>Ga0247836_1003386_pt1 | contig 21500 bp, 13 predicted proteins | sample LaCruzMarch2015__4_FD_187116 | JGI IMG/M metagenome (GOLD analysis project Ga0247836, IMG submission 187116) | Freshwater microbial communities from meromictic Lake La Cruz, Castile-La Mancha, Spain - LaCruzMarch2015_14m | ecosystem: Environmental > Aquatic > Freshwater > Lake | place: Spain... | reverse complement strand
TCGGAGCCATAAAGTATTACTTTAGCGCTAGGTGCAGCATGGTGTACAATTTCACTTAATTTATTTGTAATTTCTATACGTCGCATAAGTTGGAAGTTAAAAATATACTTGAATGCAAATATACAACACTTTCTGGAAAATCCAAAGGAACAAAATATTTATATCTACCCAATAGCAGCAGCTACACCTAAGAAACCTGTCAGCCAAATAATCCTTTATTCCCATTTACTCCGATAGTCTCAACAACGGCACTTTTTAAGCACAAGCACAAGGGTGCGAACACTAAAAACAAAGATTGTCACTGAAATTTCACATGCAGACTGTATATTTATTTAAAAACAATTCATAAATTTGCAGTCCATCAGTAAGCGCATTTTGATAGGATTACGGTTTGTTTTACGACATTTTATTATAAACAGTTACGATATCAGCTCATAAGCTTGCAAATAGTAAGCTAAATTGCACTTTTGGCATTTTATTATAACAGGGAATTAGTCGTACGAATTGTATTTTGACTGTTTCTATTTTTAAAACAAAAACAAACGGAGCAAAACGATACTTTTTTTGAAGGAATTAAGTAATAGGAAATAAATAATGTTGCATTTGTAAAAAATAATAATTTCACAAATCAATTGTAACTTCAAGTCCCCTTTAGGGGATATAGGGGCAGTTATAACATTAATTTTTGCCGCCCCAAGCCCCTAAAGGGGATGTAGAGTTACTTTTGTCTTTAAAAAAATGGTAAATTATATTTGAACATTTACTTAAAACAAAAACACAATCAGTAAAAACAACAACACAATAATTTTAAATAAAAAAATCAGGTTTATGAACAAAATAATTATCTCTTTTAAAACAATACTTCTGGCTGTAATTCTGTTGGTAGGAAGTGTAAATGCTTTTGGACAAGCTACATTGCCCGTGAATGCTACATTTTCAGCAGTTACCTCAACTGGGCCAGGAACAATGCCTACTGGTTTTTCTCATACAGGGCTAGCAGGATATGCTGGTTCTTTGAAATTTGACACTCAATTAGATTTTTTAATTTTAAATTTTACAGGAACTCCAGGCGCTTTATCATTTGATCTTGGAGTTAATAACACTTTTCCTGGTACTATTCCTACTACAGTAACTTTTACTGTACAAGAATCTGATAATGGTTCAAGTTATACCGATGTTGCAAATTATTCAAATGTAGCAGGTGGAACTAAATCTATTTCAACTTTGAAAAGTACAACAAGATATATCAAGTGGATTTTCACAATAAAGCCAAGTGGGACTAATCTATCTTTAAAAAACATAACTCTTGCTGATGGAGGCACCTCTTCTTGCACACCCCTTATCGCTCCTACTGTAACACCAACTGCTGGCAATACACAAGCAACTTTATCGTGGGGTGCGGTGGCTAATGCTTCGAGCTATACCTTAATTTGGAATGGTGGCACTCCCGAAACAGTAACGTCGCCAGTTACAAAAACGGGTTTAACCAATGGAACTTCGTATTCCTATTCGGTAATGGCTGTAGGCGACGGTACAACTTATTGCGCCACTAATCCTACTGCTACAGGTAATGTTACTCCTACTGCCCCTGCCGTAGGCGAACCTACTAATCATGCTACTGCATTTATTGCTGTTGCCAATTCAGGCTCACAGATAACACTTACATGGACCGATGCCACAGGAGCCATAGCACCAGCCGGTTATTTGGTAAAAGCATCCACCACAACTCCTACTGCACCTGCCGATGGAACTCCCGAAGTGGATGCTGCTTTGGTGAAAAACATTGCTCAAGGCACTCAAACAGCCGTTTTCACTGGTTTATCAGCTTCTACTGCCTATAATTTTTCTATTTGGCCTTATAGCAATAGCGGTGCAGCTATCGACTATAAAATTGGAAGTCAGCCAACTACAAGCACAACTACCGAAACTCCACTTGGTGTGCCTGTAGCAACTACTGCTAGCGGAATTTCATCTACCGGATTTACTGCAAACTGGGATGCTGCTGCCAGCGCTACAAGTTACGATGTGAATGTGTATACTAAAACTGGTGGAGGTGGTTCTGCAATTGAAACAGAATCATTTAGTGGTGTAACTCCAAGTGGAAACTTAATTGGTTCAGCTACTTATCTTACAGGTTGGAGTGTAAGTTCGCAAAGTACAAGTCGTCAAATATATACTACGGCAACAAATTTTGGCATCGCTTCTCCCTCTTTTGCGTTTACTTTGACAGCAGATTATATTGAGACTGCTACATATCCTTCATCAATTACAGAGTTTAGTTTTTGGGCAAAACAACAAAACGGAGCAACTTCGTCTACTTTAATTGAAGGTTATAATGGAAGTGTTTGGATTACGATTGCAACACTTTCGAATGCAGATGTAGCTACAGCAGGTACTAAAACGTTTGATTTAGTTACGCTTGGCAAAACAAATATTGTAAAATTAAAAATGACATTTACAAAAGTTGCCGGCAATTTGTCTATCGACGATGTTAAAGTTACTTATGGTAGCTCTTCTTCTACTCCAATTTCAGGTTCTCCATTTACAGTAAGCGGTGCTACAAGCAAAACGCTGACTGGTTTAACTCCTGAAACTACCTACTACTACACTGTAGTGGCCAAAAAAGGAGCTGAAAGTTCGGTAGCGTCAAACGAAATAAGCGCAACAACTTCGGTTTCGACTGCGCTGAACAACGGCAAAGTGGGAGTACCATTTATTACAACTGCTAAAGGCATACTCACCGTAAACCAACTAGCGGCCAATTCGACCGTACGCGTTTACGATGCCACAGGCAGAATGCTGGCAACTAAAGTTTCGGTAAATGGCTCTGTTCAAATTCCATTGCAAGTGGCTGGTGTGTACACCGTTCGCATTGCTGCGGGTGCTAAAAACTGGACGTTGAAGGTAGTGAATTCTAATTTGTAATCTCTATCTTGGATGATAAATTATTCGAAAGCCTACTTTTTAACTCAAAAACTACTGTTAAGTTGGTCTTTTTTACTGTTTGTTTCAACTGTTTCTGCCACTATACCCGCTGGATATTACAATACAGCTACAGGCACAGGAGCAACGCTTAAAACACAACTTTACGGCATTGTCAGCGGACATACAGCCAAATCGTATGATTATTTGTGGACGGCATTTCAAACAACTGATGACAAAATAAACGGAAAAGTGTGGGATATGTATTCGGACAATCCGAGTGGTACAGCCCCTTACGAATTTACGTTTATAACTAAGCAATGTGGAACTTACGATAACGAAGGCGATTGTTATAATCGTGAACATTCTATGCCAGCAAGTTGGTTCAATGATGCTACTCCCATGTACTCCGATTTATTCCATTTGTATCCTACTGATGGTAAAGTAAATGGAATACGTAGCAACTATCCATTTGGTGAAGTGGGAACGGCAACATGGACTTCGGCAAATGGCAGTAAATTAGGTAATTGTAATTATTCGGGTTATTCGGGCGTGGTTTTCGAACCCATCGATGCCTACAAAGGCGATTTTGCACGGACGTATTTTTACATGGCTACCCGATATCAAGATGTAATTGCGGGTTGGTATGCCAACAGTACCGAAGCCAATGCAGTGCTTCAAAACAATGCGTTTCCGGTATTTGAATCCTGGTTTCTGAATATGTTGGGCGAATGGCACGTGGCTGACCCTGTTTCGCAAAAAGAAATTGACCGAAACGATGCAGTATATGCCATACAACACAATAGGAATCCGTTTATCGACCATCCGGAATATGTGTATAGCGTGTGGGGGGTGGGACAAAGCGGAGCTGCCGAACCGGCTGCTTACCCTACTGCTTTTACGGCACGAAACATACGCTTGCAATGGACAGATGCCACCGGAGCTATAGCGCCTCAGAAATACCTGATACGCATAAGCACCATAGGATTTAACAATATTGAAACACCGGTAGATGGAACAGTTTACCCCGATAGCAGTACTGATATAAACGTAAATGCGGGAGTGCAAGAGCTTTGGCTTAAAAACCGAAGTGCTGGAACATATTATTTTAAAATATACGGATACTACCAAGATGCATCCGAAACAAATTATAAAACCGATGGAATAGTGCCGCAATACAGCGTTACAGTTCCTTAACATAATAAATATAAATTAGTAATTAATAAAAAAAGGTATAGTTTTTATGAAAAAGAAAATGTTTATTAAATCAATGCTGCTGGCGGTAATAATGCTGGTGGTAGGAAATGGAGTGGCGTGGGGACAAACTGCTTTTACAGCTACTTATACTTTTGGTTCAAACGGCAATGTTGCAAGTTTTAATTATAATGGTACAACCTATGCTGGAATTAGTATGGGAGCTATGACAAAAACAGGGGTTTCAACTTCTTCAAGTACTGACAATTTTAGAGCAACTACATGGCCTACAGCCGCATCTGTTGATGCTGCTAAATATATTGGTTTTACAATCAGTGCTGCATCAGGATATAAGTTCACTGTAAATACCATTACCTTTGGTGTTGGAAGGAGTGGAACTGGAACACGTAATACAGTTTGGAGAGGTAGTTCCGATAGTTATGGTGCGTTAATCAACAATTATACGGCATTGAATGCTGGTATAACAAATAATTCTGGTGTGTTAAATAATCCTGATGCAACAACAGCTTACACAGGTAATGTATTAACATTAAGTTCTGACTACACAAACATTACGACTTCATGTGGTTTTAGAATGTATATGTATTCTGCAGAAGCTTCAGGAGGTACTGCTGGTTTAGCAGGCCCAATAACTATTACTGGTACATTTGAGACAGCAGTTTCTTCATATACAGTTTCATATAACACCAACGGTGGAACGGGAACTATGTCCGATGTTAGCAGCCCTTATACCTCAAGTTCAACTGTAACAGTTAAATCAAATGAATTTTCTCGTACAGGATATACTTTCGCTGGATGGAATACGGTTGCAAACGGAAGTGGAACAGCTTACAGTCCAGCAGCTACATTTACTATAGCTGCTAATACTACATTATATGCACAATGGACAGCAAACAACAATACTGTAACCTTTGATGGAAATACTAATACAGGAGGGTCCATGTCAGCTCAGACAATTGCAACAGACGCTTCAGCCAATTTAACTTCTAACGGTTTTACAAAAACAGGTTACACATTTGCTGGATGGGCTACTTCTGCTGGTGGAGTTGTTGCGTATGCAAATGCAGCTAGTTACACAATGGGAACAGGAAATGTTACATTGTATGCTAAGTGGACTCCAAATAATAATACCATAACATTTAATGGAAATGGTTCAGATGGTGGTTCTATGTCTAACCAAACAATTGCCACTGATGCTTCGGCAAACTTAACATCCAATGCATTTACAAGAACAGGTTATAGTTTTAATGGTTGGAATACAGCACTTGATGGCAGTGGAACATCGTATGCCAATGGAGCAAATTATTCCATGGGAACAAGTAGTGTAACTTTGTACGCACAATGGTTGGTAATTTCTACCCCTACAATCAATGTTACAGGAAGTCTTTCTGCTGTTTCATCAACTTATGGCACCGCCAGTTCTGCAACAAGCTTTAGTGTTTCTGGTTCTGCATTAACAGATAATATTTTAATAACGCCACCTTCGGGTTTCGAAGTTTCACAAACTAACGGTGGAGCAACTGGTTATGCTGCTACACAAACATTAACACATAGTGGTGGAACTGTTAGCTCAACAAACATTTATGTTCGACTTGCAGCAACAACTACACCAGCAAGTTATTCAGGAAATGTTGTAATGTCAAGTTCAGGAGCAACTTCTCAAAATGCAGCTACTATTTCGAGCACAGTTTCAGCCAAACAATTAAATGTTTCAGGTCTTAGTATTGCTTCAACCAAAGTGTATGACGGAACTACCGCTGCATCAGTAACTGGAACACCTTCTTTGCTTTCATCTATTGCTTCTGGTTCAAGTGTAAGCAGTGATGGAAAACCTATAACCGGCGATGCAGTTTCTTTATCTGGCACTGCTTCAGGAGTTTATAATTCTAAAGATGTGGCTGCAGCAACTACGGCATCGATATCAGGTTTAAGTTTAACGGGTGCTCAATCAGCTTATTATACATTAAATCAAGGTTCGGCGGCAGCTACTATAAGTGCAAAAAACTTATCAATGTCAGGACTTTCTATTCCTGCAAGTAAAACCTATGATGGCACAACAACTGCCGTTGTAAGTGGAACAGCTACTCTACAATTAGCAGAAGCTCCCGGAGCAGGAACAACCGATGATGGAAAACCTTACACTGGTGATGTAGTAAGTATTCAAGGAACTGCAACAGGTACATATAATGATGCAAATGTAGCAAGTGCAACTACTGTAACTTTTGGCGGATTAAGTTTAACAGGTGCTCAATCAGCTAATTACAGTTTTACTATTCAAAGCCCTCAGGCTGCGACAATAACTAAAGCTAATCAAACTATAACATTAGCCGGCACAGCTACTAAATATGTAGGTGATGCTGATTATACCCTCGCTGCTACCTCTGCAACATCTGAAACAAATCCTTTATCTTATAGTAGTTCAAATACTGCGGTTGCTACAATTAATGCATCTTCAGGATTAGTACAGATTCTATCATCTGGTTCAACAACAATTACTGTTTCACAGGCTGGCAATGCTAACTATAATGCAGCAACTAATGCGACACAAACGCTTACTGTAAATGCTGAACAAACATTGTTATTGTCAGAAGATTTTAATTACACTGATGCAACAGTATTAACTGCAACTACAACTGCCGATCCAACAACTGGGTGGTTAGCTCATAGTGGAAATGGAACTGCAAATATCGATGTAACTGTTTCAGGCTTATCTTTTAACGGTTATGTAGGAAGCGGAAAAGGAGGTGCTGCTAAAGTAGATAACAATGGTCAGGATATAAATAAACCATTTGGAGCTAAAACTTCTGGAATAATATATGTTGCTTCAATTATTAAGATAATTGCAAATACTACAGCAGGCTATTTCTTTAATTTAGGACCAAATGTAATTGGTTCAACGTACTTTAGCCGTGTTTGGGTTAATGCAACAGCAAATGGTATAAATATTACAACTGGAAGTTCGGCTCCTAGTTCATATATCTCAATTACAAATAGCTCTCCATTTGTACTAGTTTTAAAGCATAATTTCACTACGCATAAAACAGATATGTTTATTCTTAATTCATTTTCTACAACTGAACCTACAACTCCATCTGTTACAATTGATGAAACATTAACTGAAATTGGTAGTGTAGCTCTCAGACAGTATAGTTCTGCACAAAATATACTTGTTGATGGAATAAGGGTAACAACAAGTTGGTCAGATTTGGCTCTGAAATTTACTGGCACAGGCGAATGGACATCAAATGGAAACTGGAATACTGGCTCAGCACCTGCTTCTGATGCTCAAGTAGTTATCGATGGTGACATTACAATAAACTCTTCGGTGACAGCAGGTAATATCACTATCAACAGTGGGAAATCGTTAACAGTTAACGCAGGCAAACAACTAACCATTTCAACTGGAATTGTAAATAATGGAACATTGTTGCTAAAATCAGATGCCACGGGTACAGCTTCACTTATTGACAGCTATACAGTGCCTACCATTGCGGCTACTGTACAGCAATATGTTACAGCCGGTCGTAACTGGTATATGAGTGCGCCGGTATCTGCAGCAGCTTACACATCGTTAAGTGGTGGAACAAGTGTTGTAGAATGGAATGAAGTAGAAAAACGTTGGGATAATGTAACAACAGGAAATCTTGTAAAGGGAAAAGGATATATTCAGGTAGCTGCTTCTACAGCAGGTACAACTGGAGCTATAAACTTTACAGGAACTACCAACTCAGGAGATATTACAGTAGGATTAACCCGTACCGAATCAGGAAGTAATCGTGGTTTTAACTTAGTAGGTAATCCATATCCTTCGTACTTAAGCTGGACTGAAGTAGCTGCTGCCAATACCGGTGTATTGCCTACGGCTTGGTTCCGTACCAAAGCTGGTAATGTATATAAGAATGCTACTGTTAACGTAGCTGTACCAAGTTCGCCTGTAATTGTAGACAATGGTGTCAACACCACTATAACTACATTAATTCCACCTATGCAAGCATATTGGGTGCGTGTAAATGCCGAATTAACATCGACCAACTATACTGTTACCAATACTATGCGTGAGCATATCGACAATGCTGGAAATAGACTAAAAGCTCCAAAAGTGAATGAAACAAAGTTGATACGATTATTGGTATCGAACGGAACAAACACAGATGAGGCGGTGGTTTATTTTAATAATAATGCTTCGAATGCTTTCGACCGTTACGATTCACCAAAAATGTTTAACTCAAATACCGCCATTCCTGAAATTTACACACAGATTGGTAGTGATAAGTTAGTTATTAATGGTATGAATGCTATACCTTTTGATACTGAATTGCCACTTGGTTTCTATGCCGGTGCCGAAGGTATTTACAACCTGAAAGCAAACGAGCTTCTTAACTTAGAAAACGTTCAAATAATTTTGAAAGATGGTGTAACCGAATTTGATTTAACTAATGGCAATGCCTACGAATTTAACTCGACTATTTCAAATAACAATACTCGTTTCAGCTTAATATTCCGTACTTCGGGTTCAGTTAATGGATTAGATAACACAAAACTCGATACAAGCACCAGTGCATTTGTAAATGCTAACGGCGAGTTGGTGATTAAAACAAGTGCTCCGCTTAGTGCCAATGCCACTGTAAGCATTTTCAATGCTATTGGTCAGAAAATAAGTTCGCAACCAATAACAACAGGTATGTCTATTTCCAATGTATCTCGCACAGCAGGTGTTTATTGGGTAAAACTAACCAGCGATGGCGAAGTTGTTACACGTAAAGTAGTGGTAAAATAGCAGTTCAAAAACAAAAAACAAAAAATTTAATATTATGGAAACAAAAAAAGTAATCACTAGCAAAAAATGCTATTTAAGACCCAACATGGAGCAGATTCTGCTTGATAGCAACATAGCGTTGGCATTGGAATCTTCACCGCCTACTGGGCCAAGTGAGGTAAATGTAACTCCAACACACTTAAGTAACGATCCATTTAATAAGTTGGCATAATGAAGAATTGACAATTTAACTATTGACAATTTACAATTTAAAGAAAAGAAAGTCCCTGAGCAATCGGGGACTTTTTTTGTGTCGTAGTGTATTGGTTGTAAAATTGTATAATTAATAAAAAAATAATCAAATCATTTATCAATCAAAAAAACCGCATAAAACCCTTTGTCTTATTAAGTTTCAGGTATTTATCATGAACTATAATTTAACATTCTGCATTTATTAAAAATTATTGCAAACGTTTGCATAATAAATAAATATCATTATATTTGCGCACTCATTATTTATAATCATGGGTTTAATATATAAAAATCAAAATGTTATGACAAAAATTACTTTATTAAAAACATTGCTCCTTGCTATTGTAATTGCTTGGAGCGGAAATAGTTCGGCTGGTACAAAATACTTTGGTGGAACAGGTACTTGGACGGGTTCTGTTTGGAGTACAACTAATGGATCACCTTATGCAACAGCTTGGGTTTCAAATGACGCTGCAATATTTAATATTGCTAATAGTACTGTAACTTTTGCTTCTACAGGTGTAACTGGAATTACTGCGAATGAAAATGTTACATTGACAGCTGCAGGGACTATGACTACTAATGGAACTGCAATGACAATTAATGTAGCAAGTGGTAAAACATTTAATTTAGCTGGACAAGGAATATCTACTGCCGTTGGAACAGGGATAATTAAATCAGGAGCTGGAACATTAATAAGTTCAAATGGGAATACATATCCTGGTGGGTTTACATTAAATGCAGGTACTATGCAAGTTGGAGGTGTTAATGCTTTAGGATCTCCTGGTGCTTTGACCATTAATGGCGGAATTTTAACAGCTAATTCATCTACCGCTCGAGATTTTACTGGAAAATTCAATACTGGAGGAATAATTATTGGAGGTAATTTCCAATTTGGTGATGCCGTAAATGTCTCAGCTGGCACAGGATCATTGACTTTTAGCAATAATATAGATTTAGGTGGTAGTACTCGTACTATTACCATTGGTGGAATAGGTACGTATAGTCTTGGTGGCATTATAAGCAATGGAGGTTTAACTATAAATAATACTGCTGCTGGGATAATTACATTAGGAGGAGCAAATATTTATACTGGTGGAACAACTATTACCGGAGGTACTTTACAATTGAGTGCAGCTGGTGTTTTAGCTGATGCCGGTGCTATAACTTTAAATGGTGGTACATTGAAAACCGGAGCAACAACAGGTTTTACTGAAACTGCAGGAACGTTAAACTTGACTAATAATTCGACTATTGTTTTGGGAAGTGGTAGTCATACATTAACTTTTGCAGCCAGCAATGGAGTAAGTTGGACAGCTGGAAAAACATTAAATATTAGTGGTTGGGCCGGGACAACAGGTAATTCTGGCACAGCAGGTAAAATTTTTGTTGGTAATGATGCTACAGGAGTTACTGCAGAGCAACTTGCTCAGATTTCTTTTGATGGAGCAACTGCAACTATTTTATCTACTGGAGAGCTTGTGCCAAGCCAATCTTTAGTTGATATTTCAGGCTCACCATCAAAAGACGGAGGATATGCAAGTTTAGGTTCTGCTCTAGCGGCTTTAAACACAGAAACTTTTACAACTAATGGGAATATTGTAATTTCATTAAAAGGTAGTTTCACTGAATCTGCAAATATTGCAATAGGCGTAAATACAAACGGCTCTACCATTACAATAAAACCTGCTGTTGGAGTTACACCAACTATTACATTCAACGATGGTGTCACAGCAAAGGATATTGATGGACATTTCGTTATCGGATCATCAACTGCTATGTTGGCAAATTTAGTTTCAACAAACAAAATTGTAATTGATGGTTCAAATACTGTAGGTGGTACAACGAAAGATATGACTATGGTGGGACCAGTTACTGCTAATCAAAGATCGGTAATCCGAATTTTTGGAGACAACGACAATATCACTATCAAAAATTGTATAATTACCAACCGGAGCACGAGTGGTAGTACTACTGCACCGATTAATGTAACCAATTATTTTAATGTTTCTAATTTTTCACCTGATAACCTAACCATTCAAAATAACACACTCAACAGTGTTGACGGGAATGGCTCTACAGGGATAAATATTGCAAATACTGGTGTTGCTACGGTTGGCATAACCGGCCTAGTAATCCGTGACAATATTGTGTTTGGGCGCCAACGTGGCATATTTGTATCATACACTAATGATGGAGATATTTATGGCAATACTATTTCTGAAATAAGCCAAACAGATCAAAGTTCAGCTGGCATATCTTTTCAAAGTACTTTTGCCACAGTAGGAACTTTTAATTTTTATAATAATAAAATTATAGCGCTTACAACATTAAATAAAACAGCAGGTTCTAATAATGGAGTTATTGGTATAGACATTCAATGTGGATCTTCAAAGACAGTTAATGTTTATAACAACACAATATCTGGTTTGAAGGCTGGTGCATCTACCACAACCAACTCGAAACTATATGCAATCCGAACATCAAGTTCATCTACTGATAATATTTATCACAATACCATATACATGCCCGAAGGTGTTGATATGAGTGCATTTGGAACATCATATATTGCAGGTATTGCTTATACAAGTATAACCGAAGCTGCTGCATCTCCTGGTATAAAAAATATTTATAATAACATAATTATTTCGGATGAAACAGGCATGAAAACCTGGGGTATTCGTAGAGTAGGAACTGCAGGTACATTTACTTCTGATAATAACAATATTTATCGTTCAAATGCTACCAATGGTTTTGTTGGATATTTCAATGCGTCTGATGCTTCAGACCTGGCAGCATGGAAAACTGCTTCTTCACAAGATGCCAACTCAAAATCAGTAGCTGTAAACTTTGCAAATACAGCTACCGGAGATTTAAGTCTGACAGGAGGTTCAATTAGTGACATTAACTTAGCTGTACCTCAATTAGCTACAGTAGCAACAGACATAACAGGCGCTTCACGATATGTTATAACCTATGCAGGAGCTTATGAGTCAACCAGATTACCAGCTTATTTCCAATCGAAAGCCACAGGCAATTGGGATGCTGTTGGTACATGGCAAGTATCTGCAATCAATACTACTCCTTGGGTTGATCCAGTGCAAACTCCTACAAATAATGCTAGTGCTGTGAATATCTTGAATGGACATTTAGTAACAGTTAATGCTAATGCCACTTCCTCAAGTTTAAATATTAAATCAGGAGCTCAACTTACAATTAACGACACTAAAACCTTAGCTGTTTCAGGTGATTTTATAATCAACAGTAGCGCAAGTAGCACAGGTACTTTTAAAAACAGTGGAACGCTTACAGTAAGTGGCACTTCCAAAGTACAACAATACCTTACCAACCAAAGCTGGTATTTAACTTCGCCGGTTAATGGTACAGTAACACCAACTAACTTATCGCGCATTCAGAGTTATAACGAAGGAGTTGGGTCAGGTAATGACTGGTCGGCTTCGGGCACTACTATGACAGCCGGAAAAGGTTATATTACCGACGTAACCTCAGCTCCAAATACGGTAGAATTTACAGGACCCATAAATAGTGGTAATATTAGTATTAACTTGACCCGTCAGGCTGCAACCGATGCTAATAAATATGGTTTCAACTTAATTGGTAATCCTTATACAGCTTATTTAGATTGGACGGCAGTGGCTACAGCCAATGTATCAAAACTGCCAACATCAACTATGTGGTATCGTACCAAAGTAAGTGGCAGTTGGGCATTCTCAACTGTAAATGGTGCAGGAGAAGCCTCTCCAGCCGATGTAAGTTCTATGATTCCTCCAATGCAAGCTTTCTGGGTAAGAGCTTCTACTGTTGGCAGTTCAACTTTAAATGTGACTACTACTATGGTTGCACACGATAATAATTCAACCAATAAACTAAAAACTCCTGCTGCATCGAATACAGACTGTACAAGAGTTCGACTGCAAGTTTCAAATGGAACAAATTCGGACGAATTGTTGATTTACACCGATCCTCAGGCTTCAAATGCTTTTGATTGGTACGATTCACCGAAAATGAGTAACGAAAGTGCTCATATTCCTGAAATAAGCAGCCTTGTAGGCTCTGAATCTTTAGTTATCAATGGTTTGAACAGCCTGAATCTCGATACGGCTTTGCCTATCCGATTTATGACTAAAACAGCCAATGCATTTAGCTTAAAAGCTAATCAGGTGAGCAATTTACCCGAAGGTGTTAAAGTGATTTTAAGTGATTATGGCACTGAATATGATTTGACAAGTGGTGCTGTGTACGATTTCACTTCCGATATTGCTGATAATACCAACCGCTTCAGTATTTCTTTCCGTACTCCAGGTGCTGTTACCGGTTTAAATAAGAACTCGGACAATCGCATTATGGTATTTTCGGAGAACAAGGGTATTACAATTAGAGTAAATGATGCAAAATTAATTGGCGCTGAAGTGTCGATTTATAATGCTGTAGGACAACAAATTATAAGCAAACAATTGAACAATTCGATTCTACATATCGATTATTCATTCACACCGGATGTTTATTTTGTAAAAGTAAATAACATTACAAAGAAAGTAATTGTCAAATAAAAAAAACCTCCTACCACTTTGGGCTGAGCATACTTCAAAGCCAAAAGGAGATTTTGGATAGTAGTAAATAGTCACTAAAAATTAGTAAATGAATTTATGAAAACAATAATTGAAATATCAAACAAAAGATGCTATTTGACTCCTCAAATAGAACAAGTAATGTTGGACAATGAAATCTCATTAGCTTTGGCCTCGGCTCCTCCGGCTGGACCAAGCGAGGTAAATTTGACACCAACACACTTAAGTAATAATCCATTTAGAATTGATAATGCTTAATTGATCTTTTTAAAAACTATATAATTGGTTTGGCAATCTCATTTACGGGAATTACCAAACCAATTTACTTTTTTTCAAAATGTAAACTATTTCTGATTTATAAGCGACTCTAAACTTTTTAGCAACTGAAGTGTTTTAACTTGAAAACACCTAGTTTTATGTCAGGTTTTCAATGTAAATATGTTACAAAATCGTTGAGCAATAATGTTAAAATGAAGTATTTCACTGATTTTTTTGCATATTCTACTGAAAAATTATTTAAATACAAAAATTAGTTATATATTTGCATTTCGTTAGGGTTAAATTCCATACGGTTACAAGCATAATAAGAAAAAAATGAACGATATGAACCATACACACCAACCTCTGATGCGAGAATATATCTCACCAAAACTGACTATTACTAAACTGGATATAAGTATATCACTCCAAATGCAGTCAGAGCCACCTATTGGACCAGGCGAAGATGTTCAGAATATGAACGCACCCGAATTTTTCAACAATAACCCGGTTATTAATGCATAAATAGCAGTGGTTAATTATTAATTGTAAATTGTAAATTCATAAATAAAAAAACGTCCAACTGAATCAATCAGTTGGACGTTTTATTTTTACAGTTTGTAGTCGCTTAATTTTCCGCTACAAGTACTTCGTCGTTACCGGCTACCGTAAGGTTAAGCACCACGAGGTATTTTTTATACTGCTCTTCGCTTAACATATACTTGGCATTACCCAAGTTAAAGTAAAGCGCCTTTTCGGCTTCGAGCTCGTCGGCTTTGTTTACTGCGGTTTTTACTTTACGTTCGGTTAGTTCGAACAAGTAACGAAGTTGTTCATGTTGCTCTTCGCTCGCATTTAAGTAGCGCGTGAGCGATTTTAATGTTGCTTCGTTGTTTAACTTGCTGAATACCTTATAATCATTCAATTCCATTGCAAATGAGTTACCGTAAACAGCCAATGCAAATAATGCTGATAAAACAATCTTTTTCATACCTTTTTTCTTTTTAAAAAATTATACACAATCTTAATTTAGTTACGCCATTTCAATATGAAATAGCGTTGTCATAACATTTTGTTTTTATTTGACACTGCAAAGTTATATGTTATACAACATGTTTTATGCATGTTTTTGATTACAAATTTATGAAAGACTGTATATTTAACATATATAAAAGATGATAATATGATATATCCCTTTGTTTACTAACTATTTAAATGTATAATTGGGCATGTTACATTTCTGTTACATTTAACACTTAAAATGCTAAAATGAACGTTTATATGTTGTAGAACATGTTTTGTGGAAATTCGAGACGAGATTTTTAATAGCAATTGACTTCTGAATTACTCCGTAGGAGTTTACTTTGCATAACCCCCAGATAAATCTAGTGGTTATGCAAAGTAAATCCTTACAGGATTTTTGATGACTAAAATTAATATTCAGTCCCTTTAATCTGCTTAAGCTTGAATTTAAATTTGCCAAGCTGGCTTACAAACAAGCCAATAACAGTAATGGCAATACCGGCAAACTTAAGAGCAGTGAGGTTTTCGTCGAGGAGCCACCAAGCTAATATGGCGGTAAATACAGGAATAAGATTGACAAATACATTAGTGCGAGCAACGCCAATTTTACGCACAACGCCTGCAAACAGCACAAATGCTATAACCGAAGCAAATACAGCCAGCATAAACAAAGCAAAGAGTCCTTGGGTGGTAACCTTGCTAAACGTAAAAGTACTGTAGTCGGTAATTAAAAAAGTAGGAATAAAAAAGAACAAACCTACCAAACTCTGGTAAAAAATAACATTGAAAGTGGAATAATGGGTGGATATTTTACGCAGTGTGGTGGTATAGCAAATAGCAGAGAACACCGCCAAAAACATTAACATAATGCCCCATGGGTTGGTTGTTATTCCATTCTTGGGTTCGTAAATCACCAAAAACACACCCGAAAGCGACACTAAAATACCAGCAATATTGGCAATCGATATTTTTTCTTTTAATAAAAAATAAGCCAAAATAGGTGCAAAAAGTGGAATAGTGGATATAATAACCGAAGCCAAGGTGGATTCAACCATTGTCAAACCGTAGGTTTCGCCAATGTAATACAAAAAAGGTTCGAAAAAAGCCAAGAGCAAAAACCATTTCACATCCTCGCGACGCATAACCTGGAACTTACCAGCCGCTTTGGATACCAAAAACAGCAATACAGATGCAATTACCAGTCGGAATGTAACCAATGTAATAGGCGGAAACGAGAGTATGGCCTGCCTCGTCCATATAAACGAAAACGACCAAAATAACATGGCCAAACTAATAGCACCGTACAACTTCAACTTCTGCATATACCTTATAAACTTATATTCAATACAAAGATAAGTATTTATTTTTAAATGGTATAGCCAAGTGAGATTTGAGATTGTGCTGCAGTATTTTCCACCGCTATTACTACTTCATTCTTTTGATGTTCAATGCGTTTCAGAACTCTATCCAGATAATCTGCGCCCAGACTGTTTTTAATCCAGTTTATCTCTTCAACAAATGTTTTCTTTTCCGCATCAGTTGCTTTAATGCTGAGCGGGTTGCGCCCGATACGCCCCAGAGTTCTGTCCGATAGGGTTTTGTATTTTTCAATATCCGTAATCAGCACTTTAATAAATGTCATCAAAGTGTCATTCTTAGCATCAAGTATTTTTAAGGCACATTTCAGGTTTTCATGCGCTTTGGCTTCCAACGATTTTGGAGCAAAACCTTTTTTGGTTGTTGATTTAAAATCTTTTACTGAGTTGTATGCCGGCCAAAAACTGTTAGATAGATGGTTATAGGGCGTTTCAAACTCGCATCTGACCAACTCCAGCATTTCTTCAAACGTTATTTCTTTTACATCCATTTTTTCGGCTTCTGTTTCCACCACATGCGTAAACAAACTCAAGCCTTTACGTCGCAGTACACAAACCTGATTGGCAGTAAATGCTTTTCCTGATTTTATACGTGCCGGCAGTTCGGCAATACGAGCAATTACTTCGGGATGTTTTTCAGCAATTTCAAAATAGCTGTTACGGATGCGGGTAGCCAGACTTTCTTCGCCTTCGTTATCCGGATTTTCGTTTACTTTGTTGAATAAGCCGGCAGCTGTGGGCACTTCGTCGGCATCAAACATTTTGGAATCCTCACCTAAGGCATTATGTATCAAAAACATTTTTTGCATGGCTATTTCACGTATCTGAACCACGCTGGAACCAGCTTCGCTTGGGAAGAAGTTGTAGATATACAATTCGTCGAAAACCTTAGCGCCAATACGGTTGATGCGCCCTACACGCTGAATAACGCGCGTCGGGTTCCACGGAATATCGTAGTTGATAATAACGCCAGCACGGTTGAGGTTAAAACCTTCTGAAAGTTTATCGCTGGTAATCAGTATGTCGAAATCGTTTTCCTTCTCGCTTTTGTATTGTGCGTTGAAGTTGGCATTCAGCGTTTTATGCAGTGTGGGAGTCATACCACCATCGCAAATCAGCATCCGTGTACCAAACTTGTCTCTGAAGTATGGTTCCAAATGCTTTACCGTATCCACATACTCGCTGAATACAATAATTTTACGGTTTTTATTTTGGTGAATAATTTTTTCTATTTCTGTAGAAACAGCATCGCGTTTGGGGTCGTTTACAACAATATTCAATTGTTCGAGATGCATTTTTATTTCGTTGAACAAAGCAATATCCGTATCGATATTTTCAAAAAACTCTTTTTTCCGTTTGAATTTCGACGTATCGTACACCGTGTTATTTTTGGGAACTCGTTTCGTAAGCACATTGTTTTCGTAATCGTCCAGAATTTGCAGAATGCTTTCCATGTTTTCTTCTTCCATTAATGTATCCATTAACTTTCGGTCGAGAATGTATTTGCCACCTGTTTTGGCTATAAATGCTTTTACGCGTTCGTGAATCGCCAAAAATCGGTTGATGGATTCGCTGAAAGCGCCAAACGAACTTTCGAAACGCTTCACCAACAGGCGGCGCATAAAGTCGAATAAGTTGGCTTGTTGGTTAAAGGCACGGTTGCCTTGCTCGTCGAGTTTTTCGTTTTCTTTCGGGTCGTTTTCGTACGCAAAAGGCTGATAAATAGCACCGCTAAAATGCCCATCTTCGCCAAAATACGTGGTCAACACTTCGTTGTAAAAACTACTTTGTGTTGGCATGAGTGTGTAAAACAGTTCTTTCGGGTCTCGTACTGTCGATAGTTCGGTTACTTCGCGCGAATACACATAATCGTTACGCAAGTCAAGTCGGTTGCGACGAATAATGACAGGCGAAATCACATTTTTTATCTGGTTGGCAAGCCGCTTTGTTTCTTCGCGTACTTTGCCGAGGTTTACATTTGGTTCGCTAAATAATTCAGCATAAAGTTTAAGCGCTTTGGCTTTTTTCTCTTCCTTTTTGGAGTTGCTGTACTTCATTATATCCGACAGCTTTTTGAATCGTGTGCCATAACCCACAAACAATGCTTCCAAATCGTGGTCGATGGTAATGCCCGATTTGCCCGGAACGATAAACAGTTTGAGCAACGAAAAAATATCAGCCGGTGAGTTGTTGAATGGCGTGGCAGTAAGCAAAATCACAATTCTATCGCGGCAAATTTTGAGCAAAGCTTCGTAATCTTCCGTATCCTGATTGCGGAAATAATGTGCTTCGTCCACTATTACCACTTCTGTATTTGTGTTATCAATATTTTCAGCAATCGTTGTCAGCTGACCTCTACTTTGAACTGTACCTTTAATATCAAAATTATTCATATATTCCCACCAGCCAGTATGCGATTTTTCATCGCCAATCAATCCCGGAGGACAAATAATCATGGTACGTTTATCAAGGTTTTTTGCAAGCATGGCAGCAATCACCGATTTTCCCAACCCTACCACATCGGCAATTACCACGCCTTTGTATTCGTCGATAATACTTAAGCCCTGATTAACTGCATCAATTTGATATGCAAATTCCTTAAACCCATTTTTGGCAAGTAGCTCTATAACCGACGAGCGAATATGTTTGGTTTGTTGCAGGTCGATATAGGTTTTCAGTATCAGCGCGTAGGCTTCGTAAGGCGTTACCTTTGCCGCTAATGTTTTAGCGCCCACATAATCAATCACTTTTTGTTTCTGGAAATCAATTTCGGTTATGGGCGCAGCCTTGTTCCAAAGCATATCAAAATACGTATTGGCATCACCAAAACCATAATCTTTTATCTCCACATTAAACTCTTCCTGACCCGCCAACCCTGCCGAAGTCAGGTTGCTGCTTCCGGTAATAAACTGACCCTGCATACCTTGCAATGTTGCTTGCGCATCGTTCAATTTAAATAAATACAACTTGGCATGGTTTGGGTTTTCGGTTTTACGCATTACCAAGCGCCCTTGCTCTATCATTTCGAGGGAAAAATACACCTGATTGTAAAATTCTTCGGTATCGGCATTATCGGTGTTCAGTGCTTTGCGGAGCGATTCCATAAACCCATTAAAGCGGTCTTCGTCCGATGTGCGTTCTTCGGCATAGCCATATTCCACCAAATTATCGTGTATCAGTTTATCCACCTGTAAACCCACGAGCAATTTTAGTTGTATAGTTGGGTTTGCCTTAAGCGATTCGTATACTTCCTTCCAGCCCGAAAAGTAAAAGAAACCCACCAGAAACTTCAACTCGTCGCTAATGGAAATTAAGGTATTAATGCGGCTTTTGAGTACTTTTTGCCCTGCGTTGTTGGTGATAAAGTTTTGAGACATACTTATTTTTTGAAAAATGATTGTATATTTGTATTGAAAATTATTTAAATGCTAAAATGAAAAACCGAAAACTTGTTCTTTACATTGACACCTCTGTTATTGGAGGCTATTACGATATCGAATTCGAAAAAGAAACTAAATTACTTTTCCAAGCTGTATTAGATAATGAGTTCGAAATTGTATATTCAGATATTACTGAAGATGAACTAATTAACGCACCAGAAAAAGTAAGAAATTTATTATCAACAATACCTATATCAAGCAAAACCCGAATAGTTTTAACTGAAGAAGCAATGCAATTAGCAGATGCCTATATTGCTGAAAATGTGGTAGGTAAAACAAGTAGGGAGGATTGCTTCCATATTGCATTAGCTACCATTTATAAAGCCGATGTACTTATAAGTTGGAACTTTAAGCATATTGTAAATGTTATACGAATTAGAGGTTACAACGCTGTAAACATGAAACTCGGGTATCAAACTATCGACATTCGTTCACCAAAAGAAATTATCAATTATGAAAACGAATAGCACCGCAATTAAGGGATTTAAAGCAGTTGACTTTATGCGTGAAGTACGTGATAAAATCAGCATGGACATCAAAGATATGAACTTCGAAGAAATCCAAAAATATATGGAAACAAGACGTTTAAAACTTAATACTAAAAAGCTTACAAACACTCCTGTTAGTAAACAATTTGAAAATGAAACTCGACAATATTCAGAAACTGTTGAATTAACAATTGTTTCAGAGCCTCTTGCAGCTACTAAAACAGCAGTTGAAGAAGGATTAAATAAAGTTAACGAACCCATAAAATCTATCTCTGCAATTGAATCAGCCAAACTAGCATTCAATCGATTAGGTGAAAAATACAATTGTACATTCGATAATAAATATACGAAATGAAAAACTATATTGTTCGCATTTCTAATGATGCACAAAACGATATATTTGAGATAATTGATTACATTGCATTTATTTACAAAGCTCCACTTACAGCCGAAAAATACCTGATTGAATTGTACGATACTATTTTCTCATTAGAAAACTTTGCTGAATCCATTCATATTTCCACAAAATCCGACATTTTGAAATATGGTTTAAATGCCAGATCCATCGTTTTTAAAAACCTGACAATTGTATATACTGTCGATACTAATATTGTTCTTGTTCAAGCTGTTGTTTCAGGAAAAATAATAAAAAATTAAAATTGTTTCCTCCGCTAGTTTTCTTTATTCATTGCCTCCGGCTTTTGAATTCCCTCCTGCTTTAGCTGAAGGAAGAATAAGATTGTGTCTATTTTAGGCTTTAGCCAAATTATTATATTTCAATTGTTTGGCTAAAGCCTATTTTCATTATTAAGAATGGCATAAATGCCAATCCAATTCATGCTTTTTCTTTATTCCATCGGGAGAATTTTTATATCCTTCGCTGCGCTCTGGATGACAATGCAACCGTGTGTATAACATTCCGTCGCCCAACCATAATTAGTAACATTTTCATTCCGTTGGCGACGGTGCAAAGTGCCTTTAGAATCCGTATCGCGATAAACCCAATTCTTCAAACGCCGGAGGCGTTTACTGTGCGTAACCCCCAGTGCAACTGGGGGATAATGCACCCAGCCTACTCTGCAGAACTCCGTAGGAGTTCAACACCACCATCGTAGCCGCTGCTGTGTGATGGTGTTTTTTTATATCCTTCGCTTGCGCTCAGGAAGACAATACAATCAAGA
>Ga0247836_1003370_pt1 | contig 21567 bp, 20 predicted proteins | sample LaCruzMarch2015__4_FD_187116 | JGI IMG/M metagenome (GOLD analysis project Ga0247836, IMG submission 187116) | Freshwater microbial communities from meromictic Lake La Cruz, Castile-La Mancha, Spain - LaCruzMarch2015_14m | ecosystem: Environmental > Aquatic > Freshwater > Lake | place: Spain... | reverse complement strand
AAGAGTCGTGGGCCGGGCTCACCAGACCGTATGCAAGAAGAGGCGATCTTGGGGACTCGCAAGTTCCAGCCAGGCCAGAGGAAAATTCGTAAGTGTTTCGCGTGAGCCGATGTGAATCAATTGATTTGCAATTTTTGTGTACGCTGGTGCTTCTCGATGCGCCTTCACTGAGAGAGAAGATGCGTTACCACGATTCCAATAGCCCCAGCGAACTAGCAAGTCATGCCGTAACTGCGTCCAGAGCGACTTGTTACGGCCTACATGCGACGTGTTACGGCCTACTGTCGACGAATCAGATTGTCAGCCTCTTCGCTCTTTAATCGGTGGGTGTTTTTGGAGCAGCGATTTTTGTGCGAATTGGTTTTGGATTGATGTGGACCCTTGGAATAGGTTAGATTTGACTTAAGCTATCATCTCAATTCTAGAATCGACCGCCGGGAATTTTTTCTATCTGAGAGAACGTGTTCAGTGGATATCACCGACAAACCAATTCGATTACTTCAGGTATCTGACCTGCATTTTGGGCCTCCCTATGTAGAACAGGTTGGTGAAGCGGCTCTGCGATTTTCTTATGCGCAACATCACGACGCCATCATTATCAACGGCGATCTGACTCAACGTGCCAAGCGAGAGCAATTCGAAGCGGCGAAGCGGTTCATGGAGCGGTTGCCTCACTGCCCTAAGTTAGTTATACCAGGTAATCACGATGTGCCGCTCTATCGTGTCGTCGAACGTTTGGTTGATCCTCACAAGCTCTATCAAGAAATCATCTCGAAGGAACTCAATCCAGTTCTAAAGATCCCGGGCGCGATGATCGTTGGTTTGGATTCCACAGCACCACGTACTGCGATCAGCAACGGGCACATATCAAAATGGCAACTGGACTTATGTGACCGAGCGTTCAGCGAGACACCGACGGGTATCGCAAGAATCGTTGTGGCACACCATCATTTCGCGCCGGCCCCCGATCATTTGCGAGACAGCAAAATGCCGCATTCCAAGCGAGCGATCGAGCGGTTCTCTGATCTGAACGTCGATTTAATCCTTGGAGGGCATTTGCACCGAGCATATATTGGAAACTCGTTGGACTTCTATCCTGGTACGCATCGAGACCGAGGGATCATTATTGCGCAGTGCGGCACGACCACTTCTCGTCGGGGCCGTGGTCGAGAACAAGAAAAGAACTCGCTCAACCAAATCGAAATCTCCAAAGGAGTCATCACTATCACGCATTTCATGTATTTTCAAGAACGCGACGAGTTTGAGATGTTAAGTCGGCATTCCTTTCGGCGTGGTGCGGTTTCCTCCGCGATGACAATCCGCCCGTAAATGGACCACCCTATTTCGAATTAGGTTCGACTGGAGAGTAATTGGGGAAGTCGATGTATCCTTCGGGAGCATGCGAGTACCAATCCAACATTTCGGCTTCCGGAGCGATCGGCCAATTATTAGCGATTCTTTCGACCAAGTCTGGAGTGCTGATAAAGGGGCGACCAAACGAGATCAAGTCGGCGGCACCCGTGCTGATTGCAGCTTCGGCGGTTTCGACGGTGTAGCCGCAATTGCCCATCAATGGGCCTCGGAAAACCTGCCGAAAATCTCGCAGGGTCATTGGTTCGCCCAATTGATGAAATCCAAATGCCAATCCGTCCATCACGTGCAGATAACCCAAGCCATACTGATCAAGCTGGCGAGCGGTATACAAATACTGCTCCCGGTAATCGACCGAGCCCATATCGTTAAACGCTCCATTGGGAGAAAGCCTCACCCCAATCTGTTTGGCTGGCCAGACCCCTAGAATCACATCGACCACTTCGCCTAGAAAGCGATGTCGGTTTTCCATATTTCCACCGTATTGGTCGGTCCGAACATTTGTCTTGGATTCAAGAAAGGTATTAAGCAAGTACCCATTAGCGGAGTGAATCTCGACCCCATCGAAACCTGCTTCGATGGCACGTTCGGAGGCGATTCGATAATCCTCTACAATTGCGGAGATTTCTTCGATTTCAAGAGCTCTTGGGACTTCGTAGGCTTTCTTCCCTTCTGGGGTATGAATCGAGTCCCCATTGATGGCTATAGCCGAAGGGGCAACCGGCAGGCTTCGATCCGCTCTAAAATCGCTATGCGAAGCGCGACCGCAATGCCATAGTTGGAGAAAGATCGTTCCCCCTTGATCGTGAACGGCATTCGTGACTAATTTCCAGCTGTCTGCCATCTCGTCGGTATAAATACCGGGTGATTGATTCCAGCCAATGGCTTGTTCGGAGATAACCGTAGCTTCACTGATAATCAAGCCTGCCGAGGCTCGTTGAGCGTAATACTCCGCCATTAGTTCATTGGGTAGCCGTTGTTCGCCCGCTCGAGCTCTTGTCATGGGGGCCATAACCACTCGGTTCTTCAATTCGAGTTTTCCAAGTTGAAATGAACTTAGTAGCTTTTTAGTAGGCATGATATTGTATTTTTCGTGTTGGATTGGCCGAACCGGCAGTCAGTGCTTGATTTCGACACTACGATACCCGATTCAAGGTTCCTGCGAAGCGCAAAACGAAAGTACTTTGTTGAAGCCCGAAAGAAGCCGGGCTGGTAAGCTGCGGAATCGGGAACTGGCGTAGGGCCATAACGGGTTCTTGGGGCTTAAAAATCGATACCCAGTCGCTGTGCAATGCGGATAGGGCGACGCATCGCTTCCACCATCCGAGCGGCCTCGTCGGGACCTCGCAAATCCCTGCAGTTCGGATGCGTTTCAGAGGCCGCGATAATGCCAAGTTGGCGGAGCACATGGGCGGTACTATGTTTATATGCAGCCGCACTGCTGTTGTCATCGAGTCGAAAGACCTGATCTTCGAGAGACTGCAGGGCCTCGAAGACTTTGTACACTTGAGTGTCGAAACAGCCAGCTTCCGTTTTGTTTTTTTTGTTAGGAGAATTGTTGGTTAGCCACATGTCTTTGGCAGCACAGATTAGCGGTGCGACACTTACGGCAGCGCCGATGAGCAAAGGGCAGCCCAATTTGATTGCCGTCGCTATCCCGAAATCGTCGCCGCTGTGAGGTGCAAAATCCAGTTTCAAGTCACGACACATGGCGGCCCAATAGAGAAAGTGAGGTTCGTCCAGCGTGCTAATTTTTCCACCGACAAACTTCGGATGATTCGCAAGTTGCAACAATAACCATGGATTAAAAGGTTTAGCCCACGGCACAAATGCTGGCTCCAAAGCATGCACAATTCCAGGACGCACCAACCATTGCGCGATTTCAAAGTACGCATCGCGGCAAGCTTCAGGTTCCAATGCGCTTAACCCCTTAGAGGTCATAAGCATCACCTCGCAGTTGTCGTGCTGTTGTACGATATCCAGCAATCGTCGGTAGCGATCGGCTTGGAAAATTGAATCGTTTTGAGCATCGCGAGCAGTGACACCTGCAATGAATTTCGAGTCCGGGAAAGCAACGCGAAATCGCTGCAAAACTTCTGCATAAAGCGAATCATCGAGATCGAAGATATAGCCGGTGTCAGCGTTCAGCACCACGACCAGCTCGACACCGAAAATGTCAGCGGACTTTCGCATCCACTGAATGCTTGCGACAAAGCCGTCCCAGTCAGGCTTCCGATCCTTGAACGGCAGCAAGGCTGCTGCGCACAATCGCGACTTGGTGGTGTGATCGATCAGTTCTTCTTCGGCGGTCCAGGCCCATTTGGTTTCATGCCACTGGGTTGCCGGGGTTAGCTGTTCAGGATTTTCAATCAGTGTTTTCATACTTAAGAAGCTTCGGCTTAACGAGGGGGCAATTCATTCACTGGCAGCCATTTGCGTTGAGCCCAGCTTTGCAGCCCTAGTTCTGCAAGTTGTACCCCTTTGGCCCCCTCCCGTAGAGTCCACGGGAACGGTGTGCCCAAGGCGACGTGCTTTAAAAAGGCTTCCCATTGGATCTTAAAGGCGTTGTCATAGGTTGTGCAGTCAGGCACCTCCTGCCAACCTTCAAAGAAGTTGATGGGTTGGTCGATATCCGGATTCCACGTTGGTCGAGGCGAGGTACCAATGCTTTGAACCCAACATTTGCGTAGACCGACAATCGCGCTTCCATGAGTTCCGTCGACTTGCATAGTGAGTAGATCATCGCGTCGAACGCGGACTGTCCAAGAACTATTGAAGTGACAGACGACCCCATTTTCGCATTCAAATGTCGCATAGCAGGCATCGTCGCTCGTGCAGTCATACGACTGCCCCTTCTCGTCGACCCGTTTTGGAATGTGAGTGGCACCAAGGCAACTGACGGCCTTCACCTTTCCAAAAAGATCGTCGATAACGTATCGCCAATGGCAAAGCATATCAACGATGATCCCACCACCATCTTCTTTCCGATAATTCCAGGAGGGGCGTTGAGCCGGTTGGTCCGCATCTTCGCCGGTAAAGACCCAATAACCGAATTCACCGCGAACGCTCAGAATCCGACCAAAGAAACCTTGATCTCGCATCATGCGAAACTTACGAATGCCCGTAAGCCACAACTTGTCCTGCACAACGCCGTTCTTGACACCAGCATCTTCACATAGGACGGCAAGCCGAAGCGCTTCGGAGGATTCAACCGCGGTCGGCTTTTCGCAATAGACAGACTTCTTCGCCTTGACCGCTTTTTCTATAAACCCGGCACGTTGAAGCGTACCCGATGCATCGAAGAAAATTTCATCTTCTGGATTGGCAAGAGCAGCATCCAGATCCGTGGTGAATCGAGTGAAACCCGTTCGTTCCGCCAACATTTTTAGCTTGTCATGGTTCCGACCAGTCAGAATCGGATCAGGCATCAGAATGCATTCATCACCTACCCTGATCCCGCCGTGTTCCCGAATCGCCTTGATCGAACGAATGAGATGCTGATTCGTTCCCATACGTCCGGTGACGCCATTCATGATGATACCGACACGTTTGATTTGCATGGTTGGTGAAGTGTGAAGTGTGAAGTGTGAAGTGTGAAGTGTGAAGTGTGAAGTGTGAAGTGTGAGGCTTAACGCTTATACCTTATCGCTTACACCTTACCAAAATGATCGGTGTAGCTTGCTTGGATTCTTTTTAGAAATTCTCGTTGATCGAAAGCCCACCATTGGTTGGAAAAGATTTCGACTTCGCGATAGCCTGTGAAACCCGCTTGCTCCATCCACTGACTGATTTGTTGGATAGGGATGCAGCCTTCTCCCATGAGCCCTCGATCGTTCAGAAGGTCGGTGGTTGGTGTCTTCCAATCGCAAATATGAAATGCAGTCAGCCGATCAGCGAGGCCTGCGATGGCGATTTGTTCTTGGAGTTCTGGGTCCCACCAAACGTGATACACGTCGACAGCAATGCCTAGCTGCTCTGGTGATCCCAGTGCATCGCAAATCGCATTTGCCTGCTTCATCGTGTTGACAGCGCTTCGATCATCGCAGTACATCGGATGCAGGGGTTCGATGGCCAGTTTCACGCCCGCTTGCTGTGCAACCGGCAATACGGCAGCAATTCCATCGGCGATTTGCTTTCTTGATTCCTGCAAGCTTTGGCCTGGTACTGCACCACAGACAAGAACGACGGTAGGTGCGCCAATTGTTTGGGCCTGTTCAATGGCCAAAAGATTTTCGTCGATTGCGAATTGACGACCCGTTTGAGAAACAGATGGGAAAAATCCTCCACGACAAAGACTGACCACCTGGAGTCCCGACTCGACCGCTTGACGGCGAACGTCTTGAAGCACCCGTCCTTCCAGAGTCTGTCTCCAAATCGAAATACCCGAAACTCCCTGTTTCGGATACTCTGCAAAACATTCGTCAAGGCTCCATGGCTTCGTGGTAGCGGTGTGAACGCAAAGTCGATTCGATGGAGGGGACATACGTTGGAAAAGTAATATTGGATTGCAGATAACTTGATTATTGCGACGGCCTACGGGCGAAGGCCTCTAGCCTACGGAGTCCACTGATTCATTCTAGACTCAAGAATGTTGAGTGGCATGCCGCCATTCTTCAGGATCTCGTCATGAAAATGGGGAAGTGAAAATTGTTGGCCAAGACGCTTTTCGCATTTTCCGCGAAGCTCGCTAATTTTGAGTTGTCCGATTTTGTAGGATAAGGCTTGTGCGGTGTAGGCCATATAGCGTTCGACTTCAGCGATCGCCCCCTCTTCGCTGATGGGTTCGTTAGCCATCATGTACTCGATGGCTTGCTCGCGAGTCCACCCCTTCCAGTGCATTCCTACGTCGACAACAAGCCGAATTGCGCGGTGCATTTCATCACCGAGAGCACCGATGCGTTGCTGAGGATCTGTATAAAGCCCAAGTTCCTTGCCGATCGACTCGCAGTAGAGCGCCCATCCTTCCCCGTAGGCGCCGTACCATAGGAACCTAGCGAATTTGGGAAGCTGCTCGTTCTCTTGTTGCAAAGAAATCTGATAGTGATGGCCGGGAATTGCTTCGTGCAAGAACAAGGATTCCATGCCACTGGTAATGTTGAATTGTGTCGCATCGGGAATGGGTGTGTAGAAGATTCCTGGTCGCGAGCCATCTTCGGTCCCTGGCATGTATTCAGCGCTAGCGGTAGCTTCGCGGAACGCTTCGGTGCGCCGGATTTCGAAGCGAGTTTTCGGGCGGTTAAGAAAGGCCTTTTCCAACTGAGGCTCTAGTTTCGTTTGAATCGACGTGAAAAAAGCGATAACTTCCCCTGGGGTTTTGAAGGGTTTGTATTTTGGGTCGACTCGCAGATGTTCAAAGAATTTTTGGAGCGTGCCATTGAAACCCATGACTTGCTTGATCGATTCCATTTCATTTCGGATGCGAGCTACTTCCTTTTCGCCAATTTCAAAAATCGTATCGGGAGACAAATCGGTAGTGCTCCATCGCCGAACCCAATATTGGTATTGCTCGCGCCCCCCCTGAAGTTCCGATATACCGGTCGATTCTCTTGCCTTCGGTAGATATTCCTCTCGAAGAAATTCGCCCATGGCCCGGTACGACGGGACAATCTTTTCCAGGATAGCACTCTTGTAGGTCAACGTTAATCGTTTCTGTACTTCCTCCGGGAATCTTGCCGGTATAGCTTTGATCGGACCATAGAACAAGTTTTGCTCAACATCTTCCGTGACAATCGATGGGTCAAACATCTGCTTGATCATCTTCTCAACCAGGATTTTCGGAAGAACATAATTGTCTCGTATTCCGTCTCGAAATCGTTCGATGGCGGTCCGCGACCAAACGGCGAATGAGTCCACTCGTTTGAGCCAATCTTCGTAATCCTTGACTGTTTTGAAGGGATGCGATCCTGACCCGCTACCCATCTGTCCGAATAGGAGCGGCAGGCCATCAAATTGGTGAAAGGGGATTCGATCGAAATCAAATTGCAGGCCTTCCAGTCGCATCTTCAGTTCGTACTCCAAAATATCCGCAGCTAAACGCTGCGACGGACTCGCTTGGGTGCGGTCCGTCGACCGTAGTCGTTCCAAGAACTGCTTGTAGAACTGGGCTTCTTTAGCGGCGAACCCTGGATCGATATCGATGGGGAGCAAATCGTTGTATCGCGAATCCCCGAAGGCGGTTGCTTCCAGCGGAAACAAAATCAAAAACTGTTCATGATAATCATCAAACAGCTGACGAAGAGCGACGTCTGGTTGTTGCCCTAACCCGGCCCGTGCCAAGCAAGCCAATGTAACGCAAGCAATAAGAACAGATCGAATCATGGAGACCCCAGCTAAGGACGCATCGGCGTTCACAAAAGAAAAAAGAAGTTGTCGATAGAGGATGTTGGTAGTGGTACACCACAACCATCAAGGTTGCAAGGCACTTCGGGGAGAACACATTTGTCCGACCGAAGTTTCAAGATTCCGGCAATCATGTCTTGGGTTTTCTTGAGCGATCAATCAAGAGGTCGGCACCCTTCTCGGTCAGGTCCTTTGCGGCGGCTTCGCCAAGTTTCTCTGCAAGCAGAAAAAAGGCACTGGGATCCGACGACATGGGATTCGACGAGGGATGGATCGGAAGTTGTTGTTGGGTGGAGATCATTTCTTGGCCATCCATCGAGAAAACTCGAGCTTCGATTTGAATCGACTGGTCCGTGACGGAGGTGTGGGCTGCGAGCGGGGCTAGGCAACCCGCACGCATGCTACGAAGCAGTCCGCGTTCCGCAATGACAGCAGCGTGTGTTGCAGGATGGTCCAGGGCGGAAACGGCCAGAATGGTTTGTTCGTCGTCCGCACGTGTTTCAAGACCTAGGGCCGCCTGTCCAACCGCCGGCAGCATTTTCTCGAAAGTCAATTTTTCCGAGATACGTGATGCTAGCCCCAATCGATGGAGACCTGCGTATGCCAACAAGATTGCACCGTATTGGCCTTCGTCCAGTTTTCTTAGGCGCGTGTCTACATTTCCGCGGATATCGGAAATAATCAAGTCCGGACGCAGGTGCAGCAGCTGGGCTTTTCGCCTGGGGGAACCGGTACCAACCATCGTCCCCTCAGGTAAATTCGCAAGGCCATGGCCATCGGAGATCAGGCAATCGGACGCATCTTCACGGGGCGGTACAGCGCTTAATCGAAGCTCAGGAATCACTTCGGTAGGTAAATCCTTGAGGCTATGAACCGCTAAATCGCAGCGATTTTCAAGAAGTGCGCGTTGAATCTCTTTGGTAAACACCCCTTGGCCTCCGGATTGACCAAGAGGGGTAATCGACACATCCCCGCTAGTTGTTATTTTGACCAATTCGACCTGGTGTCCCAAATTCGTCAATTCGCTCTTAATGTACTCCGCTTGCCATAGAGCGAGCGGGCTTTGGCGAGTACCAAGGCGAATGAGCATTTCCAATCCAATCGAAAAACAGAGTGTAAAAACGGAGGGTAAACAGGGGAGTCCTCGAAAAACCGGCGTCAAGCGATCTCGGCAAGCCAAGAAATCGTGATAATATAGCACTGAAGTTCAAAACACAGTCCCAGTTGGTACGATGCAATTCCCACAATTTATTCTCGCACAAGTAGAACAGAGCCTGGGGCTGCCCCCTTCCAGCACCAGCGTACCGAACGAGCAGGCCAGCGTACCGACCGGACTGGACGGTGCCGCTCCTTCGTCCGAAGTGCTAGCCCCCGAAGTGCTAGCCCCCGAAGTGATCGATCAATCCGGTGCGGCACTTCTGCAAGCGGGTACATCGGCCATGGAGGCTAGTCAGGCAATCATCGCCCGCGATTCGCTCAACTTGAACACCCTGATATTGGGAAGCGGGGTGCTGATGCTTCTTGGAATAGCTTCTTCCGTTGCTCATTATTTAACAAGACAACCAAGCCCATCGATCAATCCTGCTTTGGTTCAGCGGTTTGTTCTTCGATTGTGGTCGTGGTGGCTCATGTTTGCGATTTTGATCGCCGGACTGTTTTTGCAACGAATCGGAACGATCGTTCTTTTTGGCTTGGTTTCCTTCTGGGCGTTTCGTGAGTTCATTACGATGACGCCAACGCGTCGCGGTGACCATCGAGCTCTATTCTGGAGCTTAGTTGTTTTTACTCCGCTTCAATACGTGTTGATTTGGCTGTCCGAATCGGGGCTTCAAGATCGCAATGGGAACCTAATAGATTTCTATGCAATCTACAGCATCATGATCCCAGTGTATGCGTCTCTGTTCATTCCTGCGCGGATTGCCATGGCGGGGGATCACAAACGATTTCTGGAACGATCCGCTCAGATACAAGCTGGGTTGCTGATTTGTGTTTACTGTTTGTCTTTTGCGCCCGCCTTGCTGGACTTGAAATTGAAGCTGGAGAACGGCACTCCTTGGAATGGAAGCAACGCGGGCCTGTTGTTCTTCTTTGTCTTGATGTCGCAAATCTCTGATGTATTTCAATGGGCTTGGAGCCGCATTGGAAGCAAGCGGGTCATTGCCAAAGATGTCAGCAGCTCCAGAACATGGGATGGCTTCGTTGTTGGCTCGTTATCGACTGGGATTGTAGGTGCACTTTTGTACTGGGTGACTCCCTTCTCTCCTTGGGTTGCAGCCTTCATGAGCATTGTCGTGGCTGGGATGGGTTTCGCAGGTGGAATGACGATGAGTGCCATTAAGCGTGATCGGGGTGTTCATGATTATGGAACTCTGGTGATGGGGCATGCGGGCGTTTTGGATCGAATCGATACGCTTTGCTTTTCTGCTCCTATCTTTTATCACTTGACACGATTCTTTTTCACGTAAGGCAGCCTCACCTAAAGTCGGCCCAAGCGATCCAGCGCCTCGTCCGCCCAGGGGCTTTGCGGTGATAGTTGCAAGAACCGAATCCAGTGTTTGGCCGCGTCCTGTTCCGAACCGTTTTCATCCAAGCATCTAGCAAGATGGTAATGAACATCCGGGTAATGATCGTCTCGGGCGAGTGCACCTTGAAAAGCTGCAATTGCCAGCTCGTTCTGTCCGTTTTCTGCCAAAACGCACCCAAGGTTGACGCGTGCTTCAATAAAGTCTTCGTCCAATTCAAGAGCGCAGTAATATCGCTCGCGAGCTCCCGAGCAATCACCGCTACGATAGAGCACCTCGGCCAGCAAAAAACACACATCCGGTGTCATTCCAAACCGGGCGAGAATCACTCGGTACCATTCGATTGCCTGTTCCAAGAGCCCTGAATCTTCAAACTCTTCGGCCATCAGAAGCAAATGATCTTTCGACATGAGCGAGGCATCGACCATTTCGACGTCGTCGATGGTCTTCCCAGAAGCCATGACGCCAAATGGGACAATAGAGGGTTGGTCTTCTTGGTTTACTTCATCCAAATCGAAGTCCAGATGGAGCTGTCCGCTGGCGCTGATCAAACACCCTTCCTGCCGAAGCAGCAGACGCCTACCATCAATAACCAGATCCAATTCCGTTAGCGATCGGTTTTCAACTCTGGCACCAAATTCGATCAGCTGCCGCTTGATATCTGCGGGTTTCGCACCGCGAGCTATCCATTCTGACAACTGCTTTGCATTTTGCACTTCGACAAAATCAAAGTAGGGGAGCCGATGCGCAACTTTGGAGGACTTCAGAAGCCCCATTCGAAACCAGCGGCGAATGTTTCGCACAGGTGTTTTGATCAAGCCTGCCAGCATGGCCGGCGTATACAATTGGCTTCCTTGAGAATCATCCACTACGCCCAACATGGACCATAGTTCATGTTCGTGGATCAATGTGGTACGGCCTTCCCGAAGCCCTGAACGTATCGACTCGCTCAACAAACTAGACAGATCTTCAGCTGGCAGCTGTTCGGCGCCGATGATGACCATATTGACTTCGCCATCGGGCCGCTCCATGGGAAAGCCACCTTGGTCGCGGACCAATTGCATTGTCTCTTTGCGAGAGAGTGCACCAAGCTTGCCAACGAAAACGACGCGTTTGCCATGAAAAACAAGGCTTGAATCTGGCGAGGGTCCGTTCATGACAGCCCGGTTGATCCATTGGCATTCAAATTCCAGCTAGGCATCCGTGATAGGACATTCTGCTTGGTCATGTTGAATTGAAGTGGCGTAATCGTAATGAAGCCCGCAGCCAAAGCGTTCAAGTCTGTTTCATGATCGGTAGGCTTCGGTGGTGGATCATTCGTCGACCAATAGTAGTTTCGTCCTTTAGGATCCTGACGTTTAATATAGTGATCACCATACCTCTCAACTCCCATTGGCACACAATGAACTTCGGGAGATTTGCCGGAACGGAAGGCCAATGTTGCTGCGGTGGGTATGTTGATGTTGAAGAGCTCCGCTTCCGTGTGCGACTGAGCCACGATCTGACGGATCAGTCTTACAGCCAGCTCTGCAGCAGCATCAAAGTCAGCGTGTGGATCATGCTCCAGCGAGACTGCGATACTCGGGATGCGAAAGAAAGCACCTTCAATGGCTGCAGCAACGGTTCCCGAGTAAAGGACGTTGATTCCAGCGTTCAAGCCTCCGTTGATTCCGCTTACGATAAGATCGATGGGTTTGGGGGTGAGTTCTGAGACCCCTAGTTTCACACAGTCTGCCGGGGAGCCTTCCACGGCCCATCCGTGAAAAGTATCGCCTTCAAAAATCTCTTTGCAAGTAAGAGGCGTAAGATACGTGATCGAGTGTCCGACACCGCTTTGTTCCGTAGCAGGCGCGACAACAAGCACGTTGCCGAGCTGGCACAGGGCCTTTCGCATGGCACGAAGCCCCGGCGCATAAATTCCATCATCGTTTGCAAGTAAGATATTCAATTCGTGGCTGCCTGTAATGCGGGGGCGCAAAATGCGGGGACTTTATCGGATCAAGAGCAAGATTGGAAAGGATGATCAGTTCCGTTGCAAGCCTGACTCGAGCAGTCGCAGGATTTCAATCCATGTTCGATCAACGGCTCCTTTGTGCTTGAGACAGGTCTGGCGAGCGTTCAGCCCGAGTTGTTGACGAATGGCAGTGTCCTCGATGATGGATTCGACCCAGGGTAACAATTCTTCTTGCGTTTGAAGCTGCTTGCAGGCACGATCTTCCAAAAGTAGCTTGACAATGTCGGCAAAATTTTTGGTATTGGGGCCAAAGCATGTAGCAACGCCATACGCGCACGGCTCGATCATGTTTTGACCTCCTCGGTCTCCAAAGCTACCGCCAACAAATCCAATATCGGCAAGCCCCCACCACCAACGAAGCTCGCCCACGGAATCGCCCAAGAAAATTTTCCAGTCGCCGATGGCTTCGATTTTATGCATCTGGCTACGCCGTACCCAGCTAGAGCCCGTCGATTCTATTTGTTTGGAGACATCCTCGAATCGCTCGGGATGCCTTGGAACCAGAATTAGCTTTAGCATAGGACGCGTTTTGGCCAAGGTGCAGAAGACGCGAAGCACGAGCTCTTCTTCGGGGGCTTGCGTACTACCCGCAACCCAAACGACATTTTCGGGCAACAGCTGCAGTGACTGCCGGAGTGTTTGTACTTCATGTCGATTCTTATCCCAGGACGCACCGTCAAATTTGGTGTTTCCCGTCACCAATACCCTGCAGTCTTCCACTCCAATCGCATGAAAGCGTTTGGCGTAGGAGCTCGACTGAGCCCCAACCCAGGAGATCTTTGCAAAGATCGATCGAACGAATCCCCCCAGCCGAAGGTACCCTCGAAGGCTGTTTTCACTTAAGCGACCATTCACGATTGCGACGGGGCAACCCCTTTTTTGAGCCTGAGAGACCCAATTTGGCCATACTTCAAGCTCAGCTAAGATAATTAAATTCGGGTGAAGAACCCGAAATGTATTTCGAATGGCCCAGCTGAAATCGATCGGCGTAAAAAAAACGAAATGCTTCGCAAAAAGCTTCCGCCCCAGATCCATTCCAGAATCGGTTGTGATGGAAATTGCTAGCCGAACATCGGGCCTGTGTTTCTCAAATTGTTCGACGAGCGTTCTCAAGACCTGAACTTCTCCGACGCTAACCGCGTGCAGCCAAACCACCGTTTGCGTTTCGGGAATGTTGATTTTTGGTCCAAAAAATCGTTGTCTCCAACCCCTGCGATAGCGTCCAGACCGGACAGAACGCCAGACAATCCAAGGACTGGCGCAAACGATGGCAATGAAGTACACTATGTTGAGTAGTTGTGGCATGGATCACGTTTCAGGCTTCGCCTTTTCGTTGAAAGATTTTGCAGCTAAGTTTTAGGCACTTTTCTGGAAACCAAAACTCGGATTGAGAAATATATTTCCAAACCTATGGAACAACGCAAGCGAAAAATTGTTCCCGTCGTTGCGGTAGAGCTGAACGACCCCAACGAAGTGGAGCGAATCCCACGGCCAAAATGGTGCGGTGTTTGGATCGAGCTGAGTGCTGTTTGCTTGATCGCACTTGCCACAGTCGCCAACACTGCCTTCTGGAAAAGTTGGTTCGTTGAAAGCGACAATCAGATTTTGATGGGTTGCTTACTGCTTGGGACTTTTGCCTCTCTAGCTCGAGTTCGCTGGGTTGGGGTGGTCACTGGATGGCGTCTGGTTCTGGGTCTGACTTTATGGTCTATGGCAATAATGGTGTTGATTCTTATTTTTTCGGCTTCCGACGCGTTGCCTTCGGGTACGGTCGCGTTGGCAATTGGACTTGTTCTCGCTGGATGGGGAGCTTTACGAGTCCATGGAGAAAATTGGGGATACGGTCCCGGACTAGGAATTGCCTGGAGCCTACCAGCGGCCATTTCCTATCTTTCCATCGCTGGCCAATTCGATCGCTTGGAAACAGCGGCTGTGCGATTGACGGCCGGACTCGCAGACACTTTCGGGCTGTTTCATATTCGTGATAACAACAGCGTTTTTTTTGGACAAGGGGTTGCGGAGCACTTTGGCAGCCAACACGTCTACGATAGCGCCGTCACTTTTCTAGGTTTCGCAGTTTTTCTCATCCTCGCCCGGCGACGAAACTTGCTTGCTTCGATTGGCACAATGGTTTGCAGTGTGGTTGTGTGGGTAACCCTGCGGTCGCTCGCATGGACGCTTCTTGTTTACTGGAGCGAACAAACAGAGATTTGGCACGGTTGGAATCTGCAAGTAGGTATTTCCATGATCTTGATTGGTGCTTTTTTGACTATGAATCTCGATCAGCTTGTCGCTGCCTTCTTTGAACCAATTCCTTTTGAGTTCGTGAATCCGGATTTTCCTTTGATTGCCATGACTTGGAATTGGCTCAGTGGGCTGCCGACTTTGTACCTGAGCGTGCCTGAGCGAGAACGAGACTTTGGTTCGTTTGAAGAGGCGGTGTCGAAATGACCGAACAGCCAAAACTAGAAAAGACTGAGCTCGTTTCAGAAGAATCAAAATTGTCCACGGAAAAACGGCGAAGGCGAAAGAAATCAAGTCGCAAACCCAGCCCGAAATCGGTTGTGCTCAAGCGGAACGTGCAGTGGTTTTTTTCGGAGATCGCTAAGATCTTCCACAGTCCCGTCGGGGTTGCCGGTGGGTTCTTGGAAGCGATTCGGGGCTGGAAATTTTCTCGCAATTGGATGTCAGTCTGGCTCAATTTGCCTGCCGCGGTATTGATTGCAACTGTTTTTGCAATCTTTTCGTTTTCAAATTTTCAAACGGAAGATGGTCAGCTGCAGCAGTTGCTGGTAATTGGCGAAGAAAAATGCAGCACCAGCACTCTGGAAGCGTTATGCGACCAAATCGACGAAGTCGAGTTCACGAAAGCGCTTGGTGAATCCACCATTGTAAAATCAAAAGATGCGCCTATTCAGTTGGGGCCTTTGACATTGAAGTATGTGGAGTTGCTCAGCAAGCGAGTTCTCGACATTGAGGCAGCGGATTTTCGTGGATTGTATCGATTGGCTCTCGTTCATTTTTTGACGGATCAGAAATCGCTCGCGATGACAGAGATGAACAAGCTAGCCGCAATATCCGCTGGGGCATTTCCGCAGGCCAATGCTTGGCTAGCCCGCCGAATGGTCGCTAGTATCGAATCCAGTCCTGGCTCGGCGGAGTATTTAGCCAGCACGAAAGAGGTAAAACCAATCTTCAAACAGGCGATTGAATGGAAAAATCTAGATCCACGATTGATGTTGGCGTATGCAAAAATTCTCGAAAAAGGGGGCGATCTTCAGCGAGCTATTGTCGTTACCAAACGAGCGGCCAGTGTGAAACCTGAGGCGAATTTGGACCTTGCTCGGCTGTACGCTCGCGCGGGAAACGCAGATGGACTTCGGGAAAGTTCTTATGCGGTTGAAGATCATTATGGAAAAAGACTCAATACGCCGTTGGAGCAAGAAAGCGACCGGTTAGCGGTTGCTGAAGCCAAACGTTTGTCGGACAAGCTTCTTGCAGCCATCGATATTCTCAAGGAAGGATTGATGAACAAGGATCCTAAACCCAAACTGCAACGTGAACTTTCAGAAGTCTATCTGCAGATGTATCGCAACACGATCGAGTCGACGGAGCCTAAATCGCCATCGGAGAAAGTGACATGGAAAGTTGATTTTGATGCCTTGCAAAAAGTAATCGATTCGGACCCTACCAACCCCAACTTTTCCTTGGAAGTTGCACGGCTTTTGCCCATCGAAGTAACCCCGACCAAGACGCTGTTGGACTCCTTGAAAAAACAAATGCAATCTGGCGTAACGACCAGCGGAACTTACATCCTGTTGGCGGAAGAACAATACAAACAAAACAAGGTCAAAGAAGCTATCAAGTTTTGGGAGATCGCCATCAAACAAGATCCTACCAACTATTTGGCAATCAATAACCTTGCATTGGTCCTAGCAAAAGATCAGCCCGATAATCTCGATAGGCCATTCCAAATGTTGAACCAAGCAGTGGAGGCTCAGCCGAACAACCCTGAATTGTACGATTCGTTGGGAGAGTTGTACTTAATGGCAAAACGTCCGAAGGATGCAATCAACAAGCTGGAAAAAGCCATCAAACTTGACCAAAACCGAATCAATACTCGGGAAATGCTGGTTCAAGCCTACAGAGATGCTGACATGGAGGATATGGCGCAGGTACAACTCAGGGTGATCGCGACGATTCAGTCGGCCCAGGAAGCAAATCCATTGCCTCCAACAAACAAATCAAATGATCAATAGTTAGTTTTTACAGTCCTTAAGGAGCCTTGCAAAACGATGTCCAGAAAAAGTTGTTTCTCTTACCTACGCACTTGCCTAGCACTCGTTATTGCGAGTGGTGTGACTTGCATATCAGCAAATGCGGCGGATTCACTAACTATCGGCTCGGTAGCACCCGAACTGAATGTGGAACACTGGGTTCAAGATGGTGAAGGCAAGTTCAAACCTGTCACCAAATTTGAAAACAACAAAGTCTATGTTGTTGAGTTCTGGGCGACTTGGTGTGGGCCTTGTATTGCAAGCATGCCGCACATCGTGGAAATGCAAAAAGCCTATGCCGACAAGGGCGTGCAAATTGTGAGTATCAGCGATGAAGACCTTGAAACCGTGGAAGGATTTTTGGAGAAGGAAGTCAAAAGCCGAAACAGCAAGAAGAGTGAATCGGATGACACAGCCCAAGACGAAAAGACGACCACCTACAAAGAGCTCACAAAATCTTATTGCTTGACCACGGATCCCGATGGATCCAGTAGCAAAGATTATATGGAAGCTGCAGGCCAAAACGGAATTCCCTGTGCATTCATTGTCGGCAAGGATCAAAAGATCGAATGGATTGGACACCCAATGTCCATGGATGAAGTGCTCGAAGCGGTTGTTGAAGATAAGTGGGATCGAGCCGCTTTTGCAGAGCAAATGAAGAAGGATCAGGAACGCCAAATGTTGCTCAGCGAAATCACAAACGCCGTTCGACGTGGCAAAATCGCCAGTGCCCTTACAAAAATTGAAAGTGCATTGGAAACCAACAAAGATCCTCAACTCGGTTTGCAACTGAAGATGATGCGAGTTCAGCTTGTTTTGCAAGACAAAGACTCTGCGGACAAGCTAGGCACTATTATTCCTGAAGCACTCAAGGACTACGCAGACCGTGCAGAACTGGTCAATATGATTGCTTGGACCGTCTACGAGAAAACCGAGGCAGGTGAACTCGACAACAAGTCGTTGATCAGCACTTGCAGAGAGGCTGCTCAAAAGGCAGCCGAAAACGCATCGGAAGATTCCAAAGCCGCTATTCTTGACACGATCGCTCACCTGCAATTTGTCGAAGGCGATTTGAAGGGTGCTTTGGCTACTCAAGAAAATGCTGTCAAGCTTGTCGATCAAGAATCAGAAATGGCAGAAGGGATTTCTGATTTTCTCGAGAAGATCAAGCAAGCCATCAAGGACGCAGGCAAGTAAGCTTCGCAAGATGCAGGACTTGGCTGCATGCAGTTGATTGCATGCAGCCTCCTAGGCCGTATATGGATTCAGACTGGTTTTCAACCTGGAAGCTTCTTCCAGGAATGTTCCTCAAGAAAAATCCTCGTTCCTGAATTGCGGGCTATTCCTTGATTCGAATTTTTCGAACCGTTTATCGTCCTGAGTTCTCGCCCTTCGAATTTCACCGCTCAATCTCACTGCCCGAATTGACCCTACCCCTTTTTAGTTCTGCATTGCAGATTTCCCTCCAACAGAAAAAAATATCATGACTTCGATCCTACGACGCGACGCCGTCAAAATGCTTTCCATGGGCGCAGTTGCAGCCGCCTTCATGCCTCGATCGTCACTGGCAAATCTTGCCAAGTATCGTTTCAAGCTTGGTATTCAGCTTTATTCCCTTCGCGAATTCAAGGTGGAGCAGGCGCTTCAACATGCCAAGGATTTTGGCTTTGAATCGGTCGAGTTTTACAGTGGAATGTTCCCGTTGGATTCCAACCAAGAACGAATTGATCAAGTCGTTGGAATGGTAAAGAAACTAGGGCTAACCATCTCGGCACATGGCGTGAACGGATTTTCCAGAAATGACGCTGCCAATAGGAAGGTTTTTGAGTTCGCGAAAAAAGCCGGGATCAAAACCATGTCTGCCGATCCAGATCCAGACTCTTTTGAAAGCTTGGATTCTTTGGTGAAGGAGTTTGATATACGAATCGCCATTCATAACCACGGCCCAACCCATCGCTACAACAAGGCTCTGGATGTGCTGAAGGCTATCGAAAAGCACGATGTACGAATCGGAGCATGCGCCGACTTGGGACATTACATCCGATCGGGTGAGAATCCCGTGGATGTTATTCGCTTGCTCAAGGGCAGGTTGTATGGAGTTCACCTGAAGGATTTTGCAGAAATGAAAGACCAAACCAAGGGTGTGATCCTTGGAAAAGGGCACCTGGATTGCCTAGCTGTTTTCGAGGCGCTTGACAAAACTGGCTTCCCTGCCGATGGCGCCTTGTCTTTGGAGTACGAGGAAAACCCGAAGGATCCAATCGCAGACATTCGAGAATGCTACAGCGTTGCCAAGACGGCCTACGACGCGTAGCGCTTTGATGCCCCCAACTTCAGCAAAAAATTGCAACCTCGATGCCAAATACAAAACTCATTATTGGCATTGATGAGGCTGGTTATGGCCCGAACATGGGTCCGCTTGTAGTTTCTGCGACGGCTTGGCGAGCACCATTCGAACTGGACGTTTGCGAGTTGGGTCAAATGCTTGCCCCTGAGTTTCAAGCAAAACCCCTGCGAAAGGGATCCAGACATGTTCCCATGGGTGATTCGAAGCAGATCAACCAAGGCATGACCGGACTAGCGAGTTTGTGGACGGGAGCACAATTTCTCTTTGGAACTCTTGCACATCCGCAACGCTCACAATCTTTGGACGATGTGCTTGCATGGATATCGCCGGAGGATTGCGAGCGACTCCGGCAGGTTCCATGGTACCGCCATGGTTGCCCGCCGAGAGATTGCACTGAAATTGCCTGGGAATTGGAAAACCGTTCCTATAAGGACGCCGAAAAGAAATTGGCGCGGCTCGGCGTGGAGATCTTGGATGTACGAGTTCGCGTTATTGACGAGCCTGAATTCAATCGGCAGGTGGAGCGTATAGGCAACAAGTCATCGCTGCTGAGCGAACTAAGCCTGAATCTGGCTCGCGCAGTCATTGACCGAAATGCATCGATCAACGAACCAATCTTTGTCTATTGTGACAAGCATGGCGGTCGCAATCGTTACCAGCCTTTGTTGATGGCTAGTTTCGATCAAGAATGGTTTTCTATTCAAGCAGAGGGGCAACGCTGCAGTGAGTACAAAGCCGATTGGGCAGGTTCATCCATGACCATTCAGTTTCAAGTGAATGGGGATTCCATTTTCCCTACAGCTGCCTCGTCCATATTATGCAAATGGATTCGCGAAGAGCACATGTTGAAGCTGAATGCTTTCTGGCAATCCAAGAGCGAGAGTGCTATCGCACCAACCGCAGGCTACTATGTCGATGCGATTCGTTTTTCAAAACAAATCGAATCGACGGCGCAGAAGCTGAATTTGAGCCGTGAGAGTTGGTGGCGGAAAAAGTAACAAGCCTCGGATCGGTGGCGTCTGAAACCAGACGCTTTCCAATCCGAGGCTTGTTGCGTATCTGTTCTGAGTCGAGGACTCAGTTTGGGAACGACGGCTTGTCCGATCTACTTTTCACGACTCTCTCGAGGGCGTGCGTTGATGGGACAAACGAACTAGGGACGATCTTCCTTCAGGCTGCGGAGATCAGCCGGTTGGATGTGATTCGCTTTACGATTTTCACGTTTGATCGCCTCATAGACTTCCTGTCTATGGACAGGAATATCGTTGGGGGCTTCGATACCAAGCCTCACTTTATCCCCACGAATGTCCACGATCGTGATAACTACATCATCACCGATCATGATGCTTTCGTCTCGATGACGCGAGAGTACAAGCATTGGAGACTCCTTTTCTTCGTTACGGTTGCATCCAGTGCAACAGGGTTGGGTTTGAACAGTGGGCTGTACCAAAGCCGTCTACGGTGTGAATGTATCCATTCCTCGGTACGGCAGATGGTATCGGCGGGAAAATGCTGGCGCATCACGCTTCAACAATGCTTTCCGTGAGCAACTGCTGTTCTGACTTTAACGCGCAGGAAGCGTAAATTTAGACATTAGATTCTAGCTTTCATTGGCATGGACAGGAATCATGTTCCACGCACGCGATTCTATTTAAGAAACATCCCCTTAGGTGAATACCCACACCCGTTTGATCTTTACGGGTGTGTTGTATGCAAAACGATTCAAAGGCTTTGTCAACTTATCCATTGGCTGTAAGCTCAACTTCGTAATAAAACGAGAAGTCTTGGGTCGTTCTGTAACGTTAAGATCATTGAGACTGACAATTCCAACCAAGACGACCTTATCTGAAACGTTTGTGTAGTCAGTACACTTTAACATGAACTTATTGAACTCCATGTTTCGATAGCCAATGTCGTCAAGCTCACCTCAGCTTGCCTCATCTACCGAGGTAGTCTCCATCGACTTCGCGGGTGAAATGCATTCCATCAAGCTTCTTCTCTAACCGTTCTACTCCCACTCTAGAAGTTAACATCGTGAAAAGACGCTATCCGTCGCATTTGAAACTGCACGTAGAAGATTCGGCTTCCCTGGTTGCGTCGGCTAACGAACGCACTCGAAAGAGCAGTTTTTCCGCTCAGGGGCAAGACGAGATTCAAAATCTGCTGCGAGCTTTCTCCGAGGCGACAAACTGGGCGGTGAGCGATCGGCCAAAGCAAGTCGACCCCAAAAGCGATATACCAAGTCACCATATGGCGAATGCACCGGCCTGCAAGCGGTGGCGATTGATCGAGACCATGGTGCATGACGGGGTCATGGATGCTTTGGATTTGGCCGAACTGCCGTCAGTATCCATGGATCGAGCCCAAGACTTGCTCTTGTCCATTGAACGACTCGTGGATCGGCTCGATCGAGCGGAAGAAACCGTCCGTCGCCAAGAAGCAGAACTGGCGACAACGTTAGGGGTAACCAGTAACAGCGATCGACAACGCGAAACAGCAGATCGTTTGGAAGCGATCCTTGAAAGTGTTTGTCGGTCGATTGGTGCTGTGGCTGGAGCGATCTATGTTTTGGATGATGACACTTCGTCGCTTAAAATGCGATCTTCGATTGGCCTGCCAAGAAATCGGCTGACAGCTCCACCTCGCGAATTGCGAGGATCGCTAGCGGACTTGGAGGCACTCCTCGGGAACGCTGTA
>Ga0247836_1003363_pt1 | contig 21595 bp, 16 predicted proteins | sample LaCruzMarch2015__4_FD_187116 | JGI IMG/M metagenome (GOLD analysis project Ga0247836, IMG submission 187116) | Freshwater microbial communities from meromictic Lake La Cruz, Castile-La Mancha, Spain - LaCruzMarch2015_14m | ecosystem: Environmental > Aquatic > Freshwater > Lake | place: Spain... | reverse complement strand
CGCGCCCCGACTAATACGCCATTATTTTATCTTCGTCAATGCCTTTTCAATCACCTTTTCAATAGACTTTTCATCCAGTTCCTGATTGCGAATTTTGCGCTCGTGGAACTCCCGCAACAAATCTTCTTTTACCCAATCGAATTCTAAGTTATGATTGGTGCAAAGTGTTTCTATCAACGTAATGTCTTCTTTACGAATGCCATAATGTAGAAACGTGGTGTCTAATCCTTTTTTTGCCATATTATTGTTTTTAGTCTAATTCAGTTGCTGCAAATTCAAAAAATCCCAACCTCTCAAATCCTTTGTATCCGTAATCCTATTTTTGCAATATTTGAAATACGCTACGCCTCCAATTTCTTCCGAAATGATAATTCCACCTACCAACTGCCGCTCTGTGTTTTGGACATTTTGTTCTTCCATGTACTTCAACAAAGCATTGTGTTTGTTGGGAGCTTCTGGGTCGGAGCGTTTGGTTTTCGTGTCGAATAAACCTATTTTGCCCGATTTGAATTTGATAACAAAATCGACAAAAAACAACCGCAACACCTTGAAACTGTCCTCGTAGGGTACTGCAAAGTGCTCTTTGCCGCTATCGCCGTTTTTGTACCACCAACTGATATGTGCTTCGTTGGATTTCAAATACTCTTTAAAGGCTTTTTCGGGATTTGATGCACTGTTATTCTCGAAAAACGGCTCCATGGCATGACTATCAATCTCTTCGCGACTGAAATGTTCGCTGTAATAACGCAGCTCGGGCACTTCCCATTCACTGTTTTCGAGGCGGCGCTTGTCATTACCTATGGCTGTTTGCATTGCTTCGAACAGTTCCAATGCTTTGGTAATGTGTTCAATTAGCAGTCCTTTGTTATGAGGATACAGGAATAATTTATGTGCTTCGTACTCAAATATATTCAAATAATATTCGGCAAAATGAATCAATGTTTCGCGCAATTTTTTCCAGCTTTTCGACCTGTTGAGGCGAGTGATGCTGTCGTAACAGAAACGGTCGAACATGGTGGTAAACTCGGCTGTGGTTATGGCAAAGTTTTTTACCTGATTAGCACCCAAAACCATCGAACTTACCTCGTAGGGGTCAATTTCGATATTGGTTGGTATATGTATTTGGTGGTCGTCAATTTCAAAAATCCAAAGTTTGTCCATCATAGCTTGTCTGTTAGCAGCCACCGTAGCTTTCAATAAACTGTCCTCTTCGTAACTGAAAATATCCAATTCGGGCAATTGTTTTACGCCATAGTGCGATTCCATCAAATCGAAAAAAAGTTTCTCGAAGGCTGAATTGAGCAAACCTTTCGAAGCACGGTCGTTGATAACCGTGGCGGTGGTGAGTTTCTCGAAGCACCATTCGGGATGCCTCTTGCGTTCCGCAATTTGATAATTGAAATAATCTTTATCTTCGGGTACAAAGTTAATGCTATTGCTTTCGATATTGGTATAAACATAACCATAATTGAGCGCATCGTTTTGGTAATGGCGTTGGTGCGGCATACGCAAAATTCGCCCAACAGTTTGTATGCCAAAATCTTTGCTCTTCACATTGCGGTAGCTTACCAACACCGACGCACGCGGACAATCCCAACCTTGCGCTATGGCTTGTTTAAAAATCAACACATCGTGCATGCCGTTTGGTTCTTCCAATCCATCTTTGTCGCGTTCGCCCGACAGCCAAACGGCTAATCTGCCGTTGGTAGCAGTTACATCAAATTCGTTGCTCAATAAACCCACCAGCATATCGCGCAGCGATTTATCTTCGTCGCTCAAACTTTCGGTTTCCGATGGTAATTGAATCAAAAGCAGCGGGTTAAGCACATTTTCGCCCAACTCGCTTTTGTACAAGGCTTCTAACTCTTTTTTCTTGGCAAAAGCAGTGCGCAACAAATGGATATGCACATTGTCGCTATTTTGTTTTTCGGGGTCGAGACCAATGTTCAACCGCACACCCTTTTTTATCATTTGCTCGTTTATCACATCTTTTCGCGGTATAAATACCATGTGTTGCGGACGTTGATTCGCATTTGGAGTGGCTGTAACCATTATTTCAAGTTGCGCTTTAATCAGATGGCGAACTGCAATGGCTTGCGGACCGCTAAAAGCGCTGAGGTGCGCTTCGTCGATAATCAGAATCAGTTTTGTGCCGTTGGCGTAAGTATTCTCTATGAGCGTTTCGAGGTTGGTGTTAGTTTCGTTTTCTTTGCGCCATATTTTTTTCATACCATCCACACTGCTCCAGTTTACAAATAGCAAATCCTTTGCATTGAGCACCGGGTTGCCGTTCAACGTACTTAAGTCGATGCAATTCAGCTTATTGGTATCGGCATACAGTTTTTGTAGCGACAAAAAACTTTGTATATGTAGCGTGTTGGGTGCAAACCAGATAAACGCCACATTATCCGATAGCTCCGGTTGCAAATGCAATTCGTCCACCAAGCGTTCGAGGTACGAAGCCATCATCACCGTTTTTCCCGAACCGGTAGGCGCTTCGAGCAAAATGGGTGTCTGTTTGCTTGTGGCATTCAATGTTTCGTAAGTATGTTCGAGCAAGCTTTTTACTGCTTTTTCCTGAAAATCTTTTAGTAGATACATATTTTTATCGTGTTGTATTCAACCCACTTCGGGGTTGCAAATTTCTTTTATTTTCTCTTTCCACGGGTTTCACCCGTGGTTAATAACATTCAATCCCTTCGGGATTTTTTTATAAATTATTCATTTTAAAAACCTACAATGTTTTCATGGCAATATCAGCGTATAAAAGCCCAACGGGCTTGAATTTAATTAGCCATAGGTGAAACCTATGGATGATTGTATTGTGTATATCCATTAACCCCGAATGGGGTTGAATTAAATAATTCTTGCGTGATATTCAACCCCACTTCGGGGTTGTAAATTCCGCTTTTTCTTTATTTCCACGGGTTACGCCCGTGGTTAAGCATATTTAATCCCTTCGGGATTGTTTATCCAATTTCAATGTTCGAAAAGTAGCACGATAAGCATTGTAAATCGCTTCGGGCAGAGGCACAGCTTCTATCAATTCTTCAATTTCAATAAAATCGTCTATCAATGTTTCCTTTTCGGGACTAAAAGCATACAGTTTCACTTTCTCAGTACGGTTTTCGAGCGATTTGATGACGCCAATTAGCTGCGCATACACCTCCAACTGCGTACGACTGTGATAAACCACTGCCATATATTTCCCCGTATCGTTGGTGAAAATTCGGCATTGTAGTGGGTTTAAACCCTTATCTTCAGTAATTTCGGTATAGCAATCTTCCTTTATGCACAACAAATCGGTGCTGGCTTGTGTCAGTTGACGTTTGTTTTGTTCGGTTTTGGTACTCCCCACAAACTCCGTACGATAATACCGCAGGTTGTTATTTGCCAAACCCGCCACTTGTACACCTTTGGCATTTGTGTATCCTTCAATAACCCGCTTATTGCGCACGTAAGTAACTTCCTCACAGATATTATTTTCATTATTTGTTACCAATATACACTGACGATTACCACCATCTTCGGCATTGAGTTGCATAGTGGCGTGAAGGGTGGTGCCAGAACCAGCGAAGAAGTCGAGAATTGTAGAATTTTTGCCTGACCCAATTGTTATTAGATCAAATATTAGGTCGATAGGTTTTGGATTGTTAAAGAGTTTATTTTCAAAAATATCCTTTAATTGAGCTGTACCATTACCACTACTATATTCAGGCTTATAGAAAATTGATTTCGGTTTTTTAGAAGGTAATTCTCCTAAATCAGGTCTTTGCTTTTTATTTAATGAAATTCCATTTTTAGTTCTTGTTACAATTACATCATATTCCAAACGTTTGATTGTGTTCTTATTAAATCCCCATCTCCATCTTCCATAATTATTTGTATCAACTTTAGGGAGTAATACTTCAAATCCATTTTTTTGATAATTGATTATTAGTTCACTTAAATGAATATCATTAAATTCTTTCGTTGATTTATCATAAATTAGATTATGTTCTTCCTCTGTAATAGTTGAAGCATTATTTGTTTTGTCAATTAAAATCGGATAAAACATTAATGGTCTGTCTACTCTATTTGACTCAGCACCTGTTGCTCTTAATGACGCTCCCTTTTTATACAGCCCTATATCATCTTGGTCCCACTCTTCTAATTCTTCTAAATCATAATTAAATGAATTTGGGGTAAAATACGATTTTGATTTAGTATATACAAATGTGTATTCGTGTGTGCCTGCGAAGCAAAATTGATCTTGATTTCCCTTTAAATTCATTATAGTTGGTAATAACCCAATAAAATTCTCAACTCCAAACACTTCATCACAGAGCAATTTTAATTGCGCTTGTTCATTATCATCAATCGAAATAAAAACTACTCCTTTATCGCTCAAAAGTCGTTTTGCAATTTTCAATCGTTTTTCCATAAACGATAACCACTTGCTATGTCGAAAACTGTCTTCAAAATCTACGTAAGTATCATTATATTTAAAATCTTTATTTTTCGTATTATACGGTGGGTCAAAATACATCACATCAACTTTACCTTCGTGTGTAAAAGTAAGTGCAGTAAGTGCGTGCAGGTTATCACCTTCGATAAGAATGTGGTTGGGTGCGACCTCCCCTAACCCCTCCAAAGGAGGGGAAAAAGACGCAGTATCTATGTTGTTAGATGTGCTTTCTTCAACATCAAAAAGTTCAGCTTGTCTTGTTTGTGCCGAATGGTCTTGCTCCCTCTCCTTTGGGGAGGGCTGGGGTGGGGTCGCAATTGGGGCGAGTTGGGATGGGGTTTCTTTCTCCCCTCCTTCGGAGGGGTTGGGGGAGGCCACAATTCTCTTTTCCACCACTTCCATTAGCACCGGCAAATGTGTGCGCAGTAGTTCTTCGGCATCTTCGGGTTTGTCTTCCCACACGAGGCCGTATTTCTTTTTGGTATTGATAAGATTTGTGAGATAAGCACGTTCATCGGGAGTGAGATGTTCGGAGGCTTTGATTTTTTCGAGCAGACTTTGTTTGTCCATTGGTTTCAGCTTTGGTGCTTACTGCCATTGGTCAGATAAGTAGAAAATTCACGACATAAAAAAAGCGTGAACTAAATCCCTACCCGTCACCAAGCCCCTCGTAAAGGCCACACAAGATTGATAAGTCAAAAGCCCACGCCGTATGGCGTGAGCATTTTGCTCATTACTCTAATCTTGTGTTCGCTTAAAAGAAATTTACGAAGTTTCTGGTGACGCGAACAATAGCAGAATGCTATTTAATTAATATGTTTGAAAATTAGTTTGTTCTTATTCTTTTAGTTTTTGAATTTTGTTGTTATTTAAAAGCGATTTCATTTCAACCCTACTTGCATTTTTAATTGTACCGAATCCGGTATAATTAAAATCGGGTTTATTATTTTTCGTAAGCCAAATATCCTATCGGCTTTATTGGCTTTTGATTTTTTTCGTTTTGGCTTGCCATTTCTGTCAAGGCCTGATAAATGTCGCTAAATTGCATATTCGTTTCGAGCATAAATGTCTCGAGTTTTTGATTCAATTCGGCATATCCGAGAGCATACTGACGAAGTATTACAAATGCTCTAACAATTTGTATGTTTACTTCGATTGCTTTCGTGCTATTTAATAATCCTGCCAACATTGCAACTCCGTGTTCGGTAAATGCAAAAGGTAATTTTCGAGTTCCACCCCAACTTGATGTTCCATTTTGGAATATCAAGTCAAATTCTTCGTTTGTGAGTTGAAACATAAAATCTTCAGGAAACCTATCAACATTACGTTTTACAGTTTTATTCAGGTTGCCAGTTGTAACTTCGTACATGAATGCTAAATCCTTGTCTAATATAACTTTAAGCCCTCTGATTTGGTAAATTTTATCTTGTATGATTTGCAATTCCATAGTTGGTAAAATGTTTTTATTTCCAGCGTCAAAAGTAAAAAATTTAATCCATTTAACCAAAAACGTTTTACGGTTTTTACAAAAGTTTTTTTCGATTATTCTATCAACCGCATAACATCTTCAACGCTCAAATTTTTCATGATTTCCGAATCTCCGTTTATCATGTTTTCGAAAAGTTGGAGTTTTTCTTTTTGGAGCTGAATGATTTTTTCTTCGATGGATTTGCGGCTAATAAATTTATACACAAATACCTGATTTTTTTGTCCCATGCGGTGTGCGCGGTCGTAGGCTTGCGCTTCGGCTGCGGGATTCCACCACGGGTCGAGTAAAAACACGTAGCTGGCGGCAGTGAGGTTGAGACCAACACCACCGGCTTTGAGCGAAAGGAGGAATACGTGCACATTTTCGTCGTTCTGAAAACGTTCTACTTCCGCTTTGCGGTCGGTAGTGCTTCCATCGAGGTAGCAATAAGGCGTCCGGGTTTCGTCCAAATACGCGCGATAAATTTTGAGATGTTCGGTAAACGAACTAAATATTAGCACTTTGTCGCCTTGTTCCAATACTTCGTTGAGTTTTTCACAAACGGTCTCGAATTTGCCCGAATCGCCCGTGTAGGTTTTGTCGGCAAGTATAGGATGATTAGCCGATTGACGTAAACGTAGCAAACCTTCGAGCAGCACAATAGCATTTACCTTGTTGTTGGCTTCGTTTTTGTTTTCGATAAATTTATCGCGATAACTGTTGCGGATATCCTTGTAAAAACGGTATTGGTCGTCGCTCATATCGCACCATTGCACGGTAATGGTTTTGTCGGGCAGTTCGGTGAGTACATCTTTTTTATGTCGCCGAAGCATAAACGGTTTTAGCAATTGCCTGTAATACTGTTGTTTGTGAGGCAATTTGCAAGCACGCACAAAATGGTTTTGCGAACCCAACATATTGCGGTTGAAAAAATGTACTTGCGACCATAAATCCGTCAGCGAGTTTTCGAGCGGTGTACCGGTGAGGGTCAGAAATCGTTGCCCTTGCAGCGTGTGACAAGCTTGTGTAGTGTCCGACTGCGGATTTTTTATGGCTTGTGCCTCGTCCAGAATTATGTAATTAAATGGAATTTCCGACAGCATTTTTCTATCACGACGCAGCGTGCCATAACTTGTGAGAATTATGTCAACATCTTCAATTTCTGCCGATTTGCTGATTCTCTGTTTGCCCGAGTGAACATAAATTTTAAGTTCGGGCGCAAAGCGTTCAGCTTCGTCCTGCCAGTTGTAAAGCAAACTTTTGGGTACGATAAGCAAATTTATTCCACGCTTATTTTCTTTCATCCATTGCAGTAGGCAAAGCGCCTGAATGGTTTTTCCAAGGCCCATATCGTCGGCAAGGCAACCACCCAGCGCCAATTCGTCGAGCAAGCGTAACCAATTGTAGCCCGCTTGTTGATAGTGCCGTAGTTCACCAACAAAGCCTATAGGTAAATCGTATTCTGTTGAAAGTGTGTTTGTTAGTAAATTTCGGGTGTTCTCCTTCAATCGGCAATCCACGTTTGGTTTTTCATCCAATTCTTGTGTGATAGCCAAATAATGTCGGGCTAGCACTACTTTTCCGTCTTCAATTTTACAAACATCCACCAAAGTTTTGTATTCGTCGAACCAAGCTTGCGGTATGACGGCATATTCGCCATTTGGCAATATGAGTTGATTTTTATTGTGTTTTATGTAATTGAGCAGTCGCACAAAAGGGATTTCGAAAGCACCAAACATGACCACTGCTTTAATGTCGAACCAATCGCGCCCTTCTTCGAGCACAATTTTGAGGCTCCGTTCGCCCACAAAAACTTTTTGAGTCGAATTGTTTTTGTTTTCGAAACGAATATCCACACCTGTAGATTCAAGTACTCTGTAATGATCGTTAATCCATTCCACACCATCGTTGTAAGGCATTTTTACCACTTTTGCATTCAAGTTGAGCCCCACATCTTGAAGTGCATCTATATAAAGTGTTTCGAGCATTTTATCGCGTTCGGCTTTTAAAATGGTGAACGAGTTTTCCGAAAATTCAACATGCGTTGTTTTTCCACTTTGACCCGCCCAAAACTGAAACATACCATACTCAAAAATTAGTTCAATAACCAAACTTTTTTCGGTGCTATTTTCGCCACCATCGTCGAATAACGAAAATTGATGAATGGGAGCAATTTCGCGCACTTTAAGTATTGCATTCGACAAAATATTAACTACTTCGATTTCGAAACCAGAGGCCAGTACTTTGTTGGTATTTACCAATGGAACGATTACTTTGTTAATATATTCCTCGGCATTAGCAAGCGAAACCGATACTTTTTGTTTGTCCAGAAATGGCATTAATTTGGCTCCATCTACATCAGTATCGAATTCGTAAATTTTGTTTTTGATTAATATACGGGCTGTTTTTCGGGTAATTAACAATGCTTTTAAGAGCGAGAGGGGTTTGTTTTCGCACGAAACGGCTAAGGTGTAATTAATGCGTTCTGGCGTGTTTTCAAAGCAATAAAGCAACTCAGGCATTTCTTCGGCGAGCGTAATTTCATTCCACGTAAACGGAAAACGGCCAATTGGTAAGTAGAGTTTTCTATCGGCCACTAACTCAAAAAAGCGGTTTTGGATTGTTTCGATATAATCCAATAAATAATCTTTAATATACAGTTTGTCAGGCGTAATTTTTTTATTCGAAAAGTATTTATTTATCAAATCATCCCAATCCTTAACAAAACGGTCTTTTATTTTTGAAACAATATAGCTTTTTTCTAATCGTAAGCAGCAATCGAGCAATTGAAGTTCAGTAGCATCAAAAAGTGATAAATGATCTGTTTTATTTTGTTCACCTACGCGCACAAAATGTGTTTGAAATACCCCTTTCTCGTCGGTATCCACCACCATACATTCGGGCAAGCAACCCAGAGCACCATTGGTATTTAATGTAAAAACTATTTTTTGAGACATGTATTCTGCTTCGCGTTTTTTGGCACTTCGTGCGTTATTAAGAAGTTATTTTAGTTTTTGCTGTTGTCTGTTGTCTGTCGTCAATCATCTATATAAAAAATCCACAAGTTTTACAATGGTCTTCGGTGATGGTGTGGTTTATAAATCCATTTCTGATTTTTTGAGCGCGTTCACTGTTTAATATTTCGTCAAAATTATCAGTAAAAATATTACCCAAATTAATAGCTCCATCGGCATCCAAACAGCAGGGAACGATGGTTCCATCTACCAAAAGTGCAATTTGGTCACGCAGTGCGTAACAGGTTTTATGTGTTACGGTGCGCACCGTTTCGCCATCGGGCCAGTCGAAGCGGGGAGCGGTTTGTAGAAAAATGTGATCGGCTAGTTTTAATCCTGTATCTTTTACATTCTTAATAAGCTCATCTGATGTTTTGTCGAAATAATCTGCTATCTTGCTCAAAAAGAATGTATTAAATGCCTGACTTGTTTTAACGCCATCATTCCACAAACGCAAATTAATATAGGTGTTCTCAGCTGCATTTGTAGCAAATGTGAGCACGCTATTTATGTAATTTTCCCATTCACTCTCGGCAATATTTTCCTCTGCATCGTGGAGCGAAATATTGATTTGACGAGGTGGATTTGTGTATAAAATTTCTTCTTTTCGCTTTAAAAGACCACCATTCGTTGTGATATTTACATGGATCTCTGCATTTTTGGCTAAACTTAATATCTCATCTAAATGCGGATGTAAAAGCGGTTCGCCCAATACATGCAGGTAAATGTAGTTTGTATACGATTTAATTTTTTGCAGAATCACGCAAAACTCTTTGGGCGACATAAACCTGGTGGTTCGCTCTGTTTTAAAACAAAAGCTGCAAGCAAAGTTGCAGCTATTTGTTATTTCGATATATATTTTTTTGAATCTCACTCTTATTCTTATTACTTACCTCTTACCTCTTACCTCTTACCTCTTACCTCTTACCTCTTACCTCTTACCGTTTACCTCTGACCTCTTATCTAAGTCGTTCCAAGCGTGAAGCATCCAGTCGAAGCAATATAAAAAGCATAATTGTAAAACCCCAAAGCGATGAACCACCATAACTAAAAAATGGAAGTGGAATACCTATAACGGGCATAATTCCCAGTACCATACCTACATTTATCATTAAGTGAAAGAAAAATATGCTTGCTACGCAATAGGCATAAATTCGGTTAAATGATTCACGCTGTCGTTCGGCAATACGCAAAATACGCATTAGCAACAGCCAATAGATAAACAATACAAGCGTTGAACCCCAAAAACCATGTTCCTCACCCACAGTGCAAAATATAAAATCGGTATCCTGTTCAGGTACGTATTTGAGTTTGGTTTGAGTGCCATTTAAAAAACCTTTACCAAAGAAACCACCTGAGCCAATAGCAATTTTTGATTGATTTACATTGTAGCCTGCCCCCGAAAGGTCGTCCTCCATATTGAGTAGTACTTTAATACGCACTTGTTGATGCGGTTCTAATACTTTTTCGAATAGATAATCCGACGAATAACAGAAAAAAACAGAGCCTATTGAAATAGCAGCTACCATCCAAATCTGTTTGTTTCTATTCAAAATGCCATTAAAGAGCCAATAAAAGGTAGTGAGTATCACAATTACAATACTAGCATAGTTAAAATTTACATTATACCATTGGTTTATAATCAGTGTAAATATTGTCATTACCGCAATTCCAATAAGCGAATATCCTGTTTCTTTTCGTTGTCGAGCTAGGAAAAACGCATATCCCAACTGAAGTGCAAGTATAAGGAGCATGGCAGCAATAAAACCTACTGTGCCTTGTTCTACGCCTATTGTTGCCATGCTAAAACGTATAACTACAACAAATAATATAATGGCTAATACTATCATTAGTAGTACAATACCATTCATTCCTTCGCGGTAAAGCATAAGTAAAAGTGCTACAAATACCAATGCCGAACCCGTTTCTTTTTGTAATATAATAAGAATAAAAGGCAAGAATATAAACATTCCGAGCGGAATAATATCCTTCCAATTTTTTATTTTATAATTGTACGAACTCATAAAGCGAGCCAAAGCAAGTGATGTAGCCATTTTGGCAAGTTCGGCGGGCTGAAAGCTCACAGGGCCAATTACTAACCATGACCGGGAGCCTTTTATATCGGGTGCAACAAAAATGGTCAAAATTAATAATGCTATTGTGGCTGCATAAATAAAATAAGCAAAGAAGTTATACATTTTATAATCGACGAGTAACAGCATACCCCCAATGCCAAAGGCAGTGAGTATCCATACAAATTGTTTTCCGGCACGCTGATTCCAATCCAAAATGCCCGATTGATCGAAATTGTAGCTGGCACCATAAATACTGACCCAACCCATTAAAACCAGAATTACGAAGTAAGCCACCGTAGTCCAGTCCAAGGCATATTTCATACTAACGTTCTTTGACATTGGCATTTGTTACAATTTTGGTTACTCGTTCTTCTAATTCTGTTCGTGTAATTTTTCCTTTTAAGTAAAGTTCAGCCATTAAGCTGAAAATTGGTGCTGCGTAAGTTGATCCAAAACCGGCATTTTCAACTACTATGGCTACTGCAATTTTTGGGTTTTCGCGCGGTGCAAATCCAACAAAAAGCGAGTGATCTTTGCCATGTGGATTTTGAACTGTACCTGTTTTACCACACATCTGTACACTGTCTAATTGCGATAAACGTGCTGTACCCGATTCAAATACACGCGACATGCCATCGAATACAATAGGAAAATACTTTTCGTCCACTTTTACACGATGTATTTTGGTTAGCATGGTGTCCGATTTGTGTAAATGTGGGGTAATGTAATAGCCATTGTTAGCAACAGCGGCCATCGAATTGGCTAATTGTAAAGGAGTTACCAATACTTCGCCTTGCCCGATGGAATTCGAACGTATGGTTATAGCACGCCAACCTGTTTCGGCTTTGTATACTTTATTGTAGAACTTTTGCGTAGGAATATAACCTCGCGATTGTTCGTACAAGTCGCCGTCGGTATATTTTTCGCCTAATCCAAAGCTTTTCATTCTGTCAACCCACTCGTCGTAATTGGTTCTGAAAATGAAGTTTTTTTCGCCGTAACCATCTTTCTCAATTGTACTGCGGAAGGCATGCCAAAAGTAAGGATTACAACTTTGCTCTATTGCTTGTTCTAAATCTACTGGTGAACCGTGTGAGTGAGTGCATTTTATGGGCGATGATGACTCTCCGTTACAGGCAAATCTTGTGTTTGAATTTATACCATCCATTTGTTGACAAACCAAAGCTTGTAAAGGTTTAAAGGCCGATCCAGGTGAATATTGAGCTTGTGTGGCTCGGTTCATAAGTGGTTTTGTGGGGTCGTTGAGTAGCGCGTTGTAGTTTTTTGAACGCTGACGACCTACCAATATCGACGGATTGAACGCTGGGTTGGATACCAAAGCCAGAATTTCACCTGTTTTGGGCTCAATGGCAACTACACTGCCTACTTTACCTGTCATCAATTTTTCGGCAAGTATTTGTAGTTTCATGTCCAACGTAAGCGTTAGATTTTCACCAGCACTCGCAGGTATATCACTTTTCCCATTATCATATTTCCCCTTTATGCGTCCTTTAGCATCGCGCAGTAAAATTTCCATTCCTTTTATGCCGCGCAGCGATTTTTCGTATGTATACTCTATGCCATCTCTACCCGCATAATCGCCTGATTTGTAATAATCGTCCTTTTCAATTCGCCGTTGTGTTACTTCGCCAATATTACCCAATACATGCGCAGCATTGGGGTAAGCATATTCGCGCAAAGTACGGTTTTGAATATAAAAGCCAGGGTATTTGTACATCGATTGCTGAAAAGTAGCCACATCTTTTATGTCCAATTGTGTCATAAAAATTTGAGGCGTGTACGACGAATAACCCATGTTTTTTCGTCGATCCTTGATGTTTTTTATTCTTTCGATAAATTCTTCTTTGCTTATATCCAGTGACCTGCAGAGTGAAATTGTATCAATATTGTGAATTTCGCGTATAATGAGTGTAATATCATAAGCGGGCTTATTGTAAACTAATAATACGCCATTTCGGTCGTAAATAAGTCCACGTGGAGGGAAAAGAGTTTTTTTTAAAAAAGCATTACTGTCAGCACCCTCTTTGTATCTGCTTTGTAAAATTTGTATGGAAAATAACCTCAGAATGTAAATCACTATCACTACTGTAATAATAGTAGCAATCACTCTTTGTCTGCTTTGTAGTGAATCGTTTATCATCTCCTACTCATCGATTTTAATCCGAGAATGATTAAAATTGTAATTGTTGAACTTAATAATGTTTTAAAAAGTATCAACCAAAAATGCGCAAACGAAAATACTTCGAGGTAAAACAATGTGGCATGATGCAAAAATACCATCACAAATATATATTTTATGTAGGCTCCAACACCAAATGTGTGAAAGGAAGGCGTTGGGTTATTTCCTTCGTCGATGGATGTAAAGAGTTTAATTATAAAACTCCGAGCGTATGCAATCAGTACGGCAGCTGCGGCATGCATGCCTAATGTATTCGAAAAAACATCGATTAAAATGCCCATTGCAAATGCCAAAATAAGTGTAAACCAGCGAGGCAAACTTACAGGCAGCGAAATAATAAAAAGAATGTAAATATAGGGATTTATAAATCCAAGAAATTGTATATTGTTAAGTACCAGTACTTGGGCAAGTATTAGTACAATGAATAATATTATGTTTTGAATTACAGTAAGCATACTTATTTTTCTGTTGCAACTTGTTCTAAGTAGCGTTGTTCACGATAATTTTTGTAATCAATAACTTTTACATGCGAAAGTGTACGGAAATCAACTGCTAATTTCACACGTATGCTGTAGTAGGGGTCACTTTCCTTAATATTGAAATTGTCGATGGTGCCAACAGGAATACCTTCGGGAAAAGTATTTGTAAATCCACTAGTTACAAGGGAGTCGCCCAATGCAAATTTTACGTGTCGAGCAATGTCATTGAGGCTGGCAAACTGATAGTTAAAACCTGTCCACTGCAGTGGTCCACTGTAATTACTTTTCGTAAATTTACAATTAATTCTGATTTTGTCGTTCAAAATTGGAATAACAACTGCAAATTTATCCGAAACAGTTTTAACAATACCAACTACACCCAAATCGCTCACCACACCCATGTCTACTTTTATGCCATCACGTATACCTTTGTTAAGTGTAATGTAATTTTGCAATTTATTAGTAGAGCTATTTATAACTTTGGCCGAAATAAATTTGTATTCCATTTCAGGAGGGATACGAAAACGAATGGAATCTTTTGAAATAGGTTTTATTGTTTCGAGCCTATTACGCAGTTGAATAATTTCGTTTTTCAAAGCGGTATTCTCTTCGGAGAGTGTTTCGTTGGAAGCCTTTAGTTTAAAAAACTCAACAACCGAATTACTCATTTCGTACATCGAAGCCACTGTAGAATTGCTCGATGATAAGAAAACGCTTTTTTGATATTCCTGATTCTTTACAATAAGGCCTATGGATATTAATTCCAAAATTAGGAATAATATCAAGACACTGTATTGAATCAAAAAATTAAAAAGATTGCGCATTTGATTTTACAAATTTGAGTGCTATTGTAAAAAAAAGCAGGTAAAATCATAAAACTAAAGTTTCATAATCCCTACCTGCTTCAAAGTTCTTTAGGATTAGCGAATGAGGAACGAGAATTTATCAACGTTTTTCAACGCAATACCAGTACCACGAGCTACAGCACGCAATGGATCATCGGCAATGTGGAATTGAATGTTCAACTTATCAGTCAAGCGTTTATCAAGTCCGCGAAGCAAAGCACCACCTCCAGCAAGGTAAATTCCTTTTTCAACAATATCAGCATACAATTCAGGAGGCGTTTGTTCCAATGCACTCAAGATAGCAGCTTCAATTTTCGAAATCGATTTTTCGAGGCAATGTGCTATTTCTTGATACGAAACAGGTACTTCCATTGGTAAAGCCGTCATACGGTTTGGACCACGTACAATCCAATCTTCAGGAGCATCTTCCAAATCAGTTAAAGCAGCACCTACATTGATTTTAATCATCTCGGCAGTGCGTTCGCCCACTTTTATATTATGCATACGACCCATGTACTCTACAATGTCCAACGTGAGGTCGTCGCCTGCAATACGGATAGATTTGTTGGAAACAATACCACCGAGTGATATTACAGCAATTTCAGTAGTACCACCACCTATATCAACAATCATACAGCCAGTAGGCGCTTCTACATCTATACCAATTCCAATTGCAGCAGCCATCGGTTCGTAAATCATATACACTTCGCGTCCTCCAGCATGTTCCGAGGAGTCACGTACCGCACGAATTTCGACCTCCGTACTTCCCGAAGGAATACAAACCACCATTTTGAGAGATGGTGAGAAAAGGTGATTTTTGGTTGGTATCATTTTTATCATTCCACGAATCATTAACTCGGCAGCATAAAAGTCTGCAATCACACCATCGCGTAATGGACGAACAGTGCGTATTCCTTCGTTTTCTTTTCCTTGCATCTGACGAGCACGTTCACCTATAGCTATAAGTTTATCGGTACGTCGGTCAAGGGCAACTACTGAAGGCTCATCCACCACAATTTTATCGTTGTGAATGATGATTGTATTGGCCGTTCCAAGGTCAATAGCAATTTCTTGTGTAAATGAAAATAATCCCATATTGTATGTTATTTGTGCCCTGCCTGCGGCAGGCAGGTTTGCCTTAATTTGCTATGCGTTATTAGGCACTTCGTGCGTTATTAGGCTTCGCCGTTATTTGTTGATATTAATTGTTTTTCAACTTTTGACCTTTGACTTTCGACTTTCTGTAGTCTGTCGTCCGTTGTCTGTCGTCCTTTTAATGTTTAAAATGTCTGAATCCAGTAGTAACCATGGCTTGTCCGTTTTTGTTACATGCATCTATAGAGTCCTGGTCTTTTATTGATCCTCCTGGCTGAATAATTGCCGTGATTCCTGCCTCAGCTGCTATTTGAGCGCAGTCGGGGAATGGGAAAAATGCATCCGAAGCCATTACAGCGCCATTTAAATCGAAATTAAACGAACCCGCTTTTTCAATGGCTTGTTCCAACGCATCCACGCGCGAAGTTTGACCTACACCGCTTGCACACAGTTGTTTGTTTTTGGCCATTACAATGGCGTTCGATTTTGTATGTTTTACAATTTTATTTGCAAATATCAAATCTTCAATTTCTTGTTCAGTAGGAGCTTTCTCGGTCACCACCTTCATGTCGTCGGCAGTTTCAGTTTTCAAATCTTTATCCTGAACCAACACACCATTAAGCAATGTACGTACTTGTTGCGTGTTTGTTTTTGCATTTTTCAAAATAAGAATAATGCGGTTTTTCTTTTGTCCAAGAATTTCTAATGCGTCTAGATCGTAATCGGGAGCAATAACTACTTCGAAAAAAATCTTGTTTATTTCCTCAGCCGAAGCTTTGTCGATAATGGCATTGGTAATTAAAACGCCACCAAAAGCTGAAACCGGATCGCCTGCCAGAGCAGCATTCCAAGCATCGACCAATATAGGGCGCGAAGCAATACCACAAGCATTATTATGTTTTAGAATAGCAAAAGTTATATCTTCGAAATCGTTTATCAAATTTACAGCGGCATCAATATCCAATAAATTATTGTACGAAATTTCTTTACCTTGAAGTTGTTCGAACATATCGTCGAATTTACCAAAGAAAACACCTGATTGATGTGGATTTTCGCCATATCGAAGCACCTTTGAGTTGTTTTCGGTCAAGCGGAAAGCCGATTTTTCTTCACCATCAAAATAATTAAAAATGGCCGAATCGTAATGCGATGAAACTGCAAAAGCTTCTTTAGCAAACCATCGACGTTCTTCTTGTGTAGTGGCAGCACCGTTGGCTTCCAATACGTCAAGTAGCGGTTGGTATTGATCTTGCGAAGCAACAATAATTACATCTTTATAGTTTTTGGCTGCTGCACGTATCAACGAAATGCCTCCGATATCAATTTTTTCGATGGTAGTTGGTTCGTCGGCACCAGCTGCTACAGTGGCTTCAAATGGATATAAATCAACAATGACCAAGTCGATTTCGGGAATTTCATATTCTTCGAGTTGTGAATTGTCACTATCTAAATCGCGACGTGAAAGAATACCACCGAATACTTTTGGATGCAACGTCTTCACGCGTCCACCCAAAATGGAAGGATAACCTGTTAAATCTTCGACTGCACTACACGGAATGTCCAATGACTCAATGAAACTTTGTGTTCCACCGGTTGATATAAATTCCACGCCATCGGCATGTAGTTTTTTTATGATTACATCGAGTTTATCTTTGTGATAAACAGACACTAAGGCCGTTTTGATTTTTTTGCGATCCATATTCGTTTTTTGCTATAAATTATGGAATGCAAAAGTACAAAAAAAAATTGTTTTATCATCATCCAAATTTAGCTAACAATTCATTTTGTGTGAGTGTAGTATGAATTGATTTTCCGTCGGGCGTGTAATTGCTATTCTGACAGGCAAAAAGTCGGTCGATAATATCCGACATTTCTTGTTGCGTGAGTACTTGTCCTGTTTTGATTGAAGCCGATTTGGCTAACGCCAGCGCAATACTTTCATACAAATTTTGTTTGGAGTCGGTTGCTGTTGTGCGCACATTTTCAATCATTTCGTTTAATAATTGAACAATCCCCGAAGCACTTAACATACTCGGAATGCCAACTATACTAACCTGATTTTTAGCGCTAAATGTTAAGTTGAAACCAACAGCCAACAGCGCTTCCTCTATCGATTTAAAATGAAGCATATCATCATCGTTCAGTTCTATTTCCTCCGGAAAAATAAGCTGCTGCGAATGTGCAGTATGCAATTCAATTTCTTTGAGGTATGATTCAAATAAAATACGAACATGAGCTCGGTGTTGGTCAATAATGAGCATGCCCGATTTTATTCCCGTAATTATAAAACGACTCTTAAATTGAAAATTTGCCGACTGAAATTCGTCGCTAAGCGATAACTTTTGTTGTTCGGGTTCCGACTCAATAAGTAAATGCTCAACAGTTGAAGGTGTTTGATTTTCTTCATTCACTCCAATTTCCCCAAAATCTTCAGATGGTTTTACAGCACTATCTTTTTCGAAACCATCATAGAGTTTTTCCCAATCGAGTGTAGGGCGTTTGTACGACGCATTAAACGGATTATAATCGGGGTTGAAATTGGTTTGTGGTGGTTTTATGTTTTCAATATTTCTGTTTACAGGAATTTCAGGAGCATTTTCGCGGTCGAAATCTATGGATGGCAATACATTAAATTTACCCAACGCTTCTTTTACAGTTGCCGATAAAATTGACCAGATTGCTTGTTCGTTTTCAAATTTTATCTCCGTTTTAGTAGGATGAATATTGATGTCGATTGAATGTGTATCTACTTCAAAATAAATAAAATAACTCGGATTATCCGAAGCCTGAATTAACTGATTATAAGCCAGCGTTACCGCCTTGTGAAAATAAGGGTGGCGCATATAGCGGCCATTCACAAAAAAATACTGCTGAGCCGATTTTTGTGCAAACTCAGGTTTGCCAATAAAGCCCACAATATTGACCAATCCATTGGCCGTTTCGATAGAGAGTAATTGTTGTTGTATTTTCTTTTTTTGAGAGCTGAAAAGAGCATCAATACGCATTTTCAGGTTCGAACCTGGTAGTCGATACATTTCTTCGTCGCCATCGAAAAACGAAAATTCGATGGACGGATTTACCAATACAATGCGGTAAAACTCGGTAAGAATATGCGATTTTTCTACATTGTCGCTTTTCAAAAACCGCCTACGTGCTGGCACATTAAAAAATAAATTTTTAACAAAAAAAGTAGTTCCAGCTTCGCACATCACCTGTTCTTGTTTAAAAACACGTGTTCCGGTAATTTCAATAGCTACACCCAATTCATCATCGTGCCGACGCGTGCGCATTTCAACTTGAGCCACAGCGGCTATCGAAGCCAATGCCTCGCCTCTAAAGCCCATAGTACGCAGTTCGAACAAATCGGATGCTTCGCGAATTTTGGAGGTGGCATGTCGTTCAAAAGCCATGCGAGCATCTGTTTCGCTCATGCCTTTGCCATTGTCCGATACTTGAATGAGTGTACGACCAGCATCCTTTATTACAACCTGAATATAGCTAGCACCTGCATCTATTGCATTTTCAACCAATTCTTTCAGTACCGAAGCTGGGCGCTGTATAACTTCACCAGCTGCAATTTGATTTGCTACAGAGTCGGGCAAAAGATGTATAATATCGCTCATGGAAAAAATGGAAAATGGAAAATGAGAAATTGGAAATTTGAAGAAAAATTTAAACAACGAATAAATATTTCATTCATACCCTGTTTTATCAAAGAGTAAATGGTATATCGTTAAAGAGTAAATTCTTAAATATATTTTTCCTGATACTTTACTGTAGCGTCATTTACATATTGACGAATATTTTGCTCCTCTTCCAGTTTACATATAAGCAATACATTATCCGATTCAGCGACAATATAGCCATCAAGATCTTGAATTACAGCAAGTTTGTTGTTTGGAAGTGCTACGATGTTATTTTTACTTTCGTAAAACATGCTTTGGCATTTGAGCGTCACATTCTCGTTGGCATCTTTGGGCGACATTTCGTAAAGTGAGCCCCAAGTACCCAAATCAGTCCAGCCAAAATCAGAACAAAGTACATATACATCTGATGCTTTTTCCATTATTCCATAGTCGATGGAAATATTGGGGCAGGTAGGATACATTTTGTCGATAAATTCCTGCTCATCAGCTGTGTTATATATATATTTACCTTCGTTAAATTTGGTTGCAACTTCGGGAAGTAATGTGTCAAAGGCTTTGTCAATTGTTTGTAAATTCCATAAGAAAATACCCGAATTCCAGAAAAATTCACCTGTTTCAAAAAATATTTGTGCTAAATCAGCATTAGGCTTTTCGGTAAATGTTTTCACTTTGCGCAATGCGGTATCGCCTTCACCTATCTGAATATAGCCATATCCGGTTTCGGGTCGGCTTGGTTTAATGCCCAATGTGAGTAGAGAATCGTTGTTTTCAACAAAATGGAGACCAGCTTTTATCGTTTCAACAAAATCCATTTCTTTTAGTATCAAATGGTCCGATGGTGCTACAACAATATTGGCTTTATCGGTTAATGCTTTAATACGGTTTACGGCATAAGCAATACAAGGAGCAGTGTTTCGGCGGTTTGGTTCCAAAAGCACTTGTTCTGGTTTTATTTCGGGTAACTGTTCCAAAATGAGATCTTTGTAAATTACATTCGAAACAATCAAAATATTTTCGGCTGGAACCATGTGTCTAAAACGGTCAAAAGTCATTTGCAAAAGTGAGCGACCAGTACCAAAGAAATCCAAAAATTGTTTTGGACGATTGTTGCGACTGAAAGGCCAAAAGCGGCTTCCAATGCCACCTGCCATAATAATACAATAGTTATTTTCCATCTTTTTTATTAAATAATTGAAGTGCTGCATTATTACGCTTCTGTCTTCAATTTTGTTTGTAAGTTTGTTTTATTATCCCGAAAAATCGCACTAAGATAATATGTTTTTTTGTGAGATAGAAATTTTTAGCTTATTTTTTTTTGGTCAGTTGCTTTTTTCTGTTTAAAAACAGATGTTTATTATTCAAAATCACTTTATCACTTCATTGGTTTTAAAATCGTAGAAAGTTTTACGTGTTATGTCGGATAGCATAAGTTGGTATTTCGGTATTCGTCATGTAATCACGAAGATTCTCTTTTTTTAATCCTTTGTATTGACGATATTCTTTCGCTGTTTTATCAGCCCATGTTTTGTAAATAATATCTGTTAATGTTGCAAAATGCACACCTTCTTCCAAACCATGTCGCTTCCATTCATCGGTCAAATCTTTACGTATTTCAATGCTTTTCAGACGTTGATTAATCCAACTATCCGAATATCCTAACTACTTATATTGAAACATTGCTCTGTCGATAGTAAGTTCAGGATCTTACAATTCGTCTAACCGTTCTTTAGCAATTTGTGCCAGCCACAATTTGAATGGTTCAGCTTTAGGTGAAGGAATTGACTGTATAAAACGGTAAAGTTGCTCTGTATCAAGCACATCTGTTAAGCGCATTTTTCCATCAGCTGCACGCATTTTCAAACCGTTACAATTTGTAACGGTTTGGTTTCCTTCTGCTAAAAGTCTTTTTTTTAATACTCTCCAATATACTTGTGGATTTGGACTATCAGTCAGCACTTCCACCACATCTACCACTGAAAAATACCATTTTTCTTGTTCGTCATCCCAAACAGTACGAACAAGTTTCTCGTCAAACAATTTAATTTCAGGTTTTTGAGTCATATTTTAGGGTGAATTTTTATTAGTTGAAAGATTATACAAAGCAAAAATTTTATTATAGAATATTCAAAGCAAATATACTAAACTTCTTTGTGATTGAATAATTAAATGTACTGAAATAGTATTGTTTTAGATTTTAATTAGGGTCTGCTGAAAAACAACAAACTGTTTGTTAATCAATATTATATCTTTATATTTGTGCAATTTAATGCAAGGAAATATGACATCATTCCATAAAAGGCGTGCACAAGCCCCTGAATATGTAAG
>Ga0247836_1003337_pt1 | contig 21707 bp, 21 predicted proteins | sample LaCruzMarch2015__4_FD_187116 | JGI IMG/M metagenome (GOLD analysis project Ga0247836, IMG submission 187116) | Freshwater microbial communities from meromictic Lake La Cruz, Castile-La Mancha, Spain - LaCruzMarch2015_14m | ecosystem: Environmental > Aquatic > Freshwater > Lake | place: Spain... | reverse complement strand
GCCTGTCCGGAAGGGGGAAACCAAGGCAGGCAAAGGCAGAGCGGGTAAAAAAGTTCGGGCATGAGCAGCGAAAAACGCTGCCATGCCCGAAATCGAGTGGTTATAATTTTGTCGCCAAACAAAAACTCAACACCTCGATGAACAAAACCATACTGATTCAAGGCCACCTTCGTCCAGCCCTTCCCACGGTATTGGGATGCCGGGATTATCAGGAGCAGGAACAACTTCTGGTGCGAGCAGATCGGATTTTGAGATTGAGCGGGGTGGAGCGGCGTTTTGTGGAGCTGAGTTTGGAGCACTACCAGGCTGCGGCGGCAGAGCCGCTGGGGACGGGAGACCTTGTCCGGCAAAGCGAGCGAAGCGAGAAGGCGCTGAGGTGCACGGTTCTCAAAGGCATTCTGGGAGAAGATTATCGGGGGATGAGCGTGCGGTTGGCGCAGTGCGAGTTGTTCCGGTGGTTTTGCAAGCTGCCGGAACTGGAGGCGGTGAGGGTCCCTGGGAAAAGCACGTTGCAGGAGTATGCGAACTGGCTTCCGCACGAGGAAATGGGAAAGGTGTTGGCGCAGTTGCGGGAGGCAATGGCCGATGAAGAACGCGCCAGGGAGATTGGCTTGGAGGCGGAACTGGATATGGATGTGGCGTGGGTGGACACGACCTGCTTGAAAGCCAAGATCCACTTTCCGGCGGACTGGGTTCTGCTGCGGGATGCGGTGCGCACGCTGATCAAAGCCGTCCTGACGATCCGTCGGCATGGGCTGAAGGTGCGGATGCCGGAGCCGGGAGATTTTATGGCAGCAATGAACGCGCAGGCCATGGCAATGAGCGCAGCGGCCCGGCGCAAGCCCGGCAGCAAGAAGGCGCGCAAGCAGGTGCTGAGGGCGATGAAGAAGATCTGCCGGACGGTGAGGGAGCACGCACAGCGATACGAGCGGGTGCTGGAGGAGCGGTGGAGCGAGAGCGACCTCACGCGCAAGGAGGCCGAAGTGATCCTTCGGCGCATGAAGCAGGTGCTCGACCAGTTGCCCGAGGCGATGCGGCAGGCGCACGAGCGCATCATTGGCGAGCGTCCGGTGGCCAACGCCGACAAGATCCTGAGCCTTTACGAGGGTGACATCCATGTGATCGTGCGCGGGAAAGCCGGAGCGGAGGTGGAGTTTGGCAACAGCCTTTTTGTGGCCGAGACGGTGAGCGGATTTATCCTCGATCACGAGCTGCGGCGGGACACCTCGCCCGGAGATGCCAAGTGGCTGCAGGAGCGCTACCCGAAAATGAAAGAAGCCAGCGGGGATCGGCTCTGCGCAGCCGTGGGAGACCGGGGCTTCGATAGTGCCGGTTCCCGCAAAATGCTCGATGAGCAGGAGTCATTCAATGGCCTGTGTCCTCGCGATAGCCGGGAAATGCAACGGAGGCTGCGCGAGGACGATGCGTTCGTTGGTGCGCAGAAAAGGCGGGCACAGACGGAAGGACGCATTGGGATTTTGAAAAATGTCTTCCTCCAGGGTGTGCCCCGCTCAAAAGGCTTCAAGAACCGCGAGCTTCAGGTGGATTGGGCCGTGCTGGCCCACAACCTTTGGGTCGTTGCCCGGTGCGCATGGGCTTGCGAAGAGCAGGCAGCCGCAGAGGCGGCCTGACCACAAACACTCCGCGCCACCGCTCCAATCAGCAACCACAAGAGCAATACGCTCTGACGTGCGCATTTTATTGGTAAGTCGTTGAAAAATCGGGATGCATAAAAAATTGCGTTCAAATTTCGTCTATATGTTGGGGTGCAAGGGGGGCAAAAATGGCGCTTTTTTCAGCCGATCAAAAAATTGGGAGCTTTCCGGACAGGCCCTATGTTATCACCGAGCTTCGATCAGATCAACTGACTGTGGCATTTGAATGGGGAAGCCCTTTGGGCTACCAAGTGCTTTTGAACAAATTGGCTTCAACCGAAAAAACCTACTGGCATTCTTCTACCCAGTCTGCTTTTTTGAGTCCCTTGGCGGGAACCCGCTTTAAGTTGATTCTCGACCAGTGGAGTAAAATCACAGGTCAGAATGAACCACAGGATGCCAGTGAGTTCCGAGCCGTATTGCAGAAGCCGGGGTTCTTTGAAGCTGCAGATTTCTTGTCCCGGCCGAATATGATTGAAAAATGATTCGCCGCCACATCTCAAATGCAAGCTGGAACACTATAGCCTTCATTGTGCAAATGGCGTTGCTTGTGGCCGCAACGCCAGTTTTTATCCATGGGATCGGAATGGATGGATACGGAATTTGGATGCTGGTGAGCACGCTTGTGGGATTCAACGGCTTGGCTTCGCTTGGCCTTACAGATGCGACTGTCAAGTTTTTGTCGCAGTATCGGGCGGAGGGGAACTTAAAAGGCATTTGTGAAACCATTGGGAATACATTCGCAATTTATTTACTATTAGGGGTTTCCTTCTCAGTTTTAATTGCATTTTTTAGCCCGCTGATCATGGGCCGGGCTTTTAATGTTGGCTCGGTGCCTGTTCAGACTGCGATTCAGGCGCTGCAAATCGGTGCTATTGCTTTCACATTACGGCTTCTTGACTCCTTCTTTTCATCAATCATCCAAGCATATGAACATTATGATTGGCTCTCACAAATTGACGTTGTCATTTCTGTTGCACTTGTTCTCAGTCAAATGGGATTGGTGCAGCGGGAATACGGGCTCAACGCCCTGCTTGTTGCAGGTGTGGTCGCGAATCTGGTTAGTGCGATTATAAAGTTATTACTTGTAAAACAGTTTCTGAAACTTCCGGGTGTCTTCACGCCGAGATTTTCTGGAGGCAAGTTTCTTGAGGTGCTGGATTTTGGATTTTTCACCTGGTTACAATCGCTCAACAGCCTGCTTTTTGGTCAGGCCGACAGGCTGTTGATTGCGGCGATGATGGACGCGAAGATTCTCGGATACTATTCAGTATGCTTGCGCATTGCCTCGCTCGTTCAAGCAATTCCTGCTCGCACCTCATCATTTATTTTCCCTCTCGCCTCTTACCAGAATGCCCTTGGCGATATTGGCAAATTGAGGACAACATATTTCACATGTCAAAACCTGACGATCGCCCTCTCAATATCGTTGGGCATACCTGTTTTTGTATTCTCTGAAGCCTTGCTAAGCCTTTGGATCAGTCCAGAGTTTGCCCGAGATTCCTCTTTGTTGTTGCGGATACTTATAGTGACTTATGCCTTCCTTTCAACCACCATTCTTCCATTTTATTACCTGAATGGCGCAGGCTTTCCGCGTCTGAACGCCGCGTTCGGTTGGGCTGGATCCGCCCTGACTCTCGGCAGTATGGTTGTTCTTGTACCCCCACTCGGAGCTATCGGAGCGGCTGTTTCAAAACTTGTTGCGCACACGCTCTCCTTTATTTGCTATCCGATACTTCACCGTCGGGTTTTTTCCGACTGTCGATGGTATGTTGGTATTCTGGTTGTTCTTCCGATTGTAATTGCATTTTCAGCCGCTACCATATTGTGCATCATCCTGCCCCAGCCACCAACCTTGTTTCTTTTTATTCTTGAAAGCGGGGTGCTCGGATTATTTTCTATTGTCGCGTCAATTCCTATAACCTTTTTTGTCAACCCTGCACCCGGGATTCCTTTGGCGAGGCTTTTAAGATCTCTGGTTAATTCGACATTTATCACACGCAAACTATTTACATGATATGACCAATCCTTCAGAAGTCGCCCCCCCACACCGACTACACGCTGGCATGCAGAATATTTGGGTTTACCCCCCATTAACGGACCCTGATTTCCTGCATCGCACAGGGTTGCGTGATAAAATCAAGCAATTTGCTGAGATGGTCCCTGCCGGATCGACAATTCTTGACGTCGGCTGTGGATGGATGCCATACAAGGCCTGGTTCGATTCAAAGGCCGCGCGCTATATTCCATCGGATGTCACCCCATATCCTGACCCGAGATTTCGTTTAATAGAAAACGGCAGGTTGCCAGCCCCAGACCACTCCATCGATGTTGTTCTCTGTTGGCAAGTTCTTGAGCACGTCGCCGAGCTTGCACCATTCTTTGATGAGCTCCGCCGTGTTATGAAACCGGGGGCCACCGCATGCTTCACAACCCACGGTCTCTTTCGCATCCATGATGTGGAGGATTTTTGGCGCTGGACACCTGCCGGATTAGATCGGCTTCTTCTGGATAACTCATTTTCAATGTGCAGCATTGAATCCTGCGATTCCACATTCTCAATTATTGCGTTGCTTACGAATAATATGATTGTTAAAGCATTCCAATCTAGGCATCGCAATCGTGATCGCTTGGTCTTCAGGCCAATCCGGCGATTGTTTGCAGCCGGTGTGAACGTGCTAGCGCTGTGCCTTGACTGCATAGGAAGCGCAATTGGCGGAGCAGTGCATCGAGCCGAGGTCTCGACGTATTTTATTAAAGCGAAGCTTCTTTCTCAACAGGCAGAGGTTCCTGCTATACCTGCGAAAATCCCAGCAACGAGTCCTGAGAAGACATTTATATCTGTGGCTATTTGCACGAGGAATCGGGCGAGTGACCTGCCCAGGCTATTCAAAAGCCTGGCAGATCTGGAATATCCAGCAGACCGTTTTGAGGTTTTAGTTGTCGATAATGGATCCCAGGATGCTACTCGCGAAGTAGCCGAAGCATGGCTTTCTCGGTTGCCGAATATTCGCTACTTTTATGAGGGACAACCAGGCTTGCCATATGCCAGAAATACTGCGTGGAAGAACGCCCGGGGAGATCTCATTGCCTATATTGACGACGATGCGAAAGCCTCGCCTGGCTGGCTTACCGCTTTGGGCTCCGCTTTTGCTCGATATAGAGATGACTTTCCAATTCTTGCTGTTGGAGGACCGGTGCGCCTCGCCTGGGATGCACCTTTTTCATTTCCAGGATGGTGGCCTAAGCATTTTAATTCTTGGCTCAGCGAACTTGACTTTGGGCCGGATTGCTTCATTCTCGATAAAAATTCGCTTTGCTTGGTCGGAGCAAATTTTGCAATCACAAAAACAGCACTCAACGCCATTGGGGGGTTCTGTGAAGGTGGGCTGAGTTATGGTGGTGATGAACGTTACGTGGAGGCCATGATCCGCTCGACTGGGGGAGCTCTCGTCTATACTGGTGACGCCCATATCACCCACCACGTCTCACCATCTCGGGTGGATAGGAAATGGCTTCGCAAACGCTTTTTTACCGAAGGGGTATCTGTTTCGAAACTTCGGTTTGCACTGCACGGTCGAAATTTAAAATCGCTGGCGTTCTTGGTTAACCGAAGCCTAAAATCCTCAATAGACGGGAGTATTGGAACGGTTCAATTCATGTTTGCACCGAGTCCAGAAAGATTTGCCAGATCACTCAGTCTTTATTACTCCGTAGGAGTGATGCTCGGAATAGCCAGATGAAGAATCTCAACCAAATTCAGAAATTCCAAGATCACCTTTACATTTGAACTTAAAGCATTGGCTTCAGACTCGACTTTCGACATGGAAGAAACGTCTTGCGCGTCTTCGATTCAAGTTTGGGATATTTCTTGCACTCCATGTGCCTGCGCCTAGAAAGTCTGGGCAGAATCGTTGGGTTATTTATAAACCGGACGCGCTTGGTGACTTCGTGCTGGCAACTAGTGCTATTTCAGAATTTTTGCGATTGGTTGATTGCCGTGCTGTGCTGATAACATCAACTACGGTTTTTCCGTTTGCAAAAGGTCAGTTTCCACAGGTGGAAGTGGTGGCCTTGGACGCGGCGACCAGTATTAGTCCAGGAGGTTGGCTGCGTTCTTTGAAGTCTGGATGGCTGCTGGCAAGTCGATATGCAGGTTGTAATCTCATAAGCCTGCGGCATGGCCTTTCCGACGTCGATAACATTGTTTTGCAATGGCTACAACCACGCGAGAGCCATGGTATTCCGTCCCCCCTCATTGCGCCGCCACGTATTTCAAGAAGGTGCCCATTTACGTTTTCGTTCGCTCTGGATTACCCTTTATTGGACAGTCATTTACCGGGGGAGATCCTCGCCCATCGGGAGGTCGTCAATTCTGCGGCAAGAATGAGGATTCCCGGTGCCAACTTTTTTCCAAAGCTTCCCCGCCTTCCGCAAAACTTTAAGAAGACCGACTACTTGCTTGTATTTCCTGTAACCCGTTCTTCCCTACGAAACTATCCACTCCATTTATTGGCGGAAAGTATCTCTACTGTTTCAAGGCAAGATGGTATTCGGATCAGGCTCTGCGGCAATGAAGCGGAGAAGGAGCATTTGTTGGAGCTAAAAAACATGTTGGCTCCAGAAATTGACGCAGATATTCAGAGGCCATCTTCAGTGGATGATCTTTGCCGCCTCATTCTTGAGTCTCGATGTGTTCTTTCTATGGAATCGGCTCCAGCGCATCTTGCAATATGCATGGGAGTTCCAGGGGTATTTATTCTTGGGGGTGGTCATTATGGACATTTTGCCCCCTGGGGTGACGAAAAAACACACATTTGGATTGCTCACCCACTTCCATGTTTCAACTGCAACTGGCAGTGCCGGTTTCCTGAGCCGCAGTGCATCACGAGAATTCAACCATTGGCGATTAGCAAAGCACTTTTGGAATTGCTTGCCCTGAAGGGATGACGAACGGTTATTAATATGCATCCCGTTTCTGGCTTTCGATTTTAACATTTGTAATGTCGTTTTGTAACCACTCCCTCACTCAAGCCTATCGCTCACGTACTCCTTATGAACATCATCCCAATCATCATTTTGATCATCGGCTGTATTGGTGCCCTTATTCTTGGGCAACTCGTTGCAGACAAGCCAGTCTTGGCTCTAGGTGGAACGGTGGCTTTGTGGCTCGGTCTGGTTCTGTTTTTCTCTCCTGCATTCACAACTTTGGTTGCGGTAACATTTTGCCTGCTTCCGGCGCGTTCGGGGGTATCGCCGCTTGGCTATTACGAGCTATTTGCTGTGGCTGTGGTTGGTACGGCGATGGTCAGGATTGCCTTTACAAAGGCCCGTGGGCAATATCAGCTATCCTTTGCTCCAACGGTTTCCATACTCCTTTTCCTTGCGCCGCTTATCATTCATGGAGCTTTGGAATTATTGTCAAAAACCCAAGGCTCGCAAGGCAAACGACTTTTGCTGCTTGCCTTGCTGACGGGGGTACTTTCCATCGGCTTAATGACAAAGATCCTAGATACATCAAAGATGCAATTTCTTCCAATCGGAGGCCTTCTAGTGGGCCTGGCATATGCAGTTTTTGAACTTGTAAGCTTTTATATTCCAGCACTTAGGCCTCTTGTTTATTATATCTATTCAGACCAAAACTTTGAATCGACTATAAATTTATCAACTGGCCTGGCGCAAGATATCAGGCTGGCCGGCTTGAGGGAGCTCGGGTTGTATCTAGGCGTCGGGGTGCTTTGCCTATTTGCACTGAAGAAAAAACTGACACTTTTCTTTATTGTTTTTACAGGCGTTGTTCTCTCTTTGTCTTTTGCAATGATACTATTTGCGGGCTACAGGGGTTACTTTGCTGCTTTGGGGCTCGCTGTCATAATGGCCCTGGTATTTCGTGGGGTTCGATGGTTTCTGCTAGGTAGCCTTGCGGTTGCTTTGGGAACTATGGGCCTGATCTACTGGCATCACTCAGTGATGCCGCTCCCTTGGAGCATCCAACGCACATTGACCATTTTTCCGGGCGACTGGGACAGCAGTGTCAGAGACTCTGCGATCGGTGGGTTCGACTGGCGCGAAAACCTTCGCGAGGCCTACTTTAAAAAATATTTCCCCCAGAATTGGGTGATCGGACGTGGCCAGGTGGTGGACATAAATTCTTATAGCGACATTCTTTACCGCTCAGAAAATCTCGACATTTCCTGGACATTTGAAGCGAAACAACTTTGGCATTCAGGTATCGCAAGCACCCTTGACTTTACGGGCGTGGTCGGGTTTCTGGGGCTTGTTTGTGGTATGCTTTATGGTATTTATTGCTTTTTCACCATCTATAGAAATAAGGCGAACGCTCGCCCATGGCATGTTTGGGTCGGTCTCGCTCTGTTTTCTACTGCCCCCTCGTTTTGGTATACCGGTTTTTTCGAACGCAGCTTCCCATTTTTTGCAATCGCGATCAGCTTGTTGGAAATAGGAAGAAGGGAGGTCTTAGAGGCTTGCGAGTCTGCTTATCCAGCAACAATCCAACCGAAAGCTTCAACGCCTACAGAAATCCTTTCCTCGTCCACTGAAAATATGGCGAATCACTGAGATTATTATGTATTATACACAGCGTCATAAATAAATGCGCATGTTACACTTTGCAAAGCCTTCGAAGAACATCGGCTTTATCCGTCCAGTTGCTAAACAAATCTTCGACCGTTGCCATGACGTTGCCCAGTTCTGGAAAATAGCGATTATGCAGGCGCAGGCGACGAACCAACTTCCAGACCCTCTCGATAGGGTTCAGGTCAGGACTGTATGGCGGCAGGAACAAAAGCTGGAACCCCGGTTCCTTGGCGAGCCTCCATTCTTTGTGCATGGAGGCGTGGTGGTATCTGGCGTTGTCAATAATGACAGCCACTCGGCGGCCCGCTCTGATGCTGGCGGCGTGCAGGCGTCGAAGGAACGCCCAAGTCGTAACCGCATTAAACTTCCCTTCCTCCCTGGAAAAGCAAAATTTACCATCGCGCAGGCGGACCGCGCCGAAGTATCCCACGCTTTTTCGGGTGGGGTGATGGAGAAGAACAGGATCTTTCATTTCAGGGGGAACCCACATGATGCACCGGGAGCCATGCTGTTGGAAATGGACTTCATCAATTGCCCAAATGTCATAGCCCGCGCGAACGAGCCTTTGCAGTTTTTTTATATGCCCTCTGGGCCTCGGGGTCGGCATGGGCGATCAGAGGCCTCGGCTTTCGCCTGCGAAACCCGAGTTGGCGGAACAGCCTCTGGCATTGCCGCACTTTCAGGTCCACGCCGAATCGGCTCTTCACAAAACTGGAGAGCGTCTTGCCGTCCCAGACACCTTCTCCTCCCGCTTCTGTTTCCTTCGGGCTCTTACGCAGGGCAGATCCGATTTCGGCCAGTTGCTGTTGATCCAGCCGCCTTGGTCGCCCTGGGCGATCACCGTCCGTCAAGCCGGCGAACCCGTCGTCCTCAAAACGGCGAACCCAATTCTCCACGGTTCTCGGCGCGTCGCCGAGCGCGGCAGCAACCTGCGGGCATGTCATGCCATGGGCGACAAGAAGAACTCCGTGCAGGCGATGGTCATACCGGCTCTGGTCAGAGCGGCGAATTTCATCGTGGAGAGCAGGGATCATGGATTCTGGGTCGGAGATGTTTAACGCCTTCATGCCGCCAATATAGCAGCTTGAAGATTATGCGCAATTATTTATGACGCTGTGTATAATATGGGGTCTGTTCGGCTATCCTCTTGTGGGCTACAACGCGGCGTTACTTCAGGACCTTCAAAAGCCTAAAATCAGGTGGCCGTATTGAATAAATGTTTTTTTAGTGAGATCTGGAGAGATTGGTAGACCCTTTATAACAAACCTGTTGTAATAAAGTTTGGATTCCCATATGCATTCTACTTGGGTCATTATTCCAGTCCATAACCGCCGTGAGATCACGCTCCGATGTCTTAAACAATTGCAGGACACCGGAATTCTTGATTGGGCAACAGTCCTCGTTGTGGATGATGGTTCAACGGACGAAACAACCAAGGCCGTTGAATCTTCATTCCCGGATGTTCACGTGAAGATCGGAAGTGGCAACCTCTGGTGGACAGGGACCACAAAACTGGGAATGGAATACGCAATGGCGAATGGAGCTGAAACCATCATCTGGCTGAATGACGATACTCATCCTAAAGCGGGCACATTAATGCGGATTGCTGCCTACTCTCAAACACATAACTGCATCACCTCTGCACGCTGTCGCTACATGCTTAAGGATCCTCCAGAGCCGGTCCAAGGGATCTATAAAACAACCTACTCTCTTCAATTGGACATGAAGGCTATCGGTGTCGACGGCTCAATGGATGTGCATGCGCTTCGCGGCAATTGCCTTTCTATTCCAACCGATATCGTTCGCGCAATCGGATATCCAGATGCCAAAAACCTGCCTCACTACCACGGTGACTCCGATTATACACTTCGCGCCACTGAATATGGATTCCGTTGTGTCATGCTTATGGACGCTTGGGCCGACGAGATTTCCGACCGAGGTGACCGGGATGCCTCTTGGTTACGTGGCGGAATCCCGCTCGGAACACTTTGGAAAAGGTTTTTGTTCGTAGGTAGTTCATATTATTGGAAAGCAAATCTCATTTACTCGTTTCGCCACTTCGGACTACTCGGCGGTTCAATTAGATTTCTAAAGCCTCTGGCAGTTATGTTATTGGTCACCATTTTGAGAGTATTTCTGCCACGACGCCGAATTCGAATCTGAACTTCAAAGCATATGACAAACAGTTTACGACGAATAAAACAGATTTTAAAGAATTCTCTCTTCGAGACCCTCAAGTTGGGTGCTGAGATTCCCATCGATACCATTTCATTGCCTTCGGCAGAGAGCACATGGCTAATATCTCCGAGTGCTCTTTCTCGCTACCCAATCGTCTATTCGTTCGGGCTCGGAGACGACATTGGTTTCGAATTGGCGATGCTCAATCAATTTGGGGCTACTGTATACGGCTTCGATCCAACTCCCCGCTCAGAAGCTTGGATGAGTAAACAAAATCTTCCTGAAAACTTTGTGTATACAAAGCTGGGCATCGCCGGTCAGGACGGTATCCTCGTACTGCGCGAGCCGAATGATCCTGGGCAAGTATCTTACGCCCCTGCGGGATCGCATGCCTCTGGCCCGGAGATCGAGATTCCCGTTCGGCGATTGACTGAAATTGCGCGTGAGAATGGCCATAAGCACATCGATATTTTGAAGTTGGATGTCGAGGGAGCGGAGTTCGGGGTAATCGATGATTTTATTTCATCCAACTTGGAAATCGGGCAGATTCTCATCGAATTTCACTACCGCTTTCATGGTCACGGAATCATGGAGACCGCAGCCTATATCAACCGCTTGCGGCAACATGGCTACTACTTATTTTATCGCAGCCCTTGGTGCGAGGAGTTCGGATTCATCAAATCGAACACTATTCCAGGCTAGCACCCTTTCGGATATTTGAATTTCCTTCTCGCGGCGACAACTGAGAATTTGGCCACGAATTGTGTCAAAAAAAGTTATTATCATTGAGCAGTCATTCGGCTGCGGAAATCCCGGGTTGAAGAGCCTTGTGGCGGCACTTCCCTATCTGCTGGAATCTGGTCTAAGCATCGAAGTCTGGACTGAGGCTATTGATGAAGAGCTATTGCCATTGGTCACGTGGCGGCGCCTCAGGTATCTTCAATTGCCCGGTAGTTTCGGAGCAATGAGCTTTTGGTTGAGCGCTCAAATTATCGCTTCTTGGCGCAGGAACAGGATCAAACAAGAAAATGTAATTTATCTCACAACCGGTGGCAAATATTGGTTTGCTGATCTATCGATGTTTCAATTTTACAATCCGACATGGTGGCAAATTCAGGGCGGGAAGATTTATAGAGGTAATGAATCACGACTTCGGCGAATTTTGACACTTTGGGGAATTTTTGAAGATCTGGGTGTTGTGCGTCTTCCGTATTGCAAAAGAATTCTTGCGGCTTCGCGTGCGATACAAGCGGACATCGAGCGGGACAAGAAACGATCAAATCTTACGGTCTCGGTTCTTCCGAATGCCGTTGATACCTCCACATTTGCGGCGCCTTCGAAGGATTCGCGGCTGGAACGGCGGAGGCAACTCGGATTTGCCGACTCTCACACTGTGCTTCTCTTCGTCTCTATGGGCCATTATGTGCGCAAGGGCTTTTGGCGGGCTTTGGCCTGCCTGGAAAATCTCCGCAAACAGGGGCATCGGGATTTTCGATTTCTCATGGTTGGGGGATACCCTCGCAAGCTAAAAGTGATCAAAGGGTGGCTCGACCGGCATCACTCGGGCTGGCAGGAATGGATCGTTTTTACAGGAATGACCGACGATGTTCCAACAATGATGGCCGCAGCAGATGCTTTATTTTTTCCCTCATATTTCGAGGCATTCTCCCTTGTCGAGATTGAGGCAGCTGCGCTGGGACTTCCTTTGCTTCTCACCCGGCATCATGGATCAGAGATGATTCTCCGTGAAGATAGGAATGGAATCTTCCTTCCTGATGATATTTCCGGAATGGGCGAAGCTTTGCTTAAATTTCGGAAACAGGGGCTGATAGACCCTTGCCGGGATCTTGGGGAAGCCCTGGCTCCAGAAGAATGGGCGTATCAGTTCGAGAATGAAATGCATCTCATTTTTGATTTCAAAACCTGTTTAAACCTATGAACATGTCGATAGTATGTTGATCCGCATATTAAACCAATTCTCCGGTGCGGCGGATACGCTCTGTTTTTCAAATTGTTTTGAACTTCTTTCTCAGCGCATCTTTTTTCGTCGGAATCCGATTACTGTTTACGAATGGAAGAAGCGATTTCATCTTGTATGCGATCGCCGGCATCTTGATGCAGGGTCTCCAAAAGAGGTTCTCGCAAGAGGCGTCTATAATCAAGCAATCCTAAAAAGCTTTGGATTCCATGGATTTCACTATGTGAACGTCGGAGGCAACGTCGGAGCATTTGACATTGCCGTTTCAGCACTAATCCGCTCCGTTAGTTCTGGATTGCTTTTTGAGTTGAATCCCGAGACTTCTGCTCGCTTGCATTTTAATCTGGCAATCAATGGGTTGCGCCACCTTGATGTGTTTACCCATGGAGTCGGAGGAGAGGCCAGGGTGATCGATATTCCCGAGACCGGCTGTGCCCACAGCTTTGGCCTTTATAATGCATCTGGCTTCCCAGGGCGCAGAACTTTGCGTTGCCGCGTCGAGACAATGGAGACTAGCCTTGCCCTTCATCCGTCCCCTCCGGAAGAGTGGGATCTCCTCAAGCTTGATTGTGAAGGTGCCGAATTCGAGATCATTCGAATGTCATCGAGACATACTTTACGGCGTTTTCGGAATATAGTCATGGAGCTCCACCCGCCTCCGCAGGGTGAGGATGCTTCCTCCCTTTTAGCCAAACTGGCGGAATCGGGATTTGTCGAAACTCCGATTGTCTCGAACAGGAATGGGATCCGGTTTTTTCAGAGAACGGAATGAAGATTCTTATTTTTAAAGTCAATCAACTGGGTGATAATATTGTTTTCAAGCCGGTGGTGGATTATTTGACGAGCCAACCGGGAAGCAATCAAGTCTTTCTTTTTACGAGCCCGACCGCGAAGGCATTGTATGAGGAGCAAATCCCCTCGGAGCGACTTTATGCTTTTCCCACGCGGCGGTTCAACAGTGCCTGGAAAACACCATTTTTTTTCGCTCAACTCTTAGCGCTCGTTCGTCGCATCGGACCCGATATCTGCCTGCTCGCTGAGGACCAGGGCAATGTGGCTCACTTTCTTTCTTCAATTACCGGCGCTTCGTGTCGTGTTGGCTCATTGGCACCGTTTTTAAGATGGCGCTGGGGACTTACCGTTGACGTCCAGCCAGGAGAGGGCACTAATCACGCGTTGTGGGGGTGGAAAATTCTGAAAGCCTTTGTCAATTCTACTCAAGGAGAGCCCGTTCCTGATGAACCACCCCCGCCAGTTTTGTCTCACTTGAGCCGAAGCACACAGTCTTTTGATTTTTTGATTCATGCGGGTGCCAGCTTGGAGTGCAAACAATGGCTTCCCTGTCGTTTCGTCGAGTTAGCCAACCGTCTCGCATCGAGACACCGGGTTGGCTGGGTGAATGCCGGTTTGCCCGGCGCTGCTGGGTTGAGCCATCAGGTTCATCGGCTTGACACGCCGAATCTAGCGCACTTGGTTTCCGCAATCGCAAATGCTCGTGTATTCGTAGGCAATAATTCCGGACCGATGAATATCGCACAAGCGCTGGGAACGCCTTCCATGATATTCTGTGGACCGAGCAGCATAAATTGGGACCCGTATTGGCACTCGGATCGAATGATCATCCTTCGTGATACAAGCCTACTGTGTATAAGTTGCGATAAACCAAACGCTCCCGCTCAATTCTGCCGTAATCTGAAAAAACCTATGGCTTGTATGCAGGTATGGTCCGTCGATAAAGCTGAGACAATTTCCCAAAACTTGCTACTGAAGTTACAGAGCATTTCCAGCGAATAATAAAGCTAAATAGTTCTACTACGTTTCACCTTAAGCTTCTCGCCAGTAAAGATTTTAAAGATCAGATATATATGTAGCTGGTCATCAGTAAATAGCGCTATAAATATTCAAAAGCCGACGTATTCCCATGAGCTCCCTGCGCGCCCTTCTCCTGACCGTTGGATTCGGGATCCTTTTCCTTCTGGCCGACAGCCTGCTTGGGGACGTGGTGATCACGCCTTTGCTTGGGCTGTGCTGGCTGATGATTGCCGCAACGCGGGTCGCATGGAAGACGGTGGCGTGGCAGACGGCAGTTCTCTGCGTGTTCGTCGTGGTGAGCCTTGCGGACGAGGGGGTGGCGAAGCTGCTCGTCCGCACGACGAGTTTCTTGCTCGGGGGAGGGCTGGCAATCGCATTCAGCCACGCGAGGGAGAGACAGATCCAAGCATTGGAATCGGCTCAAGCGATCCTCCGGGGGCTGCCGTTTCCGCTGGTCGCGGCGGATGTCACGGGGCAGATTCTGGTAGTGAGCGATGAGGCGCTGCAGATGATCCCTGCTTCCCTGCATCCGGTTCTCGGGCATTCGTTTTCCGACGTGTTTATGGGAAATCTTCCACCGGGCCATGCGATGAAGATCTATTTTGATTGGTTTAACAGGGAGGGAGGCCACTCGGAGGCGCTTTTTTTCGTCGACCGGCCGGGCGAGCCGCTAGGTGCCAAGCTGCTCGCGACGGGGAAGGCGACCGCCCGGCTCCTGGTCGTGACGTTCAAACCCTACAGCCCGAAAACTCTCCATGAGAGTCTTGCAGATCTTTAACAGATATCTCGACCGGGGTGGAGAGGAGGCTTCCGTTGAGAGGATTTCCGATGTGCTTTCTACCCGTCATAGTATCTTCCACTGCTTTTTCGACTCCCGGCAGTTGGGGAATTTGACGAGCACGGCGGACCGGCTCAGCGCGGCAGCCAGGATGGCATGGAACCCGAACTCTGCGGCCCGCCTCAGCAGCCACTGTGCGGCCGTCAAGCCAGACGTCCTCCTCTGCCATAACCTTTTCCCGGCGGGAACGGCCTCCCTGCTCGCGGAGGCCAGCCGGCTCCGGCTACCTGTGGTCAACTACATCCACAACTTCCGTCCTTACTCCGTAAATGGCTACCTGTGGGCGAACGACCGGATCGAGCCTGCCGGGCTCAAAAAAAACTTTCTGCCCGAGATTTTTGCGGGCTCCTGGCAGGGTTCGCGGGCCAGGACCGCATTTTACGCGGCCATCCTGACTGCCATGCACGCTGCGGGCATGTTCCGGCGCATTGCCGCGTGGGTTGCGATCTCGGAGTTCGTGGGGCAGAAGTTTATCGAGGCGGGAGTGCCTGCCGGGAAAGTCCACACCATCCCTCACTCCTGGACTCCTCTGCCCTCATGCCCGCCCCCGCAGGACGGCGGCTACTACCTTTTTCTGGGACGCCTGATTTCGGCCAAGGGCGTGCGGACCCTCCTCGATGCATGGGAGCGGATCGAGGCGCAGCTCGGCGACAAGTCTCCCCGCCTGCTCATCGGCGGAGAAGGCCCGCTGGCTCCCGAAGTCGCCGGGCGCGCGAACCGCTCGCGTGCGGTCCAATATCTTGGCCTTGTCGGGGGAACCGACAAGGCCGCCCTCGTCCAAGGATGCCGCGCCATGCTGGCCCCCTCGCTCTGGTGGGAGGGCCTCGGCCTCGTCACTTACGAGGCCTACGACTACGGCAAACCGATGCTCGCCGCACGATCCGGAGGGCTCACCGAGACCGTCCGGCATGGCATCACCGGCCTGCTCCACGAACCGGGAAACAGCGCCGAACTCGCCTCTCACGTCCTCGAAATTGACTCCAGCCCCGAGCGCCGGGCCGAAATGGGCAGGCAGGGCCGCCAGTGGCTCCTCGACAATACCGGATCCGACCAATGGCTCGACCGGTTCGATGCCGTTCTCGCCTCGGTCGTCAGGCACGAGCCCGGATCCGTCAATCGGTAATTTCTTATGGCTCTGTTTCTTCTGATTTGAGAGGTTTGATGAGCTTTGAGTTTCTACCATGAAAAATACAATTCTTGTTACCGGTTCCTCGGGTCTGATTGGCTCGGAGGTTTCCCTCTATTTCTCCCGCATGGGCTGCCTGATCCACGGCATTGACAACAATCAGCGGGCTGTCTTTTTCGGTCCCCAGGGCGACACACGCTGGAATCAAGCCCGCTTGGTTGACGAGATTTCCGGCTACACTCACCACGAAATTGATATCCGGGATCGCGCTGGGATCGCCGGGCTGGTTAAAGAAATCCGACCGGCTGCCATCATCCATACGGCTGCACAACCCTCACACGACCGGGCGGCAGCAATCCCATTTGACGACTTCGACACCAATGCCGTTGGCACGCTCAACCTGCTGGAAGCGACGCGCCAAGCCTGCCCGGAGTCGCCATTTATCCACATGTCGACGAACAAGGTTTATGGAGACCGTCCCAACTCCATTGCCATGGCTGAAATGGAGACTCGCTGGGACTATGCCGACCCCGCCTATGAAGACGGAATTAGTGAAAGCTTTTCCATAGACCAATCCAAACACTCACTTTTCGGAGCTTCCAAAGTAGCTGCTGACGTGATGGTGCAGGAATACGGCCGGTATTTTGGAATCCCAACCTGCTGCCTTCGGGGCGGCTGCCTGACAGGGCCGAACCATAGCGGCGTCGAATTGCACGGATTTCTCAGCTACCTTGTGAAATGCAATCTCGAAGGTCGCGAATACCGGGTCTTCGGCTACAAGGGCAAACAGGTCCGCGACAACATCCACAGCGAGGATGTCGCACGCTTTATGTGGGAGTTCCTCCAGGCCCCTCGTGTTGCAGAGGTTTATAATGTCGGCGGCGGGAAAGCGAATTCCTGCTCGATTCTGGAGGCGTTTGCAATCACTGAAGAATTTAGCGGAAATAAACAGAGATACACCTACATCGGGGAAAATCGGATCGGAGACCACATCTGCTATTATAGTGATCTGCGCAAGATGAAGGACCATTACCCAAGCTGGGATATTACGATCGGCCTTCGCGAAACAATCCGTCAAATAGTCGACTCTTGGAGGCAACGCAAAGACCTGTGAAAGGTGCCATGAAAACACTGCCAGTTCTTGGAACCCCCCTGGCAATAACAGCGTATTCGGCGCTCGGAGCCTTCCTCTTGGAGCGCGCCGACCAGCCGGGGCCATTTGCGGTGGATTTTTCCAATACCCACATTGTGACCATGCGCCGGCATGATCCCGCGTTTCGAAGGATGACCGAATCCATGGACCTCTTCGTTCCTGATGGAATGCCCCTCATCTGGGTGCTGAACCGAATGGGAGCCTCCCTGAAGGACCGGGTATACGGGCCGACATTTACAAGACAGTTCCTGCGGCAGGCCCCCCCTGCCTCCACCCACTACCTTGTGGGCGGATCACCGCACTGCGCCGAGGCGTTCCAATCCCGCATGCGGGAGCTGAACCCCGGCTTGAAGTTCCTCGGCGGTTTTCACGGCCTCTGCGATAGCCATGGGGCCTTGGACCGCGATCACGAGGTTGCGGAGGAAATCAAACGCCTTTCACCCGGATTCATCTGGGTCGGACTGGGGACGCCCAAACAATATGCGTGGATCGAGAGGATTAAACCGCAGCTTGGCTCCGGAATCCTCCTCGCCGTGGGCTTTGCCTTCGATGTCAACGCGGGCACGAAGCCGGATGCCCCCCTGTGGATGCAGAAAAGCGGCCTCACCTGGCTCTACCGGATGGCCTCCGAGCCGCGCCGCCTGGTTTCGCGATATGCCAAGTGGAACTCCCTCTTCCTCTGGTATCTCCTTCGCGAGTCCTTGGCGAAAAACGGGCGATTGGCGTGAGTCTGAGGCCAGCCCAGCGCCATATCAGTGTTCTATCAGTGGTTAAAACTTCGTTCAGAGTTCCTGGCGACTTGTCGAAGGCAAGACCATTGTCTATCAGTTGTCTGCCAGTTGATTCGCGCCTCACCCTGCGGGTCCAGCAAGCATCTATTTTATGACAAAACCCATCCTGCAACATCTCCGCGATTTTGGCGTGTGGATGTTCCGGGTTTTGGGCTCTGAGATCCTCGACTGCCGCACGGGCGAGCCCTTGGGACGCGGCATGGTTATTTCCTGGGGCGGGCGGATCCACTTGCTCGGCCTGAGCGGGGCCGTCGTGCCCGTGCCGCTCCACCAAGCGCGAATCACCTATTGGAGGCAGGAGGTCGGGTTCACCCGGCATCCAACACCCGACTTTCCCCGCGCGGAGCCGGCCATATCGCTTCTTGGCCAGGCTGCGGACTGCCCGGACCGTGTGCTCCTTGTGCTGATGGACCACCGCGCCCCGGATGCTGTCGGGCACTGTGTTGGCCGGTGGCTGGCGCATGGGTTTGCGGAAGGTGAGGTCCTCCTTGTTTTCGGAGGCTCCGAAGCCGATTTTGAGGGGATCCGGCATGGGCCCAAGGTCCTGCTTCGCGGAAACCGCCACAGAACGCGCGACCACACAAGGGAGAAGCAGTCATACCGCGAGCTTTTCACGCTGGTTGCCCGACATTTGGAGGACCACCCGGCCTTCTCCCATGTCCTGTTTGTCGAATACGACCAGGTTCCTGTTTGCCCCTTGGTTGGTGCGAGCTATCTTGAGCGGATGAAGGCGCTCGATGCCGACCTGCTGGGCTGCCAACTGGCTCGAATTGACGGGTCAACCAACCCGCACTTCCTTGCCCTCGGCCTCGGGTCGGCATCCGCCACGCAACTGGTCCTCTCGATGCTGGGCACCGGGCACTTCTGGAAGCGAGCGGCGTGGCTGGCCTCCGCGGCGGATCAGACGTTTGCCGACTGGTATCTCGAACTCGATATCCCCACGACGGCGTTGAGGCTCGGCTTCCGCATCTGCGGCCTGCCGGATCAGGACCGGTTCGTGACCAACCTGCCGGAAAAGCTGCCATGCGGACTGGACGAGGCGGAGGCTCTGGGTGCATGGACCCTCCATCCCGTAAAAAATCCCCGTGTCTGAAAGAAAGCAGAAATTTTTGGAACACATTCAATGCAGAGAGCGAAGCGAGCGAGGACCGGTTTAGTCGCTCCACGACAATGCCATTTTCGAACTCCGATTTCCTCTTCCCATTTTCCACCGCCGAAGGCCTGACCCCTTCGGTTGTGCGCTGCTTTTCACTTTCCAATTGGCGGATGGGCAGCATCGAAGTAGTGTTTACCTTCATGATGACCAATTTACTTGATCGGATCACCGTTGAATCAGGCAAGTGCGGAGGGCGCCCCTGCATCCGGGGATATCGGCTTCGCGTCAAAGATGTGCTGGATCTTCTTGCTGCTGGGGCAACTGAGGAGCAAATCCTTTCTGACTACGATTTTTTGGAATCTGAGGATCTCCGTGCCTGTTACCAATACGCTTCAGCACAAGCCAACCACGGTTTTTTTCGATTGCAGCCTGCGTGAAATTCATGATCGACACTCAGTTGCCAAAAATATTGGCACAGCGTTTGCGCGAACAGGGGGAGGAAGCCGAGCATGTGTTGGACTTGGCAATGGCTCAAAGCCAGGACAACGTTCTCTGGCAGCATGCAATCACCCATGGAGCAGTCATTGTATCGAAAGATGAAGACTTCGCGGAGTGGGTTCTGACCGGTCGAGCGGGGCCATCGGTAGTTTGGCTGCGTGTGGGAAACTGCACAAATGTAGAGTTATTGGCGTGGCTTCTTCCTCTTTGGCCCCAAATTGTTCGAGACTTGGAAGGTGGTGAGCGTCTCGTGGAAGTTGTGTAGCCTCTCGTTTTCCCATTGTTTCTCACCCCCATCTCCGATCTCCGATCTTCAACCGGTTCAGTTTTCAGCCTTCAGGTCTCAAGTTTCCGGTTTCTCTTCTGGAATAATTCCAGGCCTTGACTTTGCCGCAGGTTGGGATTCCTTTCAAAGCTCTCTCCTTCATGTCAAACGCTTCAAGTCCCCGGATGTCCGCCTGCCTGCCAGCCATCCCTCTATGGAAATCCACTGCGATTCTCCTGCTGGGTGGCTTGGCCGCCTTTGGGTTTTTTGGGCTGCAATCGATCAACCAAGCGGGTGAGTCGGGGGTTTCCATGCATCCCCCGCTCCTTGTCGGCGCATTCCATGGCACGCCCCAGGAGGTCTCCGAGTCCGAGCGGGTTGTCCTGCCTTCGGATACCGAGTTTGCCAAGATGCTTTACACCGGCCTGTCTGGCGATCAGGTCAATTTTCAGATTGTGCTTGCCGGGGCCGAAAAGCGCAGCATCCACCGCCCGGAGGTCTGCCTGCCCGCACAGGGGTGGACAATTTCCGGCAGGGAGATCGTCCCGGTCAAGCTCCGCAACGGGAAAACGCTGGATGTCATGCAGCTGACCCTCTCGCGCCAGATTGAGACACGCCCCGGGGAGTTCCGAACGCTCAACTCGGTGTTCCTCTATTGGTTCGTCGGGGCCTCTGTGGCGACCCCACACCACTGGATGCGCATCCTCCTCACAAGCTGGGATCGCGTCGTCCACAGAAGGAACCACCGCTGGGCCTATGCGATAGCAAATGCCGCGGCATTAAAAGGCCTTGCTCCTGGCGGAAGGGATCTCGCGGAGACAAAACAGCTTTTGAAAGAATTTGTCTCGGAGGTCGCTCCCGAGGTTGTGCTTGAGTGGAAATCCCCGGCTCCGGAGGCACCCCGATGAGGCCTCTCTCTCGCAGCTCCTCCTGCCTTGCGGCCGGGGTGGCATCCACCGCCCTGCTCACCCTGCTCCTCACTGTGCCCTATAGCTTTGGCGTGGGAACCACATCCTACTCGATCGCCGAGTATCTCTGGGTCAGCTGGACAACCAACCCCGATATGCAGCACGGATTCCTTGTGCTCCCAGCTGTTGCCTACCTGGCCTACCAGAAGCGCAAAGGCCTCCTGGAACTGCCTCGCGCAGGAACCGCCCTCCCGGGGCTGGCCGCACTGGCCTGCGGCGTGCTTCTTTTCTGGGCCGGTAGCCAGGCGGATGTCACGACTATCGGCCTGGTCAGCCTCATGCTTGTCGTCGTCGGGCTCGTCTGGTTCACGCTGGGCTGGCGCGCACTGCTCGTGCTCTCATTCCCCATCGGATTCTTTATTTTTGCGATCCCTCTTCCCGGCCTCGACACGATGGTTGCTTTCCCATTGAGAATGCTTATGTCGCGAATCAGCGCCTTCGTGCTCAACCTGCTGGGCGTTCCGGTCATCCTCCAGGGCACTGGCCTGCTCTCGGCGCCGGACGCGCTTATGGGGCTGCCGGCGGGAAAGAAGTTTTCCGTGGACGTGGCGGACCCGTGCTCCGGGATCCGCTCGCTCTTTGCCCTCATGATGGTCTCCGCCCTCTACGCGCACTTCACGCTCGTGGGCTGGTGGAAAAAGTGGATCCTCTTCCTCTGCTCCGCCCCGCTGGCGATCGCAGGGAACCTCGTGCGCATCCTGGCCCTGACGCTGGGCACGGTCGCCTTCGGCGCGGAGTTCGCCATCGGCAAG
>Ga0247836_1003330_pt1 | contig 21734 bp, 17 predicted proteins | sample LaCruzMarch2015__4_FD_187116 | JGI IMG/M metagenome (GOLD analysis project Ga0247836, IMG submission 187116) | Freshwater microbial communities from meromictic Lake La Cruz, Castile-La Mancha, Spain - LaCruzMarch2015_14m | ecosystem: Environmental > Aquatic > Freshwater > Lake | place: Spain... | reverse complement strand
ATATATAAGTTAGCAAACATGCAAGAAGCGAGCGGTACAACCAACAATATTGGGCGAAAACTACGTCAACTTTCAATATTTTATTTTTAAAAGTTTTAAGTTTTTTCGTTCATTCTTCCCTAATTTGAAAGAAGAAAAGGACAACAAAATCAAATATTTACATTAAATTTGAAGAAATGAGAACTAAAATAATTACTATACTATTTATTGCCATAGCAAAATTGAGCTTCGGGCAATATCAACAATATCAACAACTTTTAACACCATATTTGGCGGATTCAATCCAAAGTGGTTTCTTTTACTTTAATACACCTAACAATTTTCCAGCAGGTGTTCTTTACCAATTATATCGTCAAAGTGTACCTGATTTAAACAATAACATGATCTTAATTGATCAACACGTTGATAGTTTAGCTGGATTAACGCACTTCAAGTACCAACAAACATTTATGAATGTTCCGATTGAGGGTGCTGGTTGTATTGAACATTACGATAAATATGGTTCGTTACTTTTTATTAACGCAAAAATTGCAGATTCTATAAAATCTGAAGTTGCTCCTAGAATTACCGCAAAAGAAGCAATTCAAAGACTAATTTCTGAATTGCAACGTGATGAAAGGAATAAGTTTGCATGGGAAAGCGATGAATGGGAGCAACAAATTAGAATAGACCAAGCGGACAGTAATGCAACATGGTTTCCAACTGCTGAATTGATTTGGGCAATTGATACACTAAAAAATGTCCATTTAGTAATACCAGGGTATAGATATAAATTAGCATACCAAATTTCAATAACAACTATTGATCCTTTCGAAACTATAATTTATTATATCGACGCTAATAACGGGTCAATATTAAAAATTCAATCTACTTGTATCTATGACGGTCCCGCTAATATTCAAGGGTATGGAAGTAAAATAATTGATACTCAATGGAAGGGTGGATTTACCCAGAAGTATATTCTACAAACCAACGATGCTTCAAGAGTAATTCACACTAAAAAAAATCCCAATGGAAGTACAGCATGGTGGTTATTGGACAACACAAAAGATAATGATGATAATTGGGGAACTTCATTCGATACCGAGACTACGACCCATTACCATGTTTCGAATTCATGGGATTATTTTAAAAATGTTTTTGGAAGAACTGGTCAAAACAACCAAGGTAGAGAAGTTCGTGTTAGAACTCAATGGGCAAATAGCAATGCAAGTTTTACCCCTGGAGGAAGTGATCACAACGACTTAAAATTTGGTTCTACTTCTTTAGGAGGATACTACGGCGCAGAGCCATCTGTTGTTGCACATGAGTTTACCCATGGAGTAACCCACCATTCATCCAATCTAACGTATTCATATGAATCAGGTGCATTAAACGAATCCTTTAGTGATATTTTTGGCATTGTGATTCATGCCGCCATGATGGATGGAGGAAGCACGGATTGGTTATATGGAAATTTTGTAACAAGCTCTAATGAAGAAATACGTTCGTTTAAAGCCCCAAATAATTTTGGGTCACATATTGATGCTTTGGGAAACTTAGTACTTGGCCAACCAGACACCTATGAAGGAACATATTGGTTCACTGAGGATGGTGATGCAGGTGGTGTACACATCAATTCCGGTGTTCAAAACAAATGGTTTTATATTTTAGCGAACGGTGAAGACGATGTAAATGATTTGAACAATTATTATGATGTAAATGGTATAGGAATAACCAAGGCGGCCCGTATTTCTTATTATGCACTTACATCTATTTTACAAAGTGCGAGTCAATATACCGATTCACGGCAAGCAACAATTCAAGCAGCTAAAATATTATTTGGTGAATGTTCAATAGAGCATCAGGCGACAATTGATTCATGGTATGCCGTAGGACTCGGAAATTTAAATGATTGTCAATATACATTAGCAGTTGACGACATTACGGATCAAAATCTAGTAATATATCCAAACCCAACAAGCGAAATTTTAAACGTTGAGTTACCAACTCTTACATCTGAAAAAATACAACTTTTTGATTTGACAGGTAAATTAGTTAACGAATTCAAGAATGATAACCTTGTGTTTAAAACCGATATAAGCCAACTTCAAAATGGTGTTTATATAATTCGTTTTTGTATAAATGGTGAAGTTTTCAATAAAAGATTTGTTGTTCAAAAATGAGTAAATTAAAATTAATTATACTTGGAGCGCTTTGCGCTCCAAGTATTCTTTTGGCTCAATCAAAAAATAGAATTACGATTCAAACGAGTTTGATACATTGTTTTTTTGATAATTCACCATTAATGAACCTAAAGTACCCATCAAAAGATATCAAGCCTTTAAAAGGAATTCTGTTAAGTTCTGTCGGACTGTGCTATTCTCGTAATATAAAACCAGATTTTCAATTATCATTTGAAGCGATGTACTTCTATGTCGGTTATCGAAAAGCTATTATTGAGGAAATAAATGGTCAGGCAATTAGTCGTGGATATTTGACTTTTAATTTAACGGCTGATAAATTTATTAATTTTTCCAAAAAGAATTATTTTACATATGGTGCTGGTTTAGGATATCGACATGGCGATGAATCCATTGGTGTTGCTTATGGAGAAATTGCACCTGGCATTAATGAAGTTCTTGTAGAATTATGCAAGCGAAGGGATTTGGGAATAACTGGATTTGCAGGATACGAATATCGCCCGTATAGTTTTTTGTCATTATTTGCAAAAATTGATTTTCTTGGGATGATTTATATAAACGATAAAATAGCTCGAAACAGATTAAGAGATTATTACGGCATTTCAAAATATCCCAGTCATTTTGATTTATCCTTAAAATTAGGCATTGGGTTTAATTTTTAAAAATAATGCACGATTTGCTAACATGCGCTAAAACGTCATGGGGCAACCAAGCATATCCAAGAAAATGCCCCACGAACGTCTAGCACAATCCCGTTATGCCTCATTGTAGGACGACCATAATAACCGATACACATTTAGAAAATAACAACCATTTGTACACAAAAACAGCGACAAAAATTGTAACTTTGCAGTAAACAAAATTGAATGGCGGTAACAAGCAGACATAGTTTAAAACAAATTAAATCACCACTAAATTACATTGGTGGTAAGGCTAAACTATTAGACCAAATTTTGCCATTATTTCCAAAAGAAATTGACAATTTTATAGACTTGTTTGCAGGAGGTTGCAATGTTGGAATTAACGTAAATGCAAACAAAATTTACTTTAACGACAATTTGACTTACTTAATTGAAATGTATCAAACATTTCAGGAAAACAACCTTGACACAACTTTAAAACACATTGAAAATAGAATAAAAGAGTTTGAACTTTCTTTGACAAACGAAGTAGGCTATAAAAAAATGAGAGAACAATACAATAAACAAAAAAATCCGTTAGATTTATTTGTTCTTATTGCTTATTCTTTCAACCACCAAATTCGTTTCAACAACAATCACGAATTTAATAATCCTTTTGGTCGAGAAAGAAGTAGTTTTAACGCTTCGATGAAACAAAATTTAGAAAAATTTATAATCAGATTAAAAGAAACAAACATTGGCTTCGCCAATGTTTGTTTTAATAATTTTGATTTTACGTTTTTAAATTCTAATGATTTCGTTTATTGTGACCCACCGTATTTGATAACAACAGGAACCTATAACGATGGAAAACGTGGTTTTAAAGGCTGGACAGACAAAGAAGAAAAACAACTTTTGAAAACGCTTGACAACTTAGAAAACAAAAATATAAAATTTGCACTTTCAAATGTTTTAGAGCATAAAGGCAAATCAAATGATATTTTAAAATCTTGGGTTGCAAGCAACCCAAATTATAAAATCAATTACATTAATTTTCATTATTCAAATTCAAATTATCAAACTATTATAAGAGATAAAAACGCAAGTATTGAAGTACTTATAACAAATTACGAACCTCAAAAGCCACAAAGAGAGAAAACTCTTTTTGATGAATTTAATTTTTAGCATTTATGAGGTATATAGGAAACAAGGAAAATTTACTTGACAAAATTTATCAAGTAATGCAATCAAAAAACATTCAAGGAAACTCATTTTTTGATTTCTTTGCAGGTACAACAAGCGTAAGCCGATTTTTTAAAAAGTTAGATTATAAAATATTTTCATCTGATTTAATGTATTTTTCTTTTGTTTTACAAAAAGCATACATTTCAAATAATCAAGAATTAAACTTTGAAAAAGTATTAGACAAAATCAACTTTCAAAGTACCTCTCTTTTTGCTTCGCCTTTGCATATTGTCGTAGAATATTTAAACCAAATAGAGCCAGTTGAGGGCTTTATTTCTCAGAATTACACACCATTTGGAACTTCTGAATTAGAAATCCCAAGAATGTATTATTCAGATGAAAACGGAAAAATAATTGATGCAATTAGACAAAAAATTGAACTTTGGAAAACAGAAAACTTGATAACTGAAAATGAATATTTTACTTTGTTGGCTTGTCTAATTGAAACTGTTCCTTTTTATGCAAATATTTCAGGAGTTTATGCTGCATTTCAGAAAAAATGGGACCCAAGAGCAGTAAAAAAACTGATTTTGCGACCAGTTGAGTTTGTTGTAAACAACAAAGATAATTTTACATACAATGAAAATTCAACTGAATTACTTAATATAGTTGAGGCAGATATTTTTTATCTTGACCCACCATATAATCAAAGACAATATGCACCAAATTATCATCTATTAGAAACCATTGCAAAATATGATAATCCTATAATTAAAGGAGTTGGAGGTTTAAGAGATTATCAAAATCAAAAATCAAAATTTTGTAATGCTACAACTGCAATTCAAGAACTCAATAAAATAGCAAATGAAGGAAAGTTTAAAACCTTAATTTTGAGTTATAACACGGAAGGTATTATGAAACAAGAAAATATAATATCTACGTTAGAAAAATATGGTAAAGTTGAATTAGTTGAATTTGAATATTTACGTTTCAAAAGCAACAGCAACGGAGAAAGTAGCACCAAAAAATTTATTCAAGAACAACTTTATATATTACAAAAATATGCCTAAAAATCTTTGGTTTTTAACAGAAGAACGACCTAAAAAAGAAGTTCTACAAACAATATTTCAAAAATTCGCCAAAGATTACGGCTTTGCAGTTTTTGTTGATACTTTACGTATTTTTCCAATTTTATACGACAATAAATTCACTTTCACTTACGAAGTTACAGGTTTTCGTTGCAACAAAGTAGATAAAGTTTATGTAAAAACTGTTTCAGGAAATTCCAGTTTCACAGACTTTTTGATATTCTACCAAAAAGATGAACCTACTTTAAAAGATGAGCCAATTTATGCCATTGAAGAAACAAAAACTGACGATAAAGAAAGCCGAAATACAGGCGTTTATCAGCGTTGCAGTAAGTTTGTTTTTATCCAAAGTTACTACCCAAATGTAAAGAAAATAATGCTTTACAATTTGCAAATTGACCAAAAAATCAAACCAACTTCAACATACATTTTTGGGACAAAATTACTTTTGACTTTAGGCGTTGAAATTTTAGGTAAAAAATTAGATTCTAAAATATTCAAACCATTTAAAACAATAAAAGAAGTTGTTGACCTTAAAAATCAAATGCGTAAAGCACCAAAAGGAAACGTGCCAATTTTATTAACAAAATCAAAAACTAAAATTGAAATTTCGGGCAGACTTTTTAAAACTAATGGACTTTCGCACGACCCAAATATTGGTGCTTTAACTATTATTTGTGCAGTTTTAAGACAATTAGGTTGGACGCAGAAAATTGAGATAACACAACACGGACTTTTGCAAAAGCACGTTGGTAAGACAAACAAATTTATTCAAATTGCCAATAAAATAGGCATTTCATTAAAGGGCTTGACTGTTCCAAAAGCTGAAATGAATAAAGATTATTGGAAATACGATACAGACGGAGAAAAATTAGGAACTATTTTTATTCATTTAGTGGTTGAAAATTTTACGCAAGGTTATTCCATTTTTGAAAATCACGCAGGTTGCGAAAAAGGTTATTTCATAACAAAAAAAGGCGACCATATTCCACTTGAAAAGTATAAAGACAGAGAAAAGTATAAAGGTGGCGATAAGGAGCAAATTATACATATTCCAGACCTTATACTTATTGACTTTGGACGAAGTGAAGTGATAAATGTTGAAGGTAAAAAGTATGCTTTCAGAAAAAATGGAATTTCAGAACTTGGTAATTACGATTACATTGAAAAAAATTACATTTTAAAACACTATCCAAAATTCAAAATTTTAAGAACAGTTGTGCTATATGGTAGTACAGAAGAAAAAATAATTGAAATAGAAATTGGTTTTTTACTAAACGAAAATGGACAATTAATTTTGGGGGTAAAAGCTCCAAAACTTTTTAAAGACGCAATAACAAATCTCTTGGACTTTTGGAATTAAGAGACAACCGAAAAGAACAACGAAGGCATAACAGCACCTACCCAAAAGTGGCGGTTCAGTGGTTAAATCAAGCTTTGTGCTTCTATCAGAGTTTATGCTTATTTGACAGTGAAGTGCTCCGAAATCGCCACCTTCGGGTAGCTGCAAACCGTTATGGGCAAGGCTATTTTAGACCCGAAATTGACAGAAACAGAATGAAATTAACAAGGCTTTTTAACGATTTTTTTGAAAGCGAAAAAGCTGGTGGACTCATTTTAGTTTTCGTGACAGCACTTTCACTTCTTCTGGCAAATTCAGCTTGGCAAACAGACTACATTCATTTTTGGCATCTTGAATTTGCTGGACAAAGTACCGTTCATTGGATTAATGACGGACTAATGACGATATTTTTTCTACTCATTGGATTGGAATTAAAAAGAGAAATTTATCATGGTGAACTTTCCAGCCTTAAAAATGCTACTTTACCCATTTTTGGGGCAGTAGGAGGGATGCTTGTCCCAGCAGTTTTGTTTTTATTGTTCAACTTTAGATCGGGCACCCAAGCAGGCGCCGGAATTCCAATGGCCACAGATATCGCTTTTGCCGTCGGTATTTTATCGCTATTGGGGAATCGTGTGCCAAGCTCTTTGAAAATATTCTTGACAGCTTTGGCAGTCATAGACGATTTAGGGGCCATTGTAATAATTGCCATTTTTTACACGAGCTCGATTGCATTTCTTAATTTATTTATCGCCTTAGGTATTTTTGGACTACTACTTTTACTAAACAAACTAATAATTAAAGCCCTTCTTTTCTATTTAATTGGTGGCGCTGCCATGTGGTATTTTATGTTGTATTCTGGTGTACATGCCACCATAACAGGCGTTTTGTTAGCATTTGTTATTCCATTTGGAAGCGGTAATGAAAATTCGACTTCTTATAAGCTTCAGCATTTTTTACACAAACCCGTTGCTTTTATTATTTTACCACTGTTTGCCATGGCAAATACCTGCATTTCAGTTGGCGACAATTGGCAAAGTGGTTTAAGTCAACCTGCTAGCATAGGAATTATGGTGGGTCTTGTCATTGGAAAACCAGTAGGAATTTGGCTCTTTTCATTTATCGGAGTGGGGGTTGGACTTTGTGCCTTACCGAAAGAATTGAAATGGAAAAACATACTTGGTGCAGGTATTTTAGGGGGAATCGGTTTTACAATGTCTATCTTCATTACGCTCCTCGCGTTTGATAACGAAGTCATCGTTAATAATTCAAAAATAGCTATTCTCCTAGCTTCCCTATTGGCAGGCTCAATTGGTTATATCTTTCTTAGACTGACACTTAAAAAATAAATAGGGCTAGTTGGAAAAGTGAATTCGAAAGTGATGAGTATTACTTAACATTCCTCCAACATTATTTTTATATTAAAACAAACTATTTTAGACCACGAATGGCTTATCAAGTACAAGGGAGCAGTTGATGATAATGGGGCGCATCCAAAACTCGCAAATTCCTATATATCAAAGGCAGTTGATGAATTGCTGATTGGCCAACCTGTTTCCAATTCAGAAACTGAATCTTTTGGCTGCGCTATTTTTTATAGAAAATAGATTTCCCCTTAGGGACTAAAGAATTAAACATCCAAAACTTTCACCCTCCTCAATCCTCCCTCGAAGGAGTAAGCAATAAACCCCACAATTTGAAGAGAAAGGATTTCTCATCTATTATTTTTTATAAGGTCTAGTATTAGTATTTTTACCACGCTAAAAAATAAATACTATGAAACTACAGAAATTATTATCCGGAACACAACCATTAACTCAAAACTATATTTTGATAATTAGAGTCGTAATGGGGATGCTATTCATCTATCATGGACGTGAATTATTTGATGTTAAAGCAATGTCAAATTTTGCTGCCTGGCTTAAAAAAGATTTGCATTTTCCACTGCCGCTTCTCATGGCTTACCTACGTACCGGAGCTGAGTTTTTTGGAGGAATTATGTTAATTCTTGGCCTTTTCACCCGATTAGCCTCGTTTTTAATCTGTTTTACCATGTTGGTGGCAGGATTTATAGTTGACAAAGGTGACTTTTTCGGAGAAGGAGAAATGCCCTTTGCGTATGCGGCTATTTTATTCACTATATTTTTAGCAGGGCCAGGTAAGTTGTCATTAGATTATTACTTTTTTAAAAAGTAAAGCATATTTAAGGTCGGGAATCATTAGTGTCTTTCTAGAGCTCATCGAGCGTAGTCGAGATGCGCTCAATCCACTAAACGAGAATCGAGCGGCTTGTGCTGAGCCTGCCGAAGTAAGTCGAGATGCACGACTTCAATCGAGAATTGATTTTTTCGTTCTTTTGTACTTGTGCTGAGCTTGCCGTAGTATCAAGACAAAAGGACAAAGTATAAAAAGTTAGATTTTATCGGACAATAGTGAATATGGCAAAAGAAAATGAAATAATTATAATGGATAATAAACTTATATGATTGATTTTAAATATACTACAAAACTATAACCCCATAGGGGTTGAGTGTTTTTAACGCTGGATGAAATCCAGTGAAAAAAAAACATCCGTGCTCCTCCATTTCCACCATATGCGGCTTATCCCACATACCATAAGACATCACAATCGTATAAGGATGGTTATCAGTAAAGTTTGATTTCTAAGCCCGAAAGGGCTTGAATGTTTTAACGCTGGATGAAATCCAGTGAAAAAACAGGAGATAGTTTCCTTTTTGGAATGTATTTTTGTTTAAAATCATGACAAAAAGATCTTGTGGTAAGATAGCGATCAGTCAATTAAACTTGTATTAGTAATTCTATCTAATAGCTAAAAAATGGATCTATTCAACAACGAAATTCAAGGCTTAACCAACCTACTACCGAAAGATGGTATCGTCGTTTATTATAAAAATCTCTTGACAAGCCAAGAGGCCAATCGTTACTTCGACTATTTATTAAATACAATCGAATGGAAGAACGACCAAGCATTTATTTATGGGAAATTAATAATTACCAAACGAAAAGTAGCTTGGTACGGAGATACAGATTTTGAATACACCTATTCCAAGACCACTAAAAGAGCATTGCCTTGGACAAAGGAATTAGTGGAATTAAAACAAATGATCGAAGATAAAACGGGCGAAAAATTTAATTCCTGTTTACTCAACTTATACCATAATGGCGATGAAGGAATGTCTTGGCATTCCGATGCAGAAAAAGAGTTAAAAAAAAATGGAGCAATTGGCTCATTGAGTCTTGGAGCTGAACGCAAATTTACTTTCAAGCATAAGGAAACAAAAGAAATGATTTCTTTAATTTTAGAAAATGGAAGCTTATTGGTTATGAAAGGCACTACACAATCAAGTTGGCTTCATCGTCTTCCTCCAACAAAACTAATTTCTACACCTAGAATAAACTTAACGTTTAGGTCAATTGACTTGTAAATTGCTTGATTACCTATAAATTAAATATATTAGTAGATTGTTTTTAAGTAAGTTATTTCATATCAATTAACTTAATTATTAAAGTAAAATTAGTTGTTGCGAATGGTAAAGTAATACTTCTAATTACAATTAATTAATTCCAATCATTATTTTCCATACCCAATCTATTATTTTCTGTTATGCATTCTTTTAACTAATTTTAAACTTTAAATTAGTTGGCATGTCGAAGGAAGTTTTCATTGTTGATGGTATTAGAACACCAATTGGTTCCTTAGCGGGAGCTTTACGTAATGTACGGGCAGATGATATGGGCGCGCATGTCCTAAAATCACTCATGGAGAGGAATGCTTCGCTTGATCCATCTTTGGTGGAAGATGTTATTTTTGGCTGCGCCAATCAAGCAGGAGAAGATAATCGGAATGTGGCAAGAATGTCTTTGCTACTAGCGGGTTTACCACTAACAATTGGTGGAGAAACAGTGAATCGTTTATGTGCTTCTGGAATGGCAGCTACTATTAATGCCTCACGAGCAATAAAAGATGGGGCGGGAGAAATATACATTTCTGGTGGCGTTGAACAAATGACGCGCGCTCCATGGATAATGTCTAAGTCGGCGAATGCCTTTGGTCGTGATATGCAATTAGCCGATTCCACTTTTGGATGGCGATTTATAAATCCACAAATGGAAACGCTGTATGGCGTAGATAGCATGGGAATGACCGCAGAAAATTTAGCCCTTAAATATGATATTTCACGTGAAAATCAAGATCAATTCGCGCTATGGTCGCAACAAAAGTTTGCAGCTGCAAGAGAAAATGGGTTTTTCAACGATGAAATTGTTCCGGTAATTATCCCACAAAAAAAAGGACCCGCCATTGTTGTTGATCAGGATGAATTTCCAAGGCCATCAACTACTTTTGAAACATTAGCTGGATTGCGTCCTGCCTTTACCAAAACTGGAACCGTTACCGCAGGTAATTCCTCTGGATTAAATGACGGAGCAGCCGCATTGTTATTGGCGTCCTCGGAAGCATGCATCAAGCAAGGACTTACACCACTCGCACGAATTGTCGCAGCTTCAGTGGCAGGCGTAGAGCCTTCAATAATGGGAATTGGCCCCGTAAAAGCATCGCAAAAAGTACTCGAAAGAGCAGGACTTTCCTTGGATCAAATGGATCTAATTGAAATTAACGAAGCCTTTTCAGCTCAAGTACTAGCTTGTTTAAAAGAATTAAATATTGCTGCCGACGATCAACGTGTTAATCCAACCGGTGGCGCTATTGCTTTAGGACATCCATTAGGAATGTCAGGTGCAAGAATACTATTAAGTGCGGCAAGGCAACTGACTATTACAAAAAAACGCTATGCATTGGTTACCATGTGTATTGGAGTAGGGCAAGGGTACGCTGTTATTTTAGAACGTGCATGAAAAACAACTACCTACATATCTCATTTTTGAGTTTGCTATTAGTAGTATTTACTGCTTGTCGCAAAGAAAATACATCCTGGAAAAATGATTGGATAGCTCCAATAATTAATGACACACTAAGTTTAGGAAATTTTTACAACGATTCTACACTTATCGCTGGAACAAATGGCACAATTGACCTTGATTTTTCGCGCACCATTTTGGATGTAGGTATTGCTGATATAGTTAAGATTCCTGATACTTCGATCGTTCAAATTTTCAATCCAACTGTTGCTGGATTAACGATCCCACCAGGATTTGATGTTTTTAATGCCGTGGAGGAACACAGCCTTTCTCTTCCGGTTATCCAGCTGAAAAAAATTAGAGTGTATTCAGGGAAAATAACATTGAAAGTTTACAATCCATTAAATACCATGGCTTTGTATAAGGTGATTTTACCAGGAGTGTTGAAAAATGGGGTGGTTTTTGAGCAATCGTATTCCGTTCCTGGCGGTACTCAAGCGAATCCCGGGACATCAACCGCTATTCTTGACGTAAGTGGTTATGAGATGGACTTGCGAGGAATCAATGGTACCCATTTTAATGTCCTTCGATCGCAACTAAATGTTAAAACAGATCCTTTAGGTCCTTCTATTAGCTTAAATCTTTCCGATGAGTTTAAGGTAGAAGCGAAAATTGAAAATTTAAAACTGGATTATGCCTTGGGTTATTTTGGAAATCAAATTATTTCTGATACCAGCACGCTAACGGTTCCGTACTTGGATAATATCACAGCAGGCTTACTTGATTTGCCATCCGTTAATTTACAAGTGGAGATTGAAAATGGCATGAAAGTTCCAATTAAAGGAATAATAAGTCTTATTGAAAATACAAATGCCAATAATCAAACTGTTTCGCTTGCAGCTAGTTCCTTGGGACAGCCCATCTTAATTTCTCCTGCCATTGGAAGTTGGAATACACTGCAGCCTAGTACTAACGAGATTGCGTTTAATGCCACGAATAGCAATGTGGAACAAGTGCTCGAGAATCTTGGGAGTACGTATAATCTTGGATACAGTATTCAATTGAATCCGCTTGGAAATGTAAATGGAAGTTGGGATGAAATCTTTTCCACTTCAAGAATAAAAGTAAAACTAAAAGCACAAATGCCCTTGCAATTAATGGCGGATGGCTTAACGCTTCAAGATACATTTGATGTTAATTTAAAACAAACATCTCCTAATATTTCAGTTGTCTCTGGAAAGTTGATTCTTGAAGCGATGAACGCATTTCCAATGCAATGCGAAGTGAAATTGTCTTTTTTAACGGATCAAGGATTTACCATAGAAGAAGTGTTTGGAACGTCCTTAATTCAATCCGCTAATTATGGCGCGATTGATCCAGTTGATGGCTTGAGAAAGAAATTATCTATTCTAGAATTTGTTTTTCCTGAATCGCTAATAAATTCCCTTGACCTAATTAAAAAATTAAAAGTGGAAGTTCAATTAAACACCCCTGATCCAATAAATGGAGTCAATCAAACGGTCGCCATTCCATATGGGGCTTTTGTTGGGGTGAAGATTAAAACAGCTTTTCAAACTAAAGTAAGTTATTGATGAAGAAAATATTTTATTTCATTTCGCTCGTATTATTGTCATTTCAAGTAAATGGACAACTTATCTTGCCGATGATTGACGATTCCATTGCACCCAAACATGAATTTATTTTTAATGGAGTAGCTGATTATTCTAGCAGTTCCATGTTAAATCAACTTTCGGGTAAGTTATTATATGGTGGTGATATTACAGACGATATTAAAACGGCAAGCTTTGCTAAACATGGGCCCATTAATCGTTTCGGTCTTGATTTACAGGGAGAGTTGGAATACCGAAATACAAGTAAAAGTTTATGTAAAAATCGCGACATAGGATTTGGAATAAAAGCAGGGTACTATTCTTTTGGCGGAGTCATCTATCCGAAAGATTTATTTGGATTGACTTTTTATGGAAATGCTACTTATTCCGGTTCAACGGCTGATTTTAGTGGTACTAGTTTTTCCTTTTATAATTTTCAAAAAATTGGATTCACGCTCATCGATAATAAAAGTAATTCAAGCCTTACGCTTAATCTACTTAACCTCGCCAATTATGCCAGTCTAAGAGTAAACGAAGGGACAATTTACCAATCACTAGCTACAGATTCCATATCCTTAAACTTGGATGCGCAGTTAAGAAATACCGTTGGGAATAATTTTAGCAAGGGGGTGGGGTTGTGCATTGATGGGGATTTTAGAATACCACTAAAAGGTAATAATGATCAAATAAGTTATCTTCAAGTTTTAGTAAAAAACGTGGGTTTTGCCTTTATGAATAAACCACTTACGGTCAATACGGTAGATACCAATTACGCTACAACGGGATTTACATTTGATCAATTGGTGAATTCAAATGGTCCACTTACCCCAAGTTTTAACGCCTTAGATTCCCTTCAAATTATTGATAAATCGACAAGTAGCCTAGTGTTTTTGCCAGGAATGATTCAAGTGTCCAAATTAGTAGAAACAAATTCTGCCAAGCGTTTCCAAGAATTTTATGGCTTTAGAATTTATTTGGCGAAAGCATACATCCCAATGGTATTTGCAGGGGTAGATGTGAGGTTAGGTCGAAAATTTCACGTGGGACTTAATGGTAGTTACGGTGGCTTCTCTGATTTTAAGCTTGGCATGTATTCTTACTTTAAACAGGGAGCTTGGTCACTAGGAATCGGCAGCGAAAATTTATTGGGTGTATTTACTAACAGGGCCTTTGGACAGGCTGTTTCAATGCGATTACGATGCGGATTCTAATTCACCTATTTTGCGTACTTATTTTGTGCTCTTTTCAAGCGAAAGGCCAAGTTTCCTTCTATAAGTATTTTTCCGGAACGGGCTATGATACCGGTCAAGGAATATCTCAATTAGAAGATTCAAGCTACATTGTAACGGGATTATCCGGAAGTTTTGGGGAAGATTCTGAAGCTTTTCTCTTAAAATTAACAAAACAAGGGCAATACCAATGGAGTAATCATTACGGTGGAAATGAAGCAGATTGGGGTAGGAGAGTGCTTTACAATCAGGATTTGGGGTATTACATTGTCGGTAACTCAAATTCGTATTCAAGCGGTGATTACGATGCGCTGGTCGTAAAAACGGATTTACAAGGAAATCAACTTTGGTCAAAAACGTACGGTACGGGTAATTGGGAGCAAATTAATGATGCGGTATTCGCCAGTGATAGCGGAATTGTAATGGTGGGAATGACCCAAGCACTTATTGGAGGAGGAAGTGATATTTATATGGCTCGATTAAATCAAAACGGCGATACACTTTGGACAAAAACCATTGGAGGAGTGGGGCAAGATGTTGCCAATTCAATCATAAATGTGGAAGATTCTATGTTTATAGTTGGTGGCCAATATTTTAATCAAGATTCACTGTTATCAAAAGGATTTTTGATGAAAATAAATCAAAATGGCCAGGTGGTATGGATGAATGAAATAGGAGATAATGGTTCATTTGGTATTACAGATGTTACCTTGTTTACGAATAAAATATATGCTACCGGCTGGAAATGGGATCCATTGCTAAATGAACACGATAATTATTCGGGGCGATATGAGTTAAATGGAGCCCTATATTACGAATCTGTTTTTGTAAATCAAGGGGATGTAATCCTGGATGAGCTTACGTTTAACGGTAATTTATCCAAGTTATATATTGGTTATCGAAATGAAAATTTTTCCAGTACTTTATTTGGTTTAGATGTGACTTTAGGTCGATTTAATTCAAACTTTGATTGGGATAATGGTCCTGTGTATATCAATAATTTGGAGGATGAAAAGGTGGAGCAATTCATGGCGACTTCCGATGGTGGTGTAATTGCAGTGGGTTGGACAAGCGGTTTACTTGCAGTGGGTAATTATCCAGTTGGTGGTAGTAAGGTCTATGTTATAAAAATTGGTCCGAACGATGAAATTCCAATTACCACTGGTATTCAAGCGATTAATCCTTTAGTGAGTATCGTTGAAGAGGTTCAGGATCTAAAAAACATATACCCCAATCCTACAAAAGGGAGTCTTACTTTGGAAGGATTTACAACGCCAATTCATTATACAGTTTTCTCATCGCTGGGTGAATTAGTAGCTGATGCGGTAACGTATGATGCCCAATTATCCTTGGATTCCTTACAATCTGGTGTTTATTTGATAAAAATCAACGATGAACCTACCATTTTTAGGTTATCGAAAATTGAATAATTTTATGAGACTAACATTCCAAACCATCTTTCTCTTATTATCGCTGTTTTACCATTGTGAATCTTTCTCCCAAATTATTCCAGCTGATCGCTTGGTTGATTGGAAAATTGCAGGCCTAAACGATACCACTACGGTAGGTTTTGATTGGATAGACCTTTCTCAATTTGGCATGGATACAAACGGGATCTTGCCTTGTGATGTGGTAATAGATAGTTTATTAGCATTGGCCTATCCTACCGGAGTTATTTTGCAATTTCCAGCAGGCACCTTTTTGTTTAATGACCCAAAACAAATTCCTTCTAATTGTGTGATTAGAGGGCAAGGTGCCAACGTAACAACCATAAAAATAGATTTAGGTGGCACAGGACATGGATTCAATATTCAAGGTTCTCAAAGTGCTATTGATACTAGTTATTTAATGATTAACGCATTAAAAGATAGTAATAATATCGAGGTTTTTGATGCAGCTAGTTATTCTGTGGGTGATTGGATCCGAATATGTCAAGAAGATGCTGATTTAGTTACATCAGCCTGGGCGATTGGTTCTGTAGGTCAAATAGCACGAATCTTAACTATTTCGGGTAATACCATTCACTTGGCTTCTCCTCTTCGTATGGCCTTTGCATTAAATCGTCAGCCATTCATAAAAAAGCTGAACATGAAAAGGAATATTGGCATCGAATGTTTGTCAATTATTCGCTTGGATAATACGGCTCCTGAACAGGCAGCAAACATTTCTTTTCGTTTCGCAGAAAATTGCTGGGTGAATGGAATAGCTTCTACCAATTGTACTTTTGGTCATTTGGTTGCTGAATCATCTTCGAATTTGCAAATAGAAAAATCTTACTTTCATCATGCATTTGAATACGGTGGAAACGGTAGGGGATATGGTGTAGTATTGCAATTTACCAGCAATGAATGTCGTGTGGAGAATAATATTTTCGAACACTTGAGGCATTCGATGTTATTGCAAGCAGGTTCCAATGGAAATGTTTTTGCTTTTAATCATTCATTTGATCCATATTGGGTGAATGGCAATCCGTTATTGTCAGGGAATTCTGCTGGAGAGATCGTCTTGCACGGAAATTATGTGTTTGCAAATTTATTTGAGCAAAATTCTGTGCAAAATATTGTCATCGATAATTCACATGGTGCCAACGGTCCCGACAATACATTTTTTAGGAATCGTGCTTCACTTTACGGAATTTTCTTTAGCGATAATACAAGTCCACACCAAACGTTTGTTGGGAATGAAATTCCCAATACTTCTTTTCCTTATAGTGCTGTAAACTATAGTATTCAGGGCATTGACCATTTTATTTTTGGAAACAACAATAAAGGAACAATAGCACCAGCCGGCACCTCCAATTTATTGGATTCTACGTATTCGTATTCTGCTAAACCGAACTACGTTCAGGGTTATCAATGGGCAAAGATTGGTCCGCCTAGTCAAATGAATTCAGCTAGCATTCCTTCTAAAGATCGCTTGGACGCGAATGATTTGTTTGCGGGAGCCTGTGGGAATAATGATTTTTACCTAAGTATTGAAAAGCCGTTAACTCAAGAAATAATGATTTATCCTAACCCAAGTCAGGGGAACATAACCATTGAGATACAGGCAGCTTCTTTAAATGAATTGCTTCGTATTTACAATGTTTATGGACAATTAATTCAAACAAGTAGCTTAAATAATTTAAAAAATACTATTGATTTAACTAGTTTAAATAAAGGTATTTATCTTGTGTTAATTAAAGATAAAAGTCACAAAATTATCATCCATTAAAGACGTCTTCGTTTTCTTTCTTGTTGAATTAAATTTAATTCTCTGCTTGTTTGACCAGCAACCGACGTATTTTCATTAGCACGCCTTAATAGATAGGGCATAACTTCTTCAATTGGGCCATAAGGAACATACTTGGCTACGTTAAATCCTGCATTGGCTAGATTGTAAGAAATGTGATCACTCATTCCTAAAAGTTGCGAGAAATAGATGGAAGGAGATGCTGGGTTAATCGCATGTTTCTCCATTAATTGAGTAAGCATCATTGCGCTCTCCTCATTGTGTGTGCCTGCAACAAGTGCAAAATCCGATATATTTTTCACAATAAATTCCATTGCTTCATTAAAATCGGAATCCGTTGCTTCTTTATTAACTTGGATAGGGTCGAGGTAGTTCATTTTCAAAGCGCGCTCCCTTTCTTTTTCCATATACGCACCTCTGACAAGCTTGATTCCGTAAATGAATTGGTGCTCTTTTGCCATCTCATGGCATTTCTTTAGATACGCTAAGCGATCATGGCGATACATTTGAAGTGTATTATAAATGATGGCTTTTTCTTTGTTGTAGAGTAACATTAATTGAAAACACCAGTGATCCAAGCACGCTTGAATCCAGCTTTCTTCGGCATCAATAAAAATGGGAACTTGATTCGTAAAGGCTGCCAGACAAATGGTATTTATTCTATTGAAAATTGGTTCTGCTAGCGTTAAATCAATCTCCTGCTTATTTTCAATAGCAAAGGAAATTTTTTCTAATTCTTCGATACGAGCTATACCTGTTACTTTGAAAACAGCGAAAGGAATATTGGAATCATTTTTCCCTTTATCGATTGTTCTAATAATTTCTAAAACCGTTTGGTCAAATTCCTGATCCAGGGTTTTTCCTTCAATCGAATAATCTAGGATAGTTCCTATTTTAAAATCACCAAGTAATTTGCTGGTGTTGGAACTTTGTTCTACTGTTTCTCCACCACAAAATTGTTTGAAGATAGTAGCTCGAATAATGCCTTTTATGGGAAGTTTTATTTTCAGGGCTAACAAGGTAATAAACTCTCCTATTTTAACTATAGCTTTCGACCCAATAAGTTTAAAAAGCCAATAAGAACGTATTAATTCCTTATTCGTTTTGCTTTTGAAAGCGATGGAAGTATCGTTGAAATTTATCACAAACAAATTTACTTATTTTATATTCATGTCTTCTTTTTATGGCCATATTTTTTAATTGGAATGATACTTCGAACGACCAAAAAGATAAAATTCATTACTTACTAAATGAAAAATCACTATTTTTTCAATTCAAATTCATTATATTTGCACTCCAAAAATGCATTTATTAAATGGCGAGGTAGCTCAGTTGGTTAGAGCGCAGGATTCATAACCCTGAGGCCGAGAGTTCAAATCTCTCTCTCGCTACAAAAAGAAAAATAGTGTTAGGTTGTCAGAATGCTGACTCTTTTTGTGTCAGCATTCAAATCTCTCTCTTCCTGATGAGTCTTGGACTATCAAGATAAACGCTACAAAATTTAACAATAATCCAAATTCATGATCAAGTAGGCTTATCGACTTATTGCAATATGCCAATTTTACTATAATTAAAATTTACAAACTAGTAGAATTAATCGTCTTATTGCAATATGCCTATATAACCATAATCCAAATTGAAACACAAGAAGCATTAATCGTATTATTGCAATATGCCTATTTAACTACAATCCAAATTGAAACACAAGTAGCATTAATCGACTTATTGCAATATGCCAATATAACTATAATTCAAATTCATAAACAAGAAGCATTAATCGTCTTATTATTCGAGTGAAAAAAGTATCGGAACCACCATCTTTACGTTCACTTGTTTACCGTAATTTGTTCCTGGTTTCCAATTGGGCATTTGTTTCACCAAACGAATTGCTTCACGATTTAAACCATCAATTCCTCTTGCGATTGCAATATCTTGAATACTGCCCGTTTTCGTAACCACAAATTGCACAAAAATTCTACCCTCGATTCCATTTTCTTTCATTTCTTCAGGGTAATTCATGTTTTCTAATAGAAACTTAATCATTTCGGGCATTCCCCCTGGAAATTCGGGCATCACTTCCGCATAAGAAAGGACTTCTTCCGGATTTGTCACCACTTCTATTTCTGGCAAAGGTTCATACGTTATTCCTCCAGCAATAGCAGGGGTAGGTTCGGGGAGTATAGAGACTTCACCCATAAGTTCTACTGGAGGAATAATGAGCTTTTTTTTTGTTTTTTTTACACTGTCGTTAATGCTTGTATTATCTATGGGATTAATTTTTGGCTTTTCAATAGGATTAATTTTTGGCTTTTCAATTTTTGGCTTTTCAATGGTATTTTTACCTGTGGTAGCTGTTTCACAGGAATAGAATAAGCTTGAGCAAACCACTGCCAATATTAAAAATGCATTAGCGCGAAATCTTGGTTGACTAAGAATTGAAATCAATTCCGGAAGATCTTCTTCTTTAATATCAAATTGCTGTTGGTTCATTCTTCCACAAACGGAGCCATTTGGGTTTTCAATTAAATAGGTGATTATTTCCGCCCTGCTTTTTTTTGTAAAATCGACCACTGATTTATCGCATTGGTCGCAATGTCTTGCGTTGAGTTTAATCTGCATCTTCTCCCAGTTCGCAGGACAAGGTTCAAAAATAGCTACTTTCATAATTTCAATTTTTCAATTCAAAGCAATTATTAAGCCGAAATTAATCATAATAAAAGACAGTATCTAAGAGTTTTATTCGCTGCTGAATTGAGATTACAGATTGACGTTTGACAAAGTAAATCTTTTCTAGAACTAGTTGTTGTCAACAAAAAAGCCGATCAATAATGACCGGCTTTTCGCTCCTCCTCTTGGGCTCGAACCAAGGACCCTCTGATTAACAGTCAGATGCTCTAACCAGCTGAGCTAAGGAGGAATTTGAGGTTGCAAATATAGTTATTTTTTCAAAAATAAAATAGGTGTGATAAATTATTTTGATAAAATAGTATAACGCATTCATTTTCAAATAGAAATCAATCGGTCGAATTGGCGATTGAATGGATAGCTTGAAAAAATATTAGTGCTGATGACCGTGTTCTCCATGAACATGACCGTGTTCAATTTCTTCTGTTGTAGCTTCTCGAACCTCAATTACAGTTCCTGTAAAATGTAAGTCGACGCCAGCAAGTGGTGGATTAAAGTCCATGGTGATGTTTTCTTCATCTACTTTCAATACTTTTCCATGCAGGTGATTCCCATCGTTATCACTCATTGGAATCATTGCGCCAACCGGAAACATTTCCGCCACAAATTCGCCTTTCTCATCGAAGAAAACGCTTAATGGAATAACGGCAAAATTAGCGTCGCTTGGCATTCCGTATGCATTTTCTGCTTTTATCGCAAAGTCAAATGTGTCGTTAGCCACTAATCCATTTAGGTTTTGTTCAAATTCTGGGATTAATGAGCCAACGCCATAAAGAAAAACTAATGGGTTGCTTTCGTTTGTCTCTTCAATTTTTTCACCTGTTTGATTATTGGCAAGGGTATATTTTAATGAAACGACGGAATTTTGAGTGATTTTCATGTTATGTTATTTAGGTTGTTTTAATAATGATTTAACAAAGTTTGGGGTGGCAAAACTTCCCTTGTGGATGTCCGCATTGTAATATCTTAAGTCATTTTCCTCTACAAACTTGGTGACCAATTCATCATTTGATAGTTGCTTTGGATGCACTGAATTTTTTAATCCGTATTGGAAGCTCCACATTCCAGAAGGGTAGGTAGGTACGTAGAACAAGGAAACAGGGGCATTGTCAACTCCAAATATTCCTTGAAGTGTATGGTTTAATTCAGCAAATGCTTTTTCATTGAACTTGGGTGATTCTCCTTGCGCAACCAATATGCCATTCTCCGTTAATGCGTTGTAACAGTTCGTGTAGAATTCAACAGAAAAAAGACCTTCAGCTGGACCAACAGGATCAGAACCATCAACAATAATGATATCGTAACTTGACGCTTGTGCCGTTTTTAAAAATTCGATGCCATCATCTACTAATAGCGTTAATTTGGGATGGTCAAAAGCGCTAGCGATTGTTGGTAAATGTTGTTTGCAAGCCTCGATTACTTCGCCATCAATTTCTACCATGGTTACTTTTTCAACACTGTTATGACGAAGTATTTCTCGGATCGTCCCACCGTCTCCACCACCTATTACGAGTATGTTTTTTGGATTCGGATGGGTAAACATGGCGGGATGTGAGATCATTTCATGGTAGTGAAATTCATCTTTCTCTGTAGTCATTACCATATCATCCAAGGCAAGCATTTTTCCGTATTTGTAGGATTCCAATATGCGAACACGTTGAAAGGGTGATTGTACATCAAAAA
>Ga0247836_1003328_pt1 | contig 21744 bp, 18 predicted proteins | sample LaCruzMarch2015__4_FD_187116 | JGI IMG/M metagenome (GOLD analysis project Ga0247836, IMG submission 187116) | Freshwater microbial communities from meromictic Lake La Cruz, Castile-La Mancha, Spain - LaCruzMarch2015_14m | ecosystem: Environmental > Aquatic > Freshwater > Lake | place: Spain... | reverse complement strand
GATCTGTTGGAAACGCACACTCCGCACGGCCTCATCCGAGCGCTTCCTCGCACAGCGCGAGGGCAAGGATGTTGCCGCAGTCGATCTCCACTATCTCGCCAGCGGCAATGTTGCCGGAACCGTGATTTTGCTGAAGGAGGCGGGATGGAAGGAATCCGATGTGCCTGCGCTTCTCGGTTCGTTGGATGAGGATTTTCTACCTGATGTAGACCTCGATCACGGAAACCTCAACTACACCGTTGTCCTCGGCGAGGTGCTTGGGAACTACGAAGCTGAGAAATCAAAATGACACTTTCATCCATCCAAGCGGGCATGAATCTTGTTGGCGTCGAGCCGACGCAGATTGTTTCGGTGATTGCTGCACCGAAAATTTCTGACGCGGCACTCCAGATTGTTTACCGTTTGCCTGATGGATCAATAAAAGAGCGCCTTATTGCGGATGCCGATTGCGAGTCGATTTCGGAGGCTGTTGCTGCGCATCCATGGCGCTTTGATGGGAACGGGGAAGCCTTCAAGTTGGCTGTAGAGGCGAAGCGTATCGATCTCGCTTTCCTTTTCGATCCGATGATGGCCGTTCACACATCGAATGTTGACCCACTCCCTCACCAGATTACGGCGGTTTATGAATCGATGCTGCCACGCCAGCCCCTGCGCTTCGTCCTTGCCGACGATCCCGGCGCAGGCAAGACGATCATGGCGGGCCTTTACATTCGCGAGCTCATCATGAGGGCCGACGCCAGACGGATTCTCGTGGTAGCGCCTGGTAGCCTTGTCGAGCAATGGCGCGACGAGCTGTATGAAAAGTTCGGTCTGCAGTTCCATATCTTTTCCAACGCACTGGAAGCCGCTTCCCCGAGTGGAAATGCTTTCGACGACCATGATCACCTGATTGTTCGCCTTGATCAGATGGCTCGTAACGAGGAGTTGCAGGAAAAACTCCTCTCCACCAGTTGGGATCTTGTTGTCTTTGACGAGGCACACAAACTCGCCGCGCATTTCTACGGATCGAAGGTTGAGAAAACCGGCCGTTTTCAATTTGCGGAAAAAATGGGAGCCCGCACTCGGCACCTCCTCCTCATGACTGCCACGCCACACAATGGCAAGGAGGAGGATTTCCAGTTGTTCCTCTCGCTTCTCGACTCAGACCGCTTTTACGGAAAATTCCGCGATGGCGTTCACAAAGTCGATGCCTCCGATCTCATGCGCCGCATGGTTAAGGAGGAGCTTCTCAAGTTCGACGGCACTCCGCTTTTTCCCGAGCGGCGCGCATATACTCTCAACTACACGCTTTCGGATATTGAAGCCGCGCTCTATGAGGCTGTGACCTCTTATGTGAAGGAGGAAATGGGCAAAGCCGAGGCACTCGAAGGCTCCCGCAAAGGTTCGGTGGGATTTGCTCTCACAGCCCTTCAGCGCCGCTTGGCATCAAGCCCAGAGGCGATTTTTCAATCTCTCCGCCGCCGTAAAGAACGCTTGGAGCGCAAGCTTCGTGAAGAAAACATCATGGCCCGTGGCCGCGAGGCTGCGAAATCGGCTATTCCAGATGACGACGACGATCTCACTGCCGAGGAGCAGGAAGAACTCGAAGAGGAGCTTATCGACGACGCCACGACTGCGCAGACTAAGGCTGAGCTGGAAGCCGAGATTCTCATTCTCAAAAAACTGGAGCAACAAGCCGGTGGCGTTGTCGCATCCGGCTTGGATCGAAAGTGGGATGAACTCTCCAAGATTCTCCAAAACGACTCCCGCATGCGGGACGCAAGCGGCAGGCTCCGCAAGCTCATCATCTTCACCGAGCATCGGGATACTCTGAACTATCTGGAACAAAAGATGGGCGGTGTGCTTGGCACCCCAGGCGCGATCACCACCATCCATGGCGGCACCCAGCGCGACGAGCGCCGCAAGCGGCAGGCTCTCTTCCGTTCCGATCACGAGGTTCGCATCCTTATTGCCACGGATGCCGCTGGCGAAGGCGTGAACCTTCAAAACGCGAACCTCATGGTGAACTACGACCTCCCATGGAATCCGAATCGCTTAGAGCAGCGCTTCGGCCGCATTCATCGCATCGGCCAGCAGGAGGTTTGCCACTTGTGGAATCTCGTCGCCAAGGAGACCCGAGAGGGCGAGGTCTACCACCGACTCCTAACCAAGTTGGAAACGATCAGCACGGCTTTCAAGGGGCGTGTTTTCGACATCCTTGGCGAGGTCTTTGAGGAGAAAAGCCTCAAGCAACTCCTCCTCGACGCCATCATTTACAACGACCGCCCTGATATCCGCGAGCGCCTAAATCAACGCATCGATGCCGCTTTCGACGCCGATCACCTCAAGTCCCTCTTGAATAGGACGGCCTTGGCCCAAGAGACCATGAACCCTGAACGCCTCTTTGCCGTGAAGGAGCAGATGGAGCAGGCCGAGGCTCGCAGGCTTCAGCCATTTTTCGTTCGTTCTTTGTTCACCAAAGCCTTCGATGACCTTGGGGGCTCCTTGCTCCGCCGTGAAAGCGGACGCTTCGAGATTACCCATGTGCCCGCCCTCATACGCGAGCGCGACCGTGTCATCTCGGGACGCAATCGCCGCGAACTCGCTCCCGTATTGAAGCGCTACGAGCGCGTCTGCTTTACGAAGGACGCCGTGCGCCCGCTGGATCAAGCAGACGCACCATTTGCTCAGCTCCTCCATCCCGGACACCCGCTCATGCTTGCGGTCACCGATATTGTTTTGGAGCGCCACACGAATCTCCTGCGGCAAGGCACGGTGTTGATCGACCCTACCGATTCTGGAGACGAGCCCTCTCTGCTCTTTCTCATCACGCATGAGATCAAAGGCGGCGATGGCATCGTGCTCTCAAAGCGCCTGCAATTCGTCCGAGTCACTCCCGATGGACTCGCCCACTTTGCCGGGTGGGCACCCCATCTCGATCTGGAGCCACTTGCTCCAAGCGATCAGCATTTCATCCAGCCCATCCTTTCCGAGCCGTGGATATCTTCTGGCCAGGAGCAACGGGCACTGGCTCTCGCCGCATCCACGCTTGTTCCCGAGCACTACAAGGAAGTCGCCGAGCGCCGCATCGCCCATGTGGACAAAACCCTCACCGCTGTCCATGAGCGCCTCACCAAGGAGATCACCTTCTGGTCCGACCGCTGGTTGAAGCTCAAAGAGGATTTGGAAGCGGGCAAAGATGTTCGCCTGAATCTCGACAACGCCCAGCGCACCATCAACGACCTCGAAGGCCGTTTGGAGTCCCGCAAAAAAGAACTCCAATCCATGCGCCATGTTTCCAATGGCACTCCGATTGTTCTTGGTGGTGCTCTCATTGTGCCGAGCGGGCTGCTCCACAAGCTGCGCGGCGAGTCGCAAGCCCCCGATGCTTTCTGCGCCGATGCGGCAGCCCGCAGTCGGATCGAACAGCTCGCCATGGAGGCCGTTCGCCGATCCGAAGAAGCTCGTGGGTGCAGAGTCGTCGATGTCTCCGCCCAGAAATGCGGCTGGGATATCACCTCCTACCTCCCTGCAGTGGACGGTAAACAACCCCTCGCACGGCACATCGAGGTGAAAGGCCGTGCAAAGGGAGCTGACACCATCACCGTGACCCGCAACGAAATCCTCTACGCCCTCAACCAAGCCGACAAATTCCACCTCGCCATTGTGCTCGTGGATGAGAACGAGCAAACAGACGGACCCCACTTCGTGGCCAATCCCTTTGATTCCGAGCCGGGCTGGGGCGTTTCTTCGATCAACTACCACCTCGGCGACCTTCTTGCCCGTGCGACCCTATGATTTCCGGTAAACCGAAATATAAACAAAAAATCTGTTTATGTTTGATTGACGAGAGGGCTTCTTGACCTGAAGATCCAGAAATAACCTTCATTTCGATGTTATCTTCTTTCTTCATTCAAAACTTCCGCTCGATTCTGGAACTCCGCTTGGATTTCACTTACGGGGAGGGCAAGGCGCCGAATGGCTATCTGGATCAAGAAACCATGCCGTTTCTGGATGCTCCTCAAAAAAAGCGCCTCGTGCCCTGCACGGCCTTTTTCGGAGCCAATGCATCGGGCAAAACCAATGTCTTCTTGGCCTTCGGTGCCCTGAATCGCCTCGTGCGGGAGGGCGGGCCGCTGGCCGACATTTTCGAGCCGAATTTGATCAACCCCAAGTTCTCCTCATCGACATTCGCGGTCGAGTTTCTCGTTGGCGAGGATTGCTACGAATACTCGATTACCCTCAATGCAAACGAGATTCTTGAGGAGTCCCTTCGGAAAAACACGAAGCCGCTTTTTCAAATCCAGTCCCTGAAAGCCGAGTTCTCGCGGCAAATCCTCTCGGCCACCTACTCCCAGGAAAAGCTTTCGGACATCCTGCGCGTCGAGTGCTCCGACGGCGAGGGCCGCCAGACCAAGCCCTTCCTCCACCGGATCGGGCTTGGCTACTCCGGGCTGCACTCCGATACCAAGACCGCCTTCGCCTACCTCGTCAACCAGATCAGGTTTTTTTCCAATACCATCCCCTTTCCCCTCCTGTTTTCCGTGAAAGTCCTTGCATCCGCTCTCGGTGGGGATGAGAAGGCCGCCTTGGCGGAAATCACCGATGTCGTTCGACGTTTGGACATCGACATTTCCTCCATCGATTTCGTGCAAAGGGAGCTCGCCCCTCACGAGGACGCTCCGCATGGGATTACCATGCACGACCACGGCACCGGAACCAAACACGCCGTTCAGATCATCTCCACGCATCAGGATGTCGCTGGCAACCCCACTCTCTTCGACTTCCTTAAGCACGAGTCCGCAGGCACTCAGCGGCTTGCCGGGCTGGTCGGCTTGATTCTCTTTGCGCTCAAGACCGGCTCTGTCCTGCTCGTGGACGAGCTGGAGTGCTCCCTGCACCCCTTGCTCATGCGCGAGATCGTGATGCTCTTCAAAAAACGCTCCCACAATCCCAAGGGAGCCCAGCTCATTTTCACGACCCACAACACAGACATCCTCGACGACTCCATTCTACGCCTCTCCGAGATCGCCCTCGTGCGCAAGACCGCTGCCAACGGCACTCTCGTGCGCCGCTTGGTCGATGCCAAACGCGAAGGCGAGGACATCCGCAATGTCACCAACTTCCGCAAACAATACCTCGCCGGATTTTATGCTGGCATCCCGCACCCCGCCATCTGATGCCCATGCCCTGCACCCGCCATTTGATCATTTGCGAAGGAGAGTCCGAGCGGGCCTACCTCCAGCGTTTGCTGGCGTTTTTCGATCAACAACCCCTGCCCAGCGGTAGCTTTGAGCCACCACTACGGATATTCGCCCCGCCAAACGCCGTCGCCCAATCTGGCAAATTTTCTGCTCTCAAGAAGTGCTACAGCGCTGTCCGCAGAGAGAACAAAAAAGTCACCATCCGCATCTGGGCGGACTTCGACCTCTACCTCCGCAACGATCACCATTGCGCCACCCACTACCGGAGCAAGCCCGCCACCCTGCCCGACTTTCTCTTTTCCTTTCACAATTTTGAGGACTTCCTCGCCCTCCACCTCGCAGACGAGCCGTTTCACCGATGGCTTGAGTTTGGACGCAGGGGACATTTCGAGACACCGCTCCATTCGCCCGATTACAAGCGGGAGTTTGAAACCATTCTCCCCGGCTACCGCAAAGCGGGCCTGCCACCCGACTTCATCACTTGGCAATCCCTCGCCAACCTCAAACGCCGCCTGCCACACCAACCCATCCCCCGCTTGCACGATCTCGGCACTATCGACAAGTTCGCGGATTTTCTCATCGCCGAAATCGAGCGTGCCTACCCTGGCCGCGCCGAATCTCATCCTTCATCCTTATGACTTCATCCTTTCCCATTAAATCCCCCCGCAAACTCATTGAAGTCGCCCTGCCGCTGGACGCGATCAATGCCGCTTGTGCGCGGGAGAAATCCATCCGGCATGGGCATCCCTCCACGCTGCACCTTTGGTGGGCGCGGCGACCGCTGGCTGCGGCGCGGGCGGTCATCTTTGCGCAGTTGGTCAATGATCCCGGCTACCAGCAGGGCGGCGGGTTCAAATACGGAAAGAACAAGAAGGAAGCCGCCCTTGAGCGGAAGCGGCTGTTCAAAATCATCGAGGACCTCGTGCTGTGGGAGAACACCACCAACGAGGTTGTGCTGGAGCGTGCCCGCGCCGAGATTCGCCGCTCGTGGCGGGAGGTGTGCGAGCTGAACAAGGACCACCCGCAGGCCGCCGAGCTGTTCAATCCCGACAAGCTGCCCGCCCTGCACGATCCCTTTGCCGGCGGCGGAGCCATCCCGCTGGAGGCGCAACGGTTAGGGCTGGAGGCTTACGCCAGTGACCTCAACCCCGTGGCCGTGCTCATCAACAAGGCCATGATCGAGATCCCTCCCAAGTTCGCGGGCAGGCCGCCGGTCAGCCTCCTGCACAGCCGCGAAGGCGCGAAGAAGAAGGAACTGGATTTGGAACGGGAATGGCCCGGTGCCACCGGTCTGGCGGAAGACGTGCGCTACTACGGTGCTTGGATGCGGGAGGAAGCGCAGAAGCGCATCGGCCACCTTTATCCGCCGGTGGAAATCACGGCGGAGATGGCGAAGGAACGGCCCGACCTCAAACCGCTCGTCGGCAAGAAGCTCACCGTTATCGCTTGGCTCTGGGCGCGGACGGTCAAGAGTCCCAATCCGGCGTTCTCGCATGTGGATGTTCCGCTCGCGTCCACTTATGTTATCTCAACTAAAGATGGCAAAGAAGCCTACGTGCATCCTGTGGTGACAGGCGAAACCTATCGCTTCGCCGTAAAAGTGGGCAGTCCGCCAGCCGAAGCCAAAGAAGGATCAAAGGCACCGGGTCGCGGTGCCAATTTCCGATGCTTGGTTTCTGATGCCGTCATAAGCGGCGACTATATTAAAGCTGAAGGCCAGGCCGGACGCAAGGGGGCGAAACTTATGGCTTTCGTCGCCGAAGGCGTAAGAAGTCGCGTCTACCTAAGCCCGACAAACGAAATGGAAGTGGCGGCTCGATCTGCAAACCCCACATGGAAACCGTCCGGTGAAGTTCCACCCCGTCTGACGGGAGGAACTTGCGTGCCCTATGGATTAAAAGAATGGGGAGATCTTTTTTCTCCACGCCAGTTGGTTGCTCTGACGACCTTCAGCGACCTCGTGGGCGAGGCACGTGAACGCATCCGATTGGACTCTCTTGCAGTTGGGTTCGCCGACGTTACTGAAGGAATTGAAATGAATGGCTCGGGCGCAATGGCGTATGCAGAAGCCGTCAGTTTATATTTGGCATTCGCAGTCGATAAGGTCGCCGACAGAAATTCATCACTTTGCGCTTGGGCCAGCCTTCGTGAACACGCCCGTAATACCTTTGGACGACAATCTCTGCCCATGGTTTGGGACTTTGCTGAGAGCAATCCGCTGTCGGATTCCAGTGGGAACTTTGAAGGTGGTATCGACTCGATCCACAATGGACTGCTAAGCACTCCCGCTATTGCGGCTGGGTTTTCGCAACAGTCAGACGCGCAATCCCAAACAATTTCAGCCAACAAAACAATATCGTCCGACCCACCATACTACGACAACATTGCTTACGCAGACCTATCAGACTTCTTCTACGTCTGGCTGCGCAGAGCACTACGCCCTGTTTTCCCAAATCTACTAGCAACAATTTCCGTGCCCAAGGCAGAGGAGCTGGTCGCTACTGCCTACAGACACGGGACCAAGGAAAAAGCAGAACACTTTTTCTTAGCAGGGATGACAAAGGCTATGAGGGGACTCGCAAATCAGGCCCATCCATCAGCCCCTATTTCGATATATTACGCGTTCAAGCAATCGGACACCGAGAAGGCTTCCGGCACTTCATCCACAGGCTGGGAAACTTTTCTTGAAGCAGTTCATAGAGCCGGACTGCAATTATCGGGAACTTGGCCCATGCGCACTGAGTTGGACCGAAGATTGGTCGGACAAGAGACAAACTCGCTGGCATCTAGCATTATTCTGATCTGCCGCAAACGCCCCGCCGACGCGCCCTCCATTTCCCGCCGCGAGTTCATCCGCGAGTTGAACGGCGTGCTGCCCGAAGCGCTCGACGAGATGACCAAAGGCTCCGGCGACGAGCGTTCGCCCGTGGCCCCGGTGGACCTTTCGCAGGCCATCATCGGCCCGGGCATGGCGGTCTTTTCCAAATACGCCGCCGTGCTGGAGGCCGACGGCTCGCCCATGAGCGTGCGCACCGCCCTCCAGCTCATCAACCGGTTCCTCGCCGAGGACGATTTCGACGCCGACACCCAGTTCTGCCTCCACTGGTTCGAGCAACACGGCTGGACGGAAAGCGTCTTTGGCGAAGCCGACGTGCTGGCCCGCTCCAAATCCACCAGCGTGGACGCCATGAAGGAAGCCGGGGTGCTGCAAAGCGGCAGCGGCAAAGTGCGCCTGCTCAAGTGGGCCGAGTATCCCACAGATTGGGACCCGCGCACCGACACCCGCACGCCCGTGTGGGAAGCCCTGCACCACCTCATTCGCGCCCACAAGCAAGGTGGCGACACCAGCGCCGGACCACTCCTCGCCGCCCTCAGCGGCAAAGCCGAAGCCGTGCGCCAACTCGCCTACCGCCTCTACACCCTCTGCGAACGCCAAGGCCGTGCCGAAGATGCCCGCGCCTATAACGAACTGATCACAAGCTGGACGGGGATCGAGGGTGCTGCAGCCCAAGCGCCGAAATCCGCACAGGGGGAATTTTTCCAATGAAGAACTCACGCGAAGACGCGAAGGCGCGAAGCACTAAACACACGCTGGAGGAAATGACTGCTTTGGTCGTTGATTGCGCTTACAAACTGCATGTTGAAGTCGGCCCTGGGCTGTTAGAATCGGTTTATGAAGTCGTGCTTGCAAAATTGATCGAGGAACGGGGTTTGCAGGTCAGGCGGCAGGTTGCCGTTCCGATTTCCCTTATGGGCCACACATTTGAGGAAGGGTTTAGGGCGGATTTGATTGTCGAAAACCAGCTCTTGATTGAGCTCAATTCGGTCGAGCGATCCGCTCCGGTTCACTCCAAGCAAGTCCTTACCTACCTGCGACTGCTGAAGTTGCCGATCGGTCTGCTCATCAATTTCGGGTCCGCCACTTTCAAAGAGGGCATCGATCGTATCGTAAATAATCACACTGACTTCGCGTCTTCGCGCCTTCGCGTGAGATAAATACTGCCATGTCCACCGCACCCGATCCCGACCAACCGCCCACCCGAGTGGTGCTCTACCAGAGCGCCGACGGCAAGGTGACGGCCAATGTGCTCTTCGCGCGCGATAATTTCTGGCTTACGCAGAAGATGATGGCGGACCTCTTTGGGGTGAAGCCTCCGGCGGTCAGCAAGCATCTCAAAAACATCTTCGAGAGCGGGGAGTTGGTGGAGTCGGCAGTTGTTTCCATTTTGGAAACAACTGCGGCCGACGGTAAAACTTACGGCGTCGCCTACTACAACCTCGATGCCGTCATCGCGGTGGGTTACCGGGTCAATTCCCTCAAGGCCACGCACTTTCGCATCTGGGCGACCAACACTCTGCGCGAGTTCATCGTTAAAGGCTTCGTCCTTAACGATGCCCAGCTCAAGCAGGGCCGGGCCTTCGGGCAGGACTACTTCGACGAGTTGCTGGAGCGCATCCGGGAAATCCGCGCCAGCGAACGCCGGGCCTACCAGAAAATCGCCGACGTGTTCGAGCAGTGCAGCAGCGACTACCGGGGCGACGGCGAGGAGACGCAGCTCTTCTACAAGATCGTGCAGAATCACCTGCACTTCGCAACCACTGGCAAGACGGCAGCCGAGATCGTCCACGACCGGGCGGATGCCGAAAAGCCCTTCATGGGCCTGACCACCTGGAAAAACTCACCGCACGGCAAGGTGCTCAAAAGCGATGTCACCGTAGCCAAAAACTATCTCAACGCTGCCGAGGTGGATAAGCTCAACCGCCTCGTCGGCATGTTTATTGATTTCGCCGAGCTACGCGCCTTAAACCGCAAGGTGATGACGATGGCCGACTGGCTCGCCCAGGTTCGGCGCTTCCTCGATTTCAACGAACAGCAGGTCTTGGAAAACGCAGGGCAGATTTCCCACGAAATAGCCGTGCTCAAAGCCCACGCTGAATACGAAAAGTATCGGATCAAACAGGACCGCGCCTACCTTTCCGATTTCGACCACAACTTTGCCCGCTACCTCAAAGGCGACGATTCCTCCTCACCTGATCCTTTAAGTCATGAAACCTCGGAGTGAAGTAGCCCAACCCCGTCCCGACATGCTCGAAGCCGATGGCATGTCCATGAGCCTCCGGACCACTTTGCAGCTCATCCACCGCTTCCTCACCGAAGCCCTCGCAAAGCGACCTCTTCGATTGAATTAAAATCCCTCCGGCAACCGTATGAGAGACCAAAACGATAACAATGAAACCGAATCAGAGACCATAAAACTGTGTGGTTTCTCGACTTTGTTCGACTTAGCCGTGCGGTGTCCACAGCTCTCTCATGCATCGCTGGCTACCGAACTACTTCTGCGTGCTGCCGCGTTGCCCGACTACACCGTGCAGCGAAGCGGCGATGATTCAAACTCCGTGGTTCGTTTCATGGTCGCTCGCTTCTCCGGAAGCGTAGGATATGTAGCCGAGTTCATCCTTCACGATGACGACGTTGTTGTTGCTTACGTCAGCTCACCTTCCGAATGGTCTGCCTCCGAGCGTGCCACAGCCTGTGCGACTGCTTTCGCGGAACTCTTTTCAGCCATCCGAGCTTCGGACGGCAGCCATGTCACCGTTACGATGGTTCCACTGACATGAACGAAGCGCCCTTCAACTGGATGATACTTTTCCCTCCCGGGGAAGTTGTCAGCTCACCGTCAACGACAAACCGCAATTTTTAAAAATTATGAATCTGAAACCCTGGAGAGAAGTCATCGTCCCGCATCCGGATGTGCTCAGCGGCACATTCCAACAATCTGAATTTGCCGCCGACCTCACGGCGGTGCGCACGGGCAGGGCAACGAAGGAATACGGAGATGCGAAGGCATTCTACGAGCGAACCTTCATAACCGAAGGCATGGGGCGCCTGCTCACACAAGTGGCCCAACGCCTCAACAGCAAGGGTGGCGAACCGGTCGTCCAACTGCAAACGGCCTTCGGTGGCGGCAAGACACACACGATGCTGGCGGTGTATCATCTGGCCTCGCGCGAATGTGCATTGGGAGAGTTGGCAGGGGTTCCAGCTTTGCTGGATCGTGCGGGGCTGCTTGATGTGCCCAACGCCAAAGTGGCTGTGCTCGATGGCACAGCACACTCCCCCGGCCAGCCATGGAAGAATGGCAAACAAGCGATCAGGACTCTCTGGGGCGAGATGGCCTGGCAACTCGGCAAGGCGGATGGATACGCCATGGTGAAGGAGGCCGATGAAAACGGCACCTCGCCGGGCAAAGAGCTCCTCGCGGAATTGCTCTCGCGATTCGCCCCATGCGTTGTGCTGCTCGATGAATTGGTGGTCTACATCCGCCAATTTGCGACGGGCCAGCAACTGAGCGGCGGCACCTACGACAGTAACCTTTCTTTCATCCAATCCCTCACCGAAGCGGCAAAATTGGTCCCCAATGCCGCCGTGCTGGCTTCACTTCCCGAATCCGACAACCAGGCCGGTGGTCAACAAGGCATCTCCGCCTTGCGCTCACTGGAGGCCATTTTCAACCGTGTGCAAGCGCTCTGGAAAACCGTGGCACCGGAGGAGGCGTTTGAAATCGTGAGACGAAGACTTTTTGAAACAACTCGCGATCCCAAAGCGCGGGACCAAGTCTGCAGGGCGTTTGCGGATGCCTATGTCTCGGAGGGCACAAAATTGCCACAGGAGACACAAGAGGCCCGCTACTACGAGCGAATGCTCCAGAGCTATCCCATCCATCCCGAGGTCTTCGCTCAACTCTACGAGACATGGACCACCATCGACGGCTTCCAGCGCACACGCGGAGTGCTTAAGCTCATGGCAAAAACCATTTATCGCCTGTGGCAGGATGACAACCGCGACCTGATGATTCTGCCCGGTAGCCTGCCTCTCCACGATGGAGGTTCCCGAAATGAACTGACCTATTATCTCAGCCCCGGCTGGGATGCAGTGATCGACAGGGATATCGATGGCTCTGGTGCCGAGACGACCCTGTTGGAATCCAAGGAGCCCCGCTTTGGTGCAGTGCAGGCTGCGCGCCGGGTGGCACGAGCGGTTTTCCTAAGCACGGCTCCCTCCTCTGTGAGTAGCACCCCCGGTTCCAGAGGAATTGATCGATCGCGAATCCTGCTTGGGTGTTTGCAACCAGGCCAAACCTCCTCAACTTATTCGGACGCCCTTAACCGTCTTATCGACCAGCTGCATTATCTCAATTCTTCCGGAGATAAGACGCAGGAGACAACGAGGTATTGGTTCGATATCCGCGCTAATCTGCGTCGCGAAATGGAGGAGCGGAAAAAACGCTTCGACGACAAAACGGATGTGCGCGCTCGGATGGCAGAGGTAGCCAAGACACTCGCTGCCGGAGCGATTTTCTTCGATGGAGTCCATATTTTCACTCCACACAGCGATGTGCCGGATGACAGTTCACTCCGCCTCGTGATGATGGCCCCCGAGCATTTCTACTCGAAGGAAGAATCGAGCATCGCTTTCGCTGCGGTGCTCGACTACGCGCGGAACAATGGCACCAAGCCCCGCTATCGCGGAAACCGGCTTCTATTCGTCGCCCCCGACCACGCCACTCGCACTCGCTTGCGCGACTGCATCCGCATAGCTCTCGCGTGGGAATCCATCGTGAAGGATGTGTCCGAAAACCGCCTCGTGCTCGACAATCTCCAAGCAGCCCAGGCCAAAAAAGAAATGAGCAGCGCAGTGGAGGTTCTGCCTCGCGTGGCAAGAGAGTGCTTCAAGTGGCTCCTCTGCCCGACACAGGACACGCCTACAGAGAAACTGAAAGTAGAGGCATTCCAATTAAACACATCTGGCAGCGCCCTCGGGCCGGAGATCGAACGCGTCTGCATCGACAACGAACTCGTCATCTCCACCTGGTCGCCCGTCCATCTCCGCAACAAGCTCAAGGAACTTTATTGGAAGCCCGAGAAAGTGGCTGTGAAAGCCATGGATTACTGGGAAGACTCTCTGCGTTATCCCTACCTCTCGCGCCTCAAAGGTCGCAGCACCTTGGCACAAGCCATCGTCAAAGGAGCCGCAACCCGCGACTTCTTTGGCACAGCCTACGAATTGAAAGGCGAGAAATACGAAGGCTTCAAATTTGGCGAAGCCAATGTGCAGCTCGACGACACCCTTCTACTCATCGAGCCCACAGCAGCCGCCGCCTACGAGGCCGCCCATGCTGCACCCAAGCAACCTGTCGTGCCCGAGGAGTCTCCCTGCATCATCCAAGAGGCCACTCACTCCACAGGAACTCCTGGATTGCAGCCACCACCAACAACAAGTGTCGCTCCAACCACTCCATCGGCCTCAAAGCCCAAAAGCTTCAACGGCTCTGTAGAAATCGCTCCAAGCACAGCCAAAACCCGCCTCGTGCAAATCGCCGAGGAAATCATCGCCGTGCTCAACAGCGACCCCAACGCGACACTCAAAGTCACCCTGGAAATCGCAGCCGACTTCCCGCAAGGCGCCCCCGACCACATCAAACGCGCCGTCTCAGAAAACGCCAATGCGCTCGGGTTTAAGCGCAAGGATTGGGAGTGAAACAATGCCAAAGCTAAATCGCGCCAAGGATGCCCACTTCTACATAACACACGGGTTCAGTATTCGAAACCGGGATGTAGTAAAAAACTATCAAATTGATGCTGTTGGATTAAAAATCTTATACCAAAAAGGATTTAGGGCTGGGGATTCGATTCCACATGACATCTTTCACGGCCTATTTGAGGAAGGACATATTTTTTATGAAAGAGAGGAATCCTCTGATTCTTCTAATAAAAAATTACTTATCGATTTACACGAAAGAATTCGAGGGATATTCCGCCTGCAAGAGGATGAAAATTACAACATACTTAAGCAGATAAATGTATTTAAGACACTGGTTATTGAGGCATTTCGTATTGAAGATTCTAAAGACAGAAATGAAATATTTATTGACTTAGCAGTAAGAACAAGCTCTCTGCCATCGGAATTTCGGAATTTCCTGTTAAGCAAGTGCCCGGGTAGTGTGAGCCGAGACATGAAAGTCATTTTCGAGCTCGACGATGAATTGTTCGAATCCATTCGTTCTGATCCCATTCAAGGAGAACCGCCAGTCGAAGAAATAGTCCCAAAACCGGGAATTACCCAGGAGAATAATCTTGAAAACGAAGAAAGTCTGGACTCCTCGCAGAAGGACGAGACGAAAGATACTCTCTTTCATGAGCTTCGGCGGATTTTAAACCAATGTGCTTACGAACTCGTCGAAAAAGGAATTACGGTCGAAATAAACATCAAACTATCAAAATAAATAGCGTATTCCGCTCCTTGTCGAAGGGGCTGGCACTAATGAAACATGGCTTGAAGCTCTGTTTCTTACGGAAGAAGAAGCCGTAGCTTTAATTCAGGACTACCCACATAAATAAAAGCGCTTAATTTCAAATAAAATGACAAGAAAACAAGAGACTAAACACCCGCTGCTGTTTCTCAATTTGTTCTATCCTGTGTGTATTGTCGCGATGGCGATCATAGTAGGGATCGGTGTTGTCGAAGTATTGACATCAATAGTCAATCCCATCCTCAGATCGGTTATTTCTTGCCTCTTCGTTCTTTACTTTCCGCTTCTTCTTCCAAGTTTTTCGCTAACATGGGCAGAACTGCAGGAATACCGTGATAGCGGGTATCATTATTTTATAGGGTTAGTCCTACTTGTTATCGTCTTAATCGGAAACATTTGCGACATGATTGGCTCGCAAAACTTTGAGCTCATTCGTTTTGGATGGATAAATCACTACCCTGCAACAAAAGCAACGATTTGGTTCGCTCTGCTATTCGGGTATATCCACTCGTCTGCGAATCTTCAGAAATTTCGCCGCAAACACCGCGAAAACTGCAACCATGGCGATGATAATTAACCTAAAGGACACTTTATGCCGCAATTAATTGAAAAAGATGGTAATTACTATTTGAGAGAATCTCATGACCTTGCGCTTACGGCTGAGGCCATAAAATTACTTCAAAGTGTTAAGGTGAATCAATTTATCGATAAAGAGTTTTTTAAAACGCTTTGTGACCAAGGATATGTCACTCCATTGCCAGATGGAGTATCTGGAAAATCCAGAGATTCAAGGCAGGTTGAGGACTCCGAACTCTTGAGTGAGGAATCGTGCGACTCTCTTGCTGAGTTAATGGATTCAATTCGTAAGATCGAGGAAAGATTTTCCCTCTACGAGATCGAAATCGAAGTAAGAGTTAAGCCCTCAAAATCAAATTAAAATGGAAGAACAAAATCCGGGAAACGCCCCAAGTCCTTTCCGCCTTTCCCAAGGCGAAATCGTTGCACGGCACCAACTCAACCTGATGAAATTTTGGGATGAGAAGAGCGAGGAATCCGCTGAGGAAACGGAGGTGCCATCGCCTTGTGGCGTTACTGAAATTCCGAACAATTGGAATCTACTGGGAGGCACCTCGCTGCGGGATTGGCAGGGGGAGTGCCGTGAACGCTGGTTCGGCAGCGGCAAGCGCGGCGTGGTAAAGGTCGTCACGGGTGCAGGCAAAACCATCATGGCTCTGGGAATCATCGAGGCCCTGCAAAACCGGGAATGCGCCGATTTGCGGGTGGCGATTGTGGTTCCAACGATTGTGTTGCAGGACCAGTGGTATGATTTGCTAATCGGCTTCGGCAACTTGCCCGCTTCTGCAATAGGCTTGGTCGGCGGAAGCCACCGCGATTCTTTTGATAGCGATAAACGCATATTGGTGAGCGTGCTCAACTCAGCAGCCACCAAACTACCTAAAATGGCGGAAACGCTAATGCATCCCCTGCTGCTGGTGGTGGACGAGTGCCATCGAGCCGGATCCTCGCAGATGTCGGCAGTTTTTGGCACGAAAAGGTCTTTCAACCTCGGTCTCTCCGCCACGCCGGAGCGCGATGCGAAAGATGCCGATGACTTGGATACCACGCAAGATGCCGAGGTCCCTGAAGAAAGCTTCGATGACTCGATCATCGGCCGAGAGCTCGGTCCAATCATCTATGAACTGGGCTACAAGGAAGCCCTTGAGGCGTGCATATTGGCGAAGTTTGAACTGCAACACTACGGCCTTCCCCTCGAACCGGAAGAGAGGGCCCGGTATGAAAAAATTTCACGAGAGATCACGGACCTTCGCCGGATGCTCCAGAGCCAACCGGGTGCCCGAGGGATGGATGGCGGAGCCTTGGTCGGCTGGGCAAGGAAACAAGCAACTCGCGGAAAATCCGGAATTTCTTCACAAGCGGCGAGCTATGTGGCGCTCACTGGGCAGAGAAAGCAACTCGTCTACCACGCAAAAGCCAGGGCCTCTGCTGTGGAAAAACTCCTCGACCGGGCTTTGCAGGAGTCCTCGACCAGCAGGATTCTCCTGTTCCACGAATCGATCAGCGAGGTGATGCGACTCTTTGCTGCACTCCGCCTGAAGGGTATCCCTGCTGTCGCCGAGCACTCCCAACTCTCGGATTCCCTCCGTGCCGAAAGCTTGCATCTTTTCCGAACTGGTGCGGCCCGCGTTCTTATCAGTGCCAAGTCGCTTATTGAGGGTTTCGATGTGCCGGCTGCCGATGTTGGCATCGTGGTCGCATCATCGAGTTCCGTCCGCCAGCGGATTCAGACCCTGGGAAGAATCCTGCGCAAAAAGCTCGGCGAAGAGCGCACGGCAATACTCCACATCCTCTACATGGCCGAAACGACGGATGAAATGATTTACCAAAAACAAGACTGGGCAGAAGTCACCGGAGCGGAGCGCAACCGATACTTTGTTTGGGACCCAATTGGAGTGGACAGCGCACCAAGCGAGAAAGCTGGGCCGCCCCGAACGCCGAAGCCGGGAGAAGATCGCATTGAGATGTCCGCATTGGCCGTAGGCGATGAATATCCGGGAGACTACGAGGGGCATGAGTTCACCGCCGATGCCCAAGGCAACATCAAAGACCATCAAGGAGATGTTTTCGCCCCCTCGCAGGGTATCCCTGACCTCATGCAGCGCTTGCGGGGTTCACACGGTCGGTTTCGAATCACACCGAAAAAGAGCGCCATTCTGATTGCCGTCGAAGGGAGGGGTATTCTATTTGGGGGCCTCTTAAAGCAGCCACTCGAAAGAAGCGCTGCTGGGGCTAAAAAAATAGACGGTCTGGAGCTTATGGTTAAAACGAAAGCCGACGGATACCGCATCGCCATGAAGACTCCGAGAGGAGAAGCCTACGCGAGGCGAACGGATACAGCCGCAGATGCGAATAAGGGCCGGGATGCAGAAGCGCTGGCTTTAAAAATTCGGGAATTGGAATCTGAACTTGGTCGCTCAATACGAAAAATTCATTTAAGCGCCGAGAATCTAGTGAATGTTACTGCCGAAGGTAAAATCATCGAGGTGATGGCGCTGGATCACGGCCTCGAATTTCCCGAAACAAATCCACCCACTTCAACCCCCGAGAACATATGAGCCGAGGCACAACATTCAAAAAAAAGAGTCGTCCCACGATATGGAATGGATTCTACGCCCGCATTCCCGGAAAATCGCCGGTTTTTCATGCCCGAGCCGATGACAGCGGCGATATCGAATGGAGCCCTTGGCGTAGCGATGAGACCTTGAAGTCCACCATGGTAGCTGATTCTGGTGTCATTGAAATGATCGAAGCCATCAATCAAGCCAAATCCGAAAAAATAGGTAGCCGGGGTGGGGCGTTTCACATCAACGAATACGGCCAAGTCCTTGTTCCAATCGCGCAAAGTCAGGACAAATACTTGGTTGGCGAGCTTAACGGATATCCGGAGTTTGTTGATCCCAGAAGCGGGCGACTTTTTAACTTGGCGGCCCCGCTCAGCGCAAGAACGGGCGAGGCTTGGGATTTACCTTATGTCGGTATGCCGTTCAAATTCGACACAGAGGGGCAGGTGAGCCGCGAGCGGACCAGCGACGATATACGAGAGCAGGAGTCGCCTCTGCGCCACGATAGTAGTCTGGCCGCAAAACTCATGCAGCTTCGAGCAACCGGCGGGAGGATGCTAATCAACTTGCACGGCGTTGTTTTAACAAAAATGGATGGGGACAAACCCATCTTTGTCGGTGAGATCGATCCGAGTAAATGGTTCACAAAAACTAACTAAATTTATGAGTTCAAACCCTATAAAATTCGGAGGAAATTCCGGAGCCAGCATCACAAAACAAGGGAAATACAGGGTTTCCCATGAGCCTGATGGTTTTTCTATAAGTGTTGTCATCGAAACGCCAGACGGAATCCGTTGCTACCCAAGCACAGATAAGCACTCAAAGCTTGTTGAATTGGTCAACAAGGTGAAAGTCGAGATTCGTGGAAGCGAGGCTGGACCGTTTTTTATCAATGAATGGAAGCAGGTCATAGTTCCGGCAGGAAATCCTGTGGAATATTACTATGCAGGAGAATACCACCCGGAAATCATCCTCGGTCTGGATGGAGAGGAATTTTCCGGGCGCCCTCATGACAATGAGGGGAACCTTTTAAAGCCAGGTGATTTATGGACCAGTCGCCCAAGGCCTGGTATCGAATACATCCTCAAGGCTGGAGGCGCGGATATCGAGTATGTCATTCAAGTTGGCCTAAATCGTGAGAAAATTTGCCGATTGAGTAAATTCGTTGGGGTTGAAGATGCGAGGCGGGTAGCCCGGAAAATTGCCATTATCAAAGGAAACAAAGGTGGCAGGTTTTTTGTTAACGAATACGGTGCAATCTTTGGCCCCAAACAGGTAGCGAGTGGTTATGATTTCGTTTTTATTGGAATCCTATCGAGTTCAGACCCTTGGTTTCCAAAGTGGAGCCCAGAAGCTTCCGAAGAATCTATCGATAAGACAACGCCAAACGCTACAGGAAAAACACCTGCACCAACGGCGGCCGACTTTAGACCGAGCGAGAAAAAGTTGGAAATCGCCGATGGGGAAACGGCGCATTCCTTTGAATCGCTGTTTTCAGCCTATCTTGCAGATGCGGAACAGGTAACTTTGCAGGATGCATTTATGGGCGCCAATCATCAGGTCGCGAATTTCCTAAGATTTTGCGAACTGCTGGTGAAGCTGGGCTCGATCAAAAAGATCACGCTGGTCAGCAAACCGGTGAGTAGTGAGGCTGCCTTAAAGTTGGAAAGCGTTGAAAACAGCTTGAAAGGCTTCGGCGTTTCACTGGTAAGGGAAGTTTCCGAAGCCATTCACGACAGGTGCATAAAAGCCAGCAACGGATGGGAAATTACTCTCGGGCGCGGCCTCGATATCTACAAGCGCCCCGATGACTGGTTAAGCATCGGAGCCTCTGATTTCGCGCTCCGCCCTTGTCACCAGACGGACCTTGTTTTCCACCGCTTAGGCGAAAGCAAACTGGCAAAAACCGCATGAGTTTATGGATGGAACTTATCGCAAAATTATTGTTCAAAGCTGCTCGCACTCTGGTGGAGGCAGCTCAAGCAAAGTTCGCTGCCGTCCAATCGCCGGACAAGGACTTCCAATCGATATGTTTGTAGAATGCAGCAAAAAAATGCGAATGGCCCACCCTATCGGAACTTATTTTGAAATTCAAGCAAAGGTTACCGATAGAGAAGGTGGGAACCCTTTTGTTTACACCTCAGCCCAATGGGAATACCGAGTAGTTCCAGAGCACGAAATAATTAAATAGTCAAAATGGGAAATTGGATAAGAATTAAAGGCATTAATCGGATAAATCTCTCAGGAAGAGCTTTAAGATTTTGCTATATTGGTGTTTCTTATTTTATTCTTGAACATAGAAACTCATATCATGGTTATCCAAGCGCCCGATATAGGGAGTCTCCTTTTTATTTAAAATTATTAGACGCCAAAAAATTTATACAAAAAAATAGGAATAGGGGAAGCTCGTGGGAAATACAGCAAGCACCAGTAATAGTGCTCGTATTTGATAAAATGCAAATATCTATAAATTTCTCAGAATGGGATGATTGCAATTTTATTATTTCACTAAATAGTTTTGCAAATTCAGAAAGTAAAATATCCCTTAAAAAAATAATCAGATATTTGTCAAGTTTAAGAGGAGTTTATTTCTACAAAGACATTAATAAGTCCATAGAAAATGTGACTGAAAGGCTAGTTAATTACAGATCATATATTTATGATGGTATTATTCTGTGGGAAGTAAATCAAATAGAATCAAATATTCCAATAGACTACCTTGATTTATTGAAATTAATTTGGCCACTAACAAAACGCATTTGAAAAAGTAATGGAAACCCTCCCCGAAAACGACCGCACTCGCTACACCCCCACCGCCCGCAAAACCCGCCTCGTGCAACTAAACCACCAACGCGTCGCCGAGGAAGCGGCCGCCCAAACCACCCAAGCCCAGCGAGTAAAGGCATGAGCGCGATCATACTCGACAAGGCAAGCACGCCCCGCTGCGAAGTGGAGGCGTGCGATACCGCGCCGTTCATCGAGAGGATGGCTGCTGCCGTCGCGAACCCCCAACCGCACCACGCGGGAGGGTTTGTGTTTATGGTGGATGACTACAACGACACGGAGGACGAGATTTACTCGATCCCTGAGATCAGGGCGTATTACCGCAAGCTCAACCAAGAGTGGCCGCACCTGCTCTTTTTCGCCAACACGGAGCTGGAGAGCTTGGCCGTCATCACTTGGTGCCTCATGGATAATATAACGAGCGCCAAAGCGGTGGGCACCAAAGCACTCACCAAATACGACATACCGGAACTGCTGCGTTGGATCGACGGCAGACTGATGCCCATGAACAGGCTCTTCGAGAAAGCCTATCGGCACGAAATCTCCGATGAGTTCTACACATCCGGCAGCGTCTCGCACCCCTGCGAACAAGCCGTGCTCGACCGCAGCAGAACCGTATTCCAAGCCTACAACCTGCCCTTCAATGAAGATATTTGAAGCGATTGCCATCCCGCAAAACCAGCGACTCTTCGCCCACTTCCTCCACGAAGGCAAAATCCACGCCTTCGCCATAGACCACCGTGCCAAGCTGGGAAGACCAGTTTTGCAAGGTTATCGCAGAAATCCTAAAGTCTTTATTGTAAGTATTTTTCTTAATAAAATGAATCAACCCGCCCGACGACTATTGACCGAAGCGTAGCGGAGGATTAGGGTTTATGAAAGTGTGGAAAAAACTCAAGACCCTCATCTCTCAACAACTTTACTGGAGCCTTGCTCGATGCACAGCTCTACCGCAACCCATTCCGATTGGCGCTGTTATTAGAAAAAAAAAGTGGCGGCTTGGTGTAAGACGCGTTGAATCCGTGGTAGGGGTTAAATTCCGCGTATTATCACTTTTTGACACTTCTCGCCCACAATGACCTCCACAAAACTCCTGCCTGGTTGACGGGCAAGTGGATCTCCTCAAGCTTTCTGAAGAGAAAATCTCGCAGATGGAGGCGGATTTGCTCTTGAGGAGGAATGCCGCTCAACAAAAGCAAACGCCCCCTGAACACTCATGAATCGCCTCGCCGTCTTCGTTCTATTTTTCGCCTTGGCGTGGTTCGTGCCCGCTTGGCCGTTGCTGTTGGTAATCGGTGTGGTTTGGTTGGTGGCGAAGTTGCAGTC
>Ga0247836_1003318_pt1 | contig 21771 bp, 13 predicted proteins | sample LaCruzMarch2015__4_FD_187116 | JGI IMG/M metagenome (GOLD analysis project Ga0247836, IMG submission 187116) | Freshwater microbial communities from meromictic Lake La Cruz, Castile-La Mancha, Spain - LaCruzMarch2015_14m | ecosystem: Environmental > Aquatic > Freshwater > Lake | place: Spain... | reverse complement strand
AATTGTCCACAGTGGACACGTCGAAGCCCGTGTCCGGGCAGGGCGCGGTCGGCGGGCGGGTTTGGTTTTCCATCAGGGTTGAAATGTGTGAACTCCGGTCGTGACGAAGACCTCGTCAATCAGGCCTGCGAAACCGGTGGAAAAATTGGCGACATTCCGCTCTCCCACCCGGAACACGCGCTCCGCATCGCTTTCCGGCTCCGCAATAACAGCCGTGCCGGTCACCGGTTCGCCCAGAACCGTTCCGTCGAGCCAATAAGTGACGGTGCTTCCTCCATCACTTTTGAAGTCCAGCGAGAATGCCAGATGGTGCCATCCCGAATCGTTGAGGACCTCGGTTTTGATGGAACTCTTCAAGCCCCGAAAGATCACAGTCCATTCATCTCTGTCATCCTTAATCAGCATAAATCCCCATTGTCGTTCCGGAGCATATCCCCGGTTCATCAGCATGATAGTCTGCGTCTGGCTGTGGTTGATCTCCTTGATCTTGATCCACAATCCGGCGGTGAAGCTCTTTCCCGCCATGTCGAGCTTGTCGCCATCAGAGGTCCCCGGAGTATCCCGCAGTTGCCAGCGGATGCTCGGGTTCGGATTCCGAAGAACCTCCTTTCCTTCATCATTCGCAACAGGAGGCGTCATACCATGAAATAATACTGCCGTGCCAAACTTGCCCTCGGCATAGACGGGTTGAGGATGGATTTTTCCGGGAAGCAACTTGCCCTCGAAACCGTTACCGGAGAGATCGGCAACTTCCTCGGGCGAGGATGTTCCAAGCGTTCCTCCATCACATGGCCAGTAGAGAGTGTCGGGTTTCAGACTTTGCGAAACCGGCTTTGAAAGATCAATCGGGGTTTGTGAGAAAGCCCGGCTGGAAACAAAAATGACAAGGCAGTAAAATGATGTCTTAAGAATTGATTTCATGGTGCAAAGGTGCGGTTGTAAAGTGTTCTCCAGCGGTAGAAGGCGTCCAGAGTCGGGGTGGCTGCGGGATCCGCCGCATAGTCCGGAATCCGCCCGTCATTCGGGTCCAGATACCTCTCGATCGTGCGTGAGCCGCGCAGCTCGGATGTGACTTTGTCACGGCCCTCGGTCCAAACGCCGGGATCGGTCGAGGGAGCTTTCTTCACACTCTGCACGCGGTAATGCACCGTGTACGTGTTGGAGCGGGTGGTGAGCCGTGGCAGCAACTGTGTGTAGGGCATCTCGCGCGAGTTGTCGCCGGTGAGGCGGCGCGAATCCCAGTAGTCGCTTTCGAAGTTCGCGCTCCAAGTGGCATTCGCGGATACCAGGGGCACCGAGCAGATTTGCGTCTCCGAGCGGAAGATTTGATTTGCGGCAAACAGGTCCTCGAAGGTCTTTAGGGTGCCGGTGGTTTTGCTGAGATTGAGGGTGCTCCGGATGGAGTTCGTTGAGAAGCTGAGGACATTGTCGGCGGCGGCATATTTTTTGTAGTCATCATCCACCGTGGAGCTGGCCGGATTTCCCGCATATCCCGTCGTGGCGTTTGCCGTGCCCGTATAGGCCACTGAGTTCGGGATGGTCACCAGTTCCTGGGTCTGGAGGACACCTCGAAGGGCTGTGGATCGGTGCATGTAGCCACCGAATGGCATGATCTGGTAGTTCACGTTCACTTTGCCATTGGTGGAGAATGGCTCGCTGATTGCATAAGGCTCGACCACCGGCATCCAGAAGAGGTCCAGCAGCAAATAATCCGGGGGGCTCTGCGCTCCGGGGTGGTTGCCCGGGTCCGGGCGGAAGAGCAGAGTTTGCCACGGCTTGTTGCGGACCGCCCCCGTCGGGATGGACCCGAACATTCCCGCAGAGGGCATCTGTTTGTTCGGGCTGAAAAAGCTCGGGTTGTTGGCAAACGTGGCATTTCCCTCCGAATACCAGGAGAACCCGCGCGATCCCGTGGCACCGCCCACCAAAGAGTCATCGATTGTCGTAACGATGCTTCCCTCGTCCGCCCGGTTCACATAGGCATCATCCGGCTGGGTGAGGGTGCCGTTGTCAAAGTCCGGCCAGAAGTTCCCGTCCGTGGTGGTTTTCACGCCTGTGGAATAGCGGCTGGGAATATCCGGCATGGCATTGCGCCCGTAGGTGATATCCAGAATCCGCCCGGGTCTTGTCGAGTTGCTGACAGCGCGGGCCCTGCGGTCCATGGCCCAGGGATCATTCCGGAAATCGGCGGCGATTTTGACGGAAGGAGAGGAATAATCTTTGTTGGGTATAAAATTCGCCGTCAGGTCGCCGGAAGATCCCGAATTGAGTATCGGGCGGGAGGCGAGGAGCCTCTTGTCGCCAAAGGCCGGCTCCAGAGCAACCATGGTATCCATGCTCTGGATCAACCAGAGATCGCAAAAGTCACTGCCCGGCGGCGACTCCCCCAGTGCGTTCAGGCGGGTGCCGACCCCTGCGTATTTGACGTGGGTATTGGGTTGTTGGGCCCAGCGGTGTCTGAAGTCCGCGCTGGTGGCCAGTTGCTTGAGGACAAGATCGGCCTCCGTGTAAGGTAATTGCCTGGCAGGAGGCTGGCCGGCCGTTGTCTGGAGATAGTTTCTCGGCGGAATGTTTGGAGCCTCCTTGGTGAACGCCGGAAAATCAAAATTGAAAGTCTGGACCACATTTCCGTCGATTTTGATTTTTGCTATGAGAGTTCCCCCCGAAAAATTCACCGGCATGGCGGGGAGCGTGGCGCTGTCCGGCAGGGCTATCTTTGGGGGAAGCGGAACTCCATTAGAATCTGTCTTGCCGGCATTTTCGTCGATCAGGTTGATCGGGAGATGGATGGCCACGCGTTGGCTGGCCAGTGGATATTCGAACGGCGTCTTGGGATTTGCCGAAGCCCCGTTCACGGGATTTCCTTTTACGTAGGTGAAATTCTGCATCAGCCAGAGAGGACCGAGCTGACCCCCGTAGAACCTGCCAAAATAGGTGGATGTCCAACCATTCGTCTTGGAATTATAAGGGGAATATTCCTGATCACGGCTAATGTTTAACGTGGCATCCTGAAAGCCCAGGCCCTTGCCGTTTACGGTCCAACCCCCGGAAAAGGCAACCTCGATATCAAACTTATATCTCGGCTTGGCATAGCCAAGATTGGGATCGAAGGTGTCGAAATAGATGATCCCGCTTGTGAGGAGATCCACCGGCTTGCCTGCCCCGGTGGCGGTCAGGAAATCCCGGATGGACTTGTAGCTGCCGCTGGAAAAGTCGTCCGAGTAGTAAGGCGGTACTCCGGTTTGCATGGGATAATCCGGGGACGGGAACTCTCGAACGATCGGCGGGTCCCCGGGAACGGGGTTGGGAGCGGTCGATCTTAATCCGCTTACATACAAATGGAATATCGCCTGACTGATGGTCGGGAGTCTTCCAAAGCCTTTGGTGTCCGCAATCTCGAGCGGCGTGGTCTGCCCGAGGCGGGAACCGGCCGTGGTTGCATTTGTGCCGGTGTAAGACGTTGCGCCCAGTGCCGTCGAATAGAGGTTGGAACTCCGGATGTAGTCAAAAATGCTTGTGATGATCTGCGGGGTTTCCGACTGGCTGTTCTGAGTATATTTGCTCCCGAACGATGTGGATCCGAATCCGGGAAACGGTTTCGCCAGCAGCGCATTAATGTAATCGTAGAGCTTTTGGTTCCGCCCGTCATCCAAGGCCATGTCTGCCGTCGGGCTCGCGGGGTCGGAGCGTTGGAAAAAGTAGGGCTTGCCATTGATCGTGGCGCTGCGGGCGATGAGCTTGTCAAGGGTGCTCGGGGTCTTGGAGCCCGCATTGATGGGCCAGATCGCCATGCGCGGGAGTTTGAACAAATTCACTTCCGGGCTGTTGCTGCGGGCGGTGAGGAAGAATTTGGCGCGTTCGATATCGCTGCGGTCGAGTCCGGTCTGTGGTGAGCGGATTCCCGCCGTCGCACTGAAGAGCAGTTCATCGAGGGATACATAGAGTCGTTCGCTGTCCAGCGTCACCGGCGTTGCACTGGCGAACTTGGTTCCACCCTCGGAGCCGCCCTGCTGAACTCTGGGAGTCAGATTGTAAATGAAGGATCCGAAGGCCTTTGGATCAGCAACCTTATAGCCGAGGACCGGCCAGAGGCTGGTGCTTGCGGGGTGCCCGGGATAACGCTGAAACTCGCGCAGTGCCGGTTGGAAGCGGGCCATGCGGTCTCTTTCATCCAGTGAAAACGACCGTGGGATATCCCAGAACATCCCGTGGGAAGCCGTGTTGATGTTGAGCTTGCAGGTTTCGTCGTCGGTCCAAAAGGCGATGCGGCCCACAATGGGATTTTCCTCTGTTGCTTCCGGAACATTGGCCGTATTGCCATCCGCATTGGAGGGGGCAACCGCCTGCCCGTCTTCCAATATATACAGCCAGCGGACCGGCATCGGGACCGGCTGCCTTGAGTTTGAACCCGGGGCATTCGTCACCTCAAACCCCTCGATCATCGGACTGATGCCATCCGGCTTTTTGTCCAAAGCGGAAGGATCGATGATGGGAAATTGTTTTCTGCTTTCGATCTCGACCGGTTCATTGAGGTCCACAAAGTGGGCCGTCGAATTTCCCCAACCGGCCATCGCGGTCGTTGTTGCATTGATACTGACGGCATTGGTCACCATACCGGCATCCGAATAGAGCTTGTAGGCGTGGAGCAGGCTTCCGTTTTGCGTGAAGGTGCGGACCATGCCGGGCTGGGAAGCCCAGGCGGTATCGGGGCGGGTGGAGGCGTGATCAATCTGCGCCTGGACAATGTTCACTGCATAATCGGAAAGCAGGCTGTTGCGATCGCCATCCGAGAATGCGGAAGCCGACGTGCGATCAATTGTCGCACGGCTGAGAAATCCAACGACCATGATGGTCAGCAGCACAAGCACCGACAAAACGATGACAAGAGCCATTCCTTGCCGGGCCATGAATCTTTGAAGACGGGGGATTTTCATGGACGGAACGTGGTGACGCGTCCGGTGACCGGGTTGATTTGCAAAGTGAAAAAATTCGAGCGGTTTCCCTCGCGGAGCTGAAGGGTAAGGAAGTTGTTGGAGTTGTGGATCTGTCCCGCCAGGCGGCCATTGGGATGGAATCGGATTGTATTAGTGATGAGCGGGGACCGGGCCGCATCGATTGTAACATTTTCCGGAAAAGGCATTCGCTTTCCTACAGCGATGGGTGACCCTCCGGCTGTGTCGATCTGCCAAAGCTGGAGAGACCAGGAGGAGTTGGTCTGCGAAACAAGCACTTCGATGTTGCGGTTGCGGGATGTCGCCATCTGCCTTGCCAGAACGATCTGGTCGCTGAGGATCTGCCCCTGCCTCGTCAGAGAATAGGAGCCGCCCAGGCTGCCAATCGCGGGTACAACAAGCGCCGCCAGCAATGCGATGATTGCCACTACGACGAGCAATTCGATGAGAGAAAAAGCTGCTGTGCTGAGGCTTATTCCACGCGCGGGCCTCCGATTCGGAAACCGGAAATCTACCATCGGCTGATTCATGGGCTCCATTTTGCCTCCCTCATAGGAATGGACGTTACGAAAGAACGGTAGCCGATGGACTGTTCCGCCAGTTTCCCTTCCAGTTTCTTCAAATCCTCCGAAAAGTTGGCGGCAGGGGATGAGTCAAAAAGCCCGCTCATGCATGCGGCAATGGTGGACTGGAGATTGTTTCCGAGACGGACCGCGGACGTCTCATCGATCGCGACAATTGCCACCTTCAGGAGCGGCGGCAGTTGGTTCGCGGTTGCCGGCTGGGGGGAATTTGTGGCATTCAGCCGGGAGTCGTACGAATAACTGTTCAGGACCGGGTTGGCTTCATCCCCTTCCTCCTTGGGCCAGATAATCAGTGCGATCACATTGTCGGCGACCGGAACCACATCCGCATCCGCCGTTGTCACCCATGCGTTGTCGGTGGCATTTTCATAAACCGTAAGCGATTCCGTGGCCTGCATCCACTGCATGAGACGGAACCGCTCGCGGGCCTGATCCTCACCGATATGCGGAGGCTTCCATGCGGAATCCGAACCGTATTGGACATAGAACCCGCAGGCGTTGATCAGGCCGGTGAGTCCATCGTAATTTGTCGATCCGGTTTTGTTAACAGGTGCCTGGAAGAAGACGGCTTGTCCGGTGCCCGGTGTTCCCGGCAGGCCGTTGGAACCGGCGTTCGCCACCAGGAAATGGAGTTCGGATTTCCGCCTGTAGACCGTCGGATTGTTGGGGTCGTCGTAGTCCCAGTAGGTGTTCAGGGTGGCTTGTTCGAGTGAGCGCGTGAGGGTTTCAAATCCCCGCCGTGCGCTTTGAAACGCCTCGATCCTTGCGCTCGAGGATCGCCAGACGCTGCCCGTTTGGGTGATGAGTGAAAACATGACAACAAGGATCAGGGCGAGGACAGCGGTGGCGACAAGCAGCTCGAGGATGGTGAAGCCATTCCACAACGTGGCTTTGTCTTTGGATGGCATTCCACTCAGGGGTTGCGCGAGGCATTGAACACCGCAAGGGTCGTTCGTGCTTCGGCGTTTGTGGATTCTGTGATCCGGCGGATTTTAACCACCACCCGGATCAGGCTTTCCTCCAGCCCGCTGAGGTTGGATGACCCCGGATAACTCGGCAACGCATTGGTCATGGTCGCGACAAACGTTCTGTCATTCGTGCCAATCGAGCGGCTGCCGTTGTAGTCGTAATATTGCTCCGATGCGAGGTAGCCGCCGATCCGGGCGAAGGGCATCATTCCCAGATCGCTCGAAATCTGCTTGATGATCTGCGAGCGGGCGGTTTGTCGCATGGCTTCTTGCGTGGCAATCAGCCCGACGGGAACCACGCCAAGAAGTGTCACCAGCGCGAAGGATACGATTCCGATCGCAATGGTCACCTCGACAAGGGAGAATGCGGACCTCGCATCCCCAGCCCTTCTCAGTTCCGCCAGCCGGGTGTTCATGCCGCCGTCTTTCTCTTTGGCCCGCGATGCGGGATCTGGTTGATCTCCAGAAGCTCGTTTTCCTGCGCGCGCGTTGTGGCCCCGCCCATGAACGAGTTCGGGACGATGACACCGGGCAAGGAAATTCCGCCGAGCCGGATGCGGCGGATCACCATCTCGACAGCCTCCTGGCCGACGCGTTCGAGGTTGTTGCGCACGCGCGTGAGGTCGGGGCAAATCGTGTGCGAGAGATTCATGCCGCCGGCACCGACGATCGAGACGTCCTCCGGCACCCGGATTCCGGCCTCCCGGAACGCCTGAAGAGCTCCCAGGGCCAGCCAGTCGCCCGAACAATAAACGGCATCGGGAATTTCTCCGCCCTTGGCGAGCAGCCGCTTGATTGACAGGTATCCGGCCTCTCGTGTGGATTCGTGGTTCGCCGACTCGCAGGTGCTCAGCGTCGTGCCGTTTTGCATGCCCAGCCCGCTCAAAAGGCCGACATGGCGGAGCTGGTCGGAAACGGTGCTTCTCTGCTCGCCCCCCTGGCCAACTGTGGTGAAAAAGAGCACGCGCTTCCGCCGGGTATTCTTCCACGCCTGAGCCATTGCGTAGCCGGCCCCGAGAAATCCTGTGCTGGTGAAATTCGCCGTGGAAGTGAGCGAGGGAGGATGGATATGCACCACCGGCTTTCCCTCGCTTTCATACGCATCAATGAGAAGCTTGTGACGGGCCACTGCCGGGTAAGGCAGAAGAATCAGAGCGTCGAGTTTCGTCTTTTTCTCCATCAGCTCATCGATCATGGCCTCCGGACGGGCCTCCGTGTTGCTAACCCCTTCCAGGAGCGCCTGCTGACTGAGCGCCGCCTGAAAAATCCCTCCGCCAATCCGCGAAATCCATCCATCCGGGTCGTGGAGTTTCTGCAGTGAGGCACCGATCCCGATCCGGGCGGTTTTGTATGGCTGGTCCGCATGTCCGACAAGATAAGTTCCGCTGCCCCGCCGGGAGCGGATCCGGCCTTCGTTCGCCATTTTTCGCAAGATTGCCTGCACGGTTCCCGGGCTGACCTTGAGGCGAGCGGCCAGCTCTTTGTTTGTCGGCAACCTTTCTTCGCCACCCTTCAATGTGGGCCTGGCAAGCTCTGCCGCCAAATACCGCATCACGCGTTCACCCGCCCTCAGGGTCCGCTCAGCCGGTGGCTGCAAAGGTTGAGGAGCTTCGACTGGCATAAGTCACAATCTATGCAGATGGAATAATCATTCAAGTATTAATATTGTGTTTTAATGATGTTTTTATGAGTAAATTCTACATCATCTTATCGAACGAATCCAACTATCAAAACCCATCGAACCCACTTCGTGTAGAGGAGAACGAACACGGCAGCAATCGAGCAGAACGAGATGGACTGTCCACAGGGCAGCCCGACAGGGCGAGACACCCGGGAGGGTGCGAGTCAAAGTGCCGTGGCTAAAGGAAATATTTAACCTAGCAGGATGTCGGGCACGCGAGCAGCCATACTCTCCGGACTTGGAAGAAAACTGTATGTCGGCCTTTCACAAGTCCGACAGCCTGCTAGTCGAAGCCGAGCAGCGAATTTTCCTCGGGGCGGGTGGTGGCACGGCCGATAAATGCCGCCGGAACAATGGCCCCCGGGAGGTCCAGGCATTTCAGGTCCAGACGTCGCAGCACCATTTCCATGGCGGCCCGGCCCACCTGCGCGAGGTCGTTGTTCAAGCGGGTGAGATTCTGGCAATCCGTGCGCGAGAGGTCCATTCCGGAGGCTCCGACGATGGAAACCTGCTCCGGAACGCCGATCCCCGCTTCGACAAGAGCGTGAAACGCCCCCAAAGCCAGCAAATCTCCTGAACAAAAAATGGCATCCGGCAGTTCGCCGCCTCCGGCAAGAACCTGCTTCAGGCTCTCGTAGCCGGCTTCGATCGAGGTTTCGCCGCCGGCACTCGGTATCCGCTCCAGCACGGAGCCGCTCTCCCCGGTCGTAAAGCCGACGCCATTGGCCAGCCCCGCCCATCGCAGTTGGTTGGAGACGCCAGTCCGCATATTTTCCGACGCTGGCATGTTCGACAAAAGCGCGATCCGCCGCCGGCCGGTGGATCTCCAAACCCTGCCGATCTCATGGCAGGGACCAAAAAAATCCACCGTCGCAAAATTGGCCGTAGCCGTGAGCGAGGGGGGGTAAATATGAACGACCGGCTTTCCTGCCTTCTCGTAATCCTGAATCAAAGACTCCTTCTGCGCCGGGAGGATATACGGGAACAAAATCAAGGCATCCAGGTGGCTGCGCTTTTCTTCGAGTTCCCCGATCATTTTTTCGGCAGAGGCCTGGTCGGAAATCCCCTCGATGGCAATATTCCTGGCCAAGGCGGTTTGGAAAATCCCTCCTGCGATGGTGGACATCCATCCGTCCGCAGGCTGAAATCGTGCAAGTGGAACGCCGATTCCCACCCGGAGGGTCCGTCGCACTTCGCCCGGTGACTGGATCAGGTAAGTGCCGCTCCCCCGCCTGGCGTGGACGCGCCCCTCCCGGGCCAACTGCCTGAGGACGCTCTGGACCGTGCCCGGGCTCACCGCGAGTCTCTTTGCAAGCTCCTTGTTCGTGGGAAGCCGACTTCCGTTTTTGAAGTCCGGCTTCACAAACTCGGACAACAAATGTTTCAGCAAACGCTCCCTTGGACGGAGCTCCATTGCACCGGATTCAGACGGTTTGGGGCTCTCACTGTCGACCTGTCGCATATTGGAGATGGAGAATGAGTGGTTAACAAACCGGGATTGTAGAGATTAATCCAATATTTGTCAGTTTAAACCTTAGGCATTCCTTCTTGTTTGGTCGGCGGTCGTCAGATTTGCTCGCAACACGAATCATTCTTGGTTAATAATGATCAAAATTATCCTTTAATGTGTTTTTTATAGATTTTTTTTGATGTTTATAATGTTCGTCTATAACAGAAAGTTCTCCGATGAACGCACTTCCCCTCTTTCTCCTGATTCTCCTTGCGCCGCTTCCCTCCCGTGGGGCCGGGACAGAAAAGCTTGAAGCCTTTGAGGTATCGGATTTGTGGTCCACCACGAACAGCCGGGTCGAGAATGTGGAGGTGGACGGCGAAGCAGTTTTGCGATGGAGGCCTGAGGCGGGAAAGTCGGCAACCCTGGAGTTCCGGCCCGATCATCCATTGTTCTCCCGGTTGCGGTATTTTGATCGGATGGAATTGGAATTCCGGATTGTCTCTGGAGTGTTTGATGAGTTGGAGCTGCGGGCGATGGGTCATGTTTCGGGTGCACGCCAATATAAGGTTCACCAATGGCGGCTGGGCATTGTGACGACCGCGCATGGCGTCTGGCATACCCGTCAGTTGGATTTGAGCCGTCCCACATGGTTCGTGTGGGACGAGCTTTTTCCGGACGGGGTCTCTCCTCATTTTCAGTTCGGGGTGCTGGCCATGGTGCCGGATACCGTGATCGAACTGCGCCGTCTGCGCCTGAGTTCCCCGCCGTTCGTAATCAAGCCGTTTTTCGAATACCCGATCTCCTGGCCAGTCCGCACCGTGGAGGCCGATGGTTCGACGGTTTACGCCATGAACGTTCCCGTGCTCAACACGAGCGGGCGGACTTGCACGATTCAGGCCGCACTCGCTTCGAAGCACGAGCGCTTCAAGGTGAGAGTCGATCCCTTATCGCAGGAGATAAAAAACGGGGGGACTGCCACGTTCACTGTCACGGCGCAAATCAGCAAGGCGGATACCAAAAAATTACCGGAGCTCTTCAGCGAGCTGCTGAAGCTGGCGATCAGCAGCGAGGAGGATCCGGAAACGGTTTCGACGTTTGAGATGCCGCTGACCCGGCCGCTTTCTGCCGGGATCAACCGCCAGTTCGGCCTTTCCGCCGATGACCTCAAGTCACTGCGGGAGAAACTTGCGACCGGGGACGCAGAAGTGCGGAAGACTCTCAAGTCTGATGAGTTGATTGCCGAAGCCGACAGGTTTCTGGACATCCGCCTCGACCACATTCCGACCGGCAATGTTTTTGCCTCCACCGCACCCAATCCGGAACCCCGCTTCGAGATCGGTTCCTTCATGCCGGAAATTGTCAGACCCTCCACCGGGGAGCGCGAAGTCGGGACGCCGCTTGCCAATCTGATGTGGAAAGCCTATCTGGCAAAAATTCCAGAGAAACTCGGGATGGCTTATGCTTTCACGGGCGACGAAAAATATGCCGCCAAGGGAGTCGAACTCATGGAGCTTTGGGCGAAACAATACAGGGAACTCCCGCTGATAAACAACTGGGATGCTCAATGGAGCCAGGGCCCTGCGTTGATGTCCGCCAGCCGCATCGGAACGAGCAGCACGTATCAGGGCAACATGGCCATGCGTTCACACATGCGCATGCTCGCATTGATTGGCGGCTCGGATTCACTCACGCCGGAAGCCCGTCAAAGAATTTACGAGGGGTTTGTCCTGCCTTACGCCACAGAGAGCGCCAAGTTTCCCGGCGGGATCTCCAACATGACCGACATCGCAAACCACAACCTTCTGGTGATGGGGCTGATCTTCGACGATGCCAACCTTGTGCGGCAGGCCGTGCTGTCCGACGCGGGTTTGCAGGCCCGCCTCAAAGAAATCGACAGCGATGGATTCACATCCGAAAGCCGCGCAATCAATTACCACATTGCCTCCATGAATGAGTTTCTGCCCTCCATTTATTATTTGAAAAACAGCGGGCTGAAAATCGACCTGCCGATGAAGTCCCTGCCGGCCGCCGGGCGCCTTCCCTACGCGCGGGCAACACTCTGGGGTGTGATTCCCAACACCGGAGATTGCGCGCGCGGAATGACCGCGTCAAACATGGCATTGGCCGACGAACTTCTTGCCATTTTTCCCGAGGAAACCTGGTTGCAGGACTGCGGGAGGGATTCCACTGTGGTATCAAAAATCCGCCGGCTGAGCACCGGACGCGCACCGCAGAAAGACGGCTTCCGTCAGTTCCTCGAAACCCAACCCAGGCTGTTTCAGGAAGCCGGATTCGCCATCCTGCGCTCGGGTGAAACGCCGGAAACACAAATCATGGCCACGCTTGATTTCGGGCGCAATATCGCACATGCCCACCTTGACAGGAACCAGTTCACCCTTGCGGCCTTCGGGAAAATTTTCAGTCACGGCCCCGGCTCTGCCTACAACGTGGGGAAGGGCGGCATCATCTTCAGCGATGATCCGAAGCTGAATTCATTCATCACATCGGGTTCCCTGAGTCAGAATGTCGTGTTGGTTGATGCTCAAAACCAGATGCCCGCCATCGGAGAAATGGTGGCCTGGAGCGACAAGCCCGACAATCAATTTGCCACTGCCCGGGTGAAAGGGATTGCGCCGGGAGTCGATCACACCCGCACCCTCGCCCTGCGCGAGGGGCTGGTCCTTATCCTCGACCGGCTGGAGTCGGCAGAGGAACACACTTATGATTTCGTCTATCATAATTTCGGGGAGCTTTCGCCCGGAGCAGGGTGGACATCTTCACCGGCCGGACATCCACTGGCGGAGACCGCGAATTACGCAAATATCATCGACCTGAAACGGCTGAGCGGAGAGGGGCCGCTGCACCTGCGATGGGATCTGACGAATCAGGTCTCCGCATCGGCAAAAACACCACCCGCCACCACACCGGCCCACCTCGCTCTGTGGCAGGCACCCGTCGCCGGCAGCGAAATATTCACCGGCACCACCGGGCTCAACAATCCGAACACGACCCGCATGCCGGATGTCGCCCCGAGTCTTTTCACCCGGGCCCGTGGAAAGACGGCTTCATTCGTCACCGTCCTCGAACCCTACAAAGAAAGACCTTCGGTCACCGGGATCTCCGTGGAATCCGATGTGCTGACGATCCAGCGGGGAGAGGAATCGTTGCACATTCCGCTGAAAGACTTCAACGGGGTGGACGCTCAATGACCACCGCGCGCACTCGGTGCGTCCGGGATTTTTATTGCGCATGATGAATCCCGCTGCACCCGGGTCGAATCCTCCTCAAGATGACGCGTCCCGCTACACAGTCGGGACCCTGACCTACACGAAGATCGGGCTGGTCACTCTGTTTGCCTGGCTGCTCTGGGGGGATTTTTGTTTTGTGCTCATGGAGACGATCACCCCGTCGATCATCCCCCTCAAACTCAACCATCTGGATGCGCCGAACTGGGTGATCGCCCTGATCATCACGACATTTCCGGGAATCCTGAACATGACGGTTTGCCCATGGGTGAGCTACGCGAGCGACCGGCACAGGGGGCCGAGGGGACGCCGGATTCCCTTCATCTTCTGGACGATCCCCTTCATCACCGCGTTCCTCCTGCTCCTGGGGTTTTCCGAGCAGATCGGACGATGGCTGCACGCCGTCCTCCCGTCCGCCTGGGGCCTGTCGCCGGAGATGACGGCCGTGGCTTGTATCGGCGTCTTCATGGTCGGGTTCCAGTTCTTCAACATGTTTGTGAACTCGGTGTTCTGGTATCTATTCAACGACGTGGTCCCGCACGCCTTTCTTGGCCGGTTCATGGGGCTTTTCCGCATCGTGTCCGGAATCAAAACCATGCTTTACGGCTTCTTTATCTTCCGCCATGCGGAAACCCACATGACGGAAATTTATGTGGGGGTGGCGATCCTCTATGCCGTTGGCATGGGCCTGATGTGCCTCAAGGTGAAGGAGGGGGAGTATCCGCCTCCCACTGCCACGGTTGATGGGAAGGCCGGCTTTCTTTCCCAGGTGAAAACCTACTTCGTCGAGTGCTACAGCCAGCGCTATTACTGGAATTTTTTCCTGTGCAATTCCTGTTGGGCGGTCTCTGCCACGATCGGGGCATTCTATGTGTTTCTACAAAAATCGATCGGCCTCTCGCTCGAGCAAATCGGAACCATCAGCGGAATAATCAGCGGGATAAATATTTTTCTCACCTATCCGGCCGGAGCGCTCGGTGACAGGTTCCACCCCGTGCGCGTGCTCGTTTGGGTGAAGGTGGCAAATCTCCTTCTACTGCCCCTGGGCTTGATTTGGCTTTTCCTCGATTTGCCTCCGGACGAAACGTTCAAGGTCGCCCTGGCGATCAGCGCGATCAACCTTCCGATCGGGGTGCTCACGGAGGCCATGATGATTCCAATGCACATGCGGATTCTGCCAACATCAAAATACGGGCAGTTCGCCTCTGCAAACGCGTTGCTTCGATCATTTGCAGTCATTTTTGGAGCGCTTTTCGCCGGCCTCTTCCTCGATCTCATGAAGCGCCTCAACAATGGCAGCGACTATGCTTACCGCTTCATGCCGCTCTGGAGCATCACCTGGAGCGCGCTCGCGCTCTTCTTCCTCTGGCGCCTCTACCATTCCTGGAAGCGCCTTCCCGCCGATGAACAGCAGTAGCGGCAGCTTCATTCGCGCGCTGACGGGTGTCCAACCTTGGCGGGCTGTCCTGTGGACAATCTATGTCGCTTTGCTCGATTGCTGCGGCGTCTTCCGCGTGCCTCGGCAGGGGCGCATCTGCGAAAGTTGCCAAGACGAAAAAAATGGCGGCGGAGCCGCGATCACGCCCCAGCAACCGCAGGCGCGGGAGTGCCGTAGGAAGACTGCCGCAGGCAGCCCGCAAGGGCGCAGACACCGGGAGGTGTCAAGTCAAAGTGAGGCGGCTACATCGGACGCGCAGCCTGGAATGGCGCCTTGCGCCTGTAGCCATCCCGGTAAGCCGGAACTGCCGTGTTCGTTCTTTTCCGCACGAAGTGCGCTCGGTGGATCTTCCCAAAAGTTGCAGATTTCTGAGATTTGCCGCCCCAACAGAGCGAGTGAAAAAAGAGGCGGCAAGATTTCAGATCGAATCCGATACGCGTCATGATGAAAATGATCTTCTCCAACCCCCTTGCCATCGCGCCGGGACTTCAGGTCGTTGCAATTTCCAATGACGGCACAAGCTGCCATCTGGTCGTGGGCGGCGGGTCGAGCCTGCTGATCAACTGCATTGCGGGCCTGACGCCTTCCGGTATCGAGAGCGCCGGATTTCCGGCCCCATCGGAAATCTGGCACACGGCGATCAACGATGTCCTTTCGGCAGAGGGAAACGAATTTCCGGAAGTCATGATTCGGCTTCCCCAACCATTCGCGGAAGTCGCCGCCGATTCGGATGTTTACCGGAAGGCGGCGGGGGCAAACTGGGAGAACCCGGAGAATTGGATGGAAGACCTCGGACGCCAGCAATATGGGATCGCCGGGAGCCTGATCCTTCGTCCGCCAGCTTCGCCTCTGGCCGGCTTTGAGACCTTTGAAAACGGCGGGACGCTTTCCTGGAACGGTCTCCGGTTCGAGGTCTGGGACTTTTCCGTGCGGGATTTTTATGCGGCCGGGTTCGCTCTGCAAATCGGCGGCAAAATCGCCGCGCTTTTTAGTGGCGACCTTGTTCATGGCGACGGGAACCTTCCGGATGCCCACGGGTTCGAGGCGAACTATTCCGGCCCGCCGTGGAAGCACATTTCCGCCACGATCAGGAAGGCCGCTCAGCGCGATCCGCAGTGGCTTTTTCCCTCGCGGGGCGAGCCCTCCGCGCACGCGGCAGCATTGCTGGGCCAACTTGCGGAGCGGGTTGATGAATTTGCCCGATCACTGTCTGTTCCAGCGTGGGAAGCCCGCGTTCCGGCCTCGTTGTTCGGACGCTACCACGACCACGGGAATTCTGTTTTCCAGATGGGGGCCAACTATGGGAACACCATTCTTTTAATCGACCGCGACGGCAACGGACTGATGGTCGATCCGGGCCCCTGCGACTTTGAAAACCCCCAAAGGCAGGATGATTTCGTTGCGGATCTGAAAAAATTTGAGTCGCAGGCGGGGCTGAAAAAAATCGATCTCGTGCTGGTGACCCATTTTCACGGAGACCACTTTGACATGTGGCCCGTTGTCAGGGACCGCTACCCTGAATGCCGCCTCGCGGCCTGGCTTCCCGTTGCGGATGTTCTGCGGCACCCGGAGGACTATCCCTATGCCTGCCTGTTGAGATGGTATGGCCTCGGGTGGAGCCAGTGCGAGGTCGATATCGGGATGACCCGGCAGGAAGCGCTCGACTGGCACGGCAACCCGATTCACACAGTCTATCTGCCCGGGCATTGTTTCGTTCATGCGGGGTACTGGATGGATTGGGAGGGGCGCCGGATTTTATTCTCGGGCGATTCAATTCAAATCAGAGGGGGAGTGGACGAATTGCAACTCCTGATGTCGAACCACAGTGTGCCGGGAACGGACGAAGGGCATGCAACCGCCTACCGGAATGTTATTCCGCTCGGAATCACCCTGAACCTCGGCGGGCACGGTTCGCATTTTGAAAGCTGCGGGGAGATATATCAGCAATCCCTCCAAAAGATCGAACAAACAACGGCCCGCCTGCTCGCGCTATTTGGCAGCCGAACACCGGAGGAAATTTTTTTGCGCAAAGGGTTCCGGCCGGCCGCTGAGAGGGCCCGCAAACTGATGAGTTGAAGGAAAAACAGGTGTCGGCCTTTCACAAGTCCGAGAGCCTGCTAGAGCGGTTCAATAAAAACTGTAGCCGCGCTCGTGAGGGCGTGGAGGGAGCGACTTAATTGAGGGGCGGCGGCCACCGTCTCACGACGGCGGCTACGACAATTTTTTAACCACTCTAGCGCATCCGCAGCAGACGGCAGCCAATGACGGCCACCACAAGGCCGATGACCACATGGCATCCAAGCACCCAGAGACAGAGCGAGGCCGGGGAGAGGGCGGTCTGGACGACCGTCTGGACGATATCGTAGTAGCGCTCGCCCCGAAGGGTTTGGAGAACCCCCGACCAGCTCCAATAGGCGGCAATGAATGGTCTCGTGATCGAGCCAACCCAGTCGGGCAGTGCCAGCACGGCTCCGGAGAGCGGCAACTGGAAGCCCACCAGATAAATTGAAACCAGCGAGGCCTGCTCCGCGGAATTCATGAGTGAGGAAATCGCAAGGCAGACCGATGTCATCGCGGCGTTGACGAGCACAAGAAACACAAGCTGGTGCCAGAGATCACCCGGGAACCCGCAGACAAAATGGACGAAGAGGCCCATCCAGAGCGATTGGGCGAGGACGAGCAGGGAGAGGAAGACGGCTTTGCTGGCCACGTAGCTCAGCGGGTCGAGCCCCGCGAGTTTTTCCTTCTCGAAAATCAGCCGCTCTCCGGCGATCTCGCGGCCCGAGTTGTTCGCTCCCATGAGCGTGAGCAGAATGACCTGGAACATCACAATCCCGGAGATGAGGCTGCCGACCTTGCTGCCCTGAACGAGAAAAGCCATGTTCTCCCGCAGTTGCTCCACGAGTTCAAGGTTCATTCCCATCGTGAGGTTCTGGATCGCAGGAAGGCCGTTCCATGCGAAGATCGCCACGAGAAAGGGGAAACCGAAGATCAGTCCGGCCTGCAGGAGGAGTTGTGGCGTGTCCCTGGAAAAAATGAGCAACCGCCTCGCGAGCAGCGCCACAAACTGGTCGATGCGTCCCGGAAGCGGCGGTGTCTCGGCGGGCGGCACGGCCGGGGTTTCTTCGCTCAGCCGTGGTTCAAACACGAGCGCCTCACTCCGGAAGTCGAGTCGGGAAAGAGCTTCTGATCGATCTTCGGCTCCTGCTGAGGCGAATGCGTGCCGGTGTTTCCTCCATGAGGTGGCCCATTCCTCGGGTTGGCGGGTTTCAAGCCGGGCGTAGAGTTCCCGCGGGTCATCGCAGTGGAAGTAGTGGCCGAGATATTCCGGAGGTCCGTGGTAGGCAAGGCAACCACCCACAAGCACGAGCACCGAGTCGTAAAGCTCAACGTGGTTCAGGCTGTGTGTGACCGAGAGCACGACCCTCCCTCCGGAGCGGGACAAATTGTGCAACAAACGCACGATCTCATCTTCGGACCGCGGGTCGAGGCCGCTGGTTACCTCGTCGGCCAGCAAGACCGGCGGCTTGCTCACCACCTCCATCGCAAGCGCGAGCCTGCGCTTCTGGCCGCCGGATAGCACGCTCACCCGGCGGCCGGCAAGCTCCAACATGCCAACCTCCTCAAGGGCCTGCTGCGCTCTCGCTTCGTAATCCGATTCTGTCAAAGCCCCGACACGCAATTTCACCGCGAAGTAGACGCAGTCCATGGCGGTGAGTTCCTCGTGGGCGATGCTGAACTGTGGAACATAACCGATTTCCGATGGCGCGAAGTCGCCCCCGTCCGAGACGTTGCGGCCTGCCCAGTAGAGATCCCCTTCCTCCTCGCCAAGGGCGATGCCGGCAATGAGTTTCAGGAGTGTGCTTTTCCCGCAGCCCGAGGGGCCGATGATTGCAGCGAAATGCCCGCGCGGAAACGATGCCGAAATGTCGGCGAGCAGAGGATGCACCTCCCCGTCCTTGCCGATAAAAAGTGATACATCGCGAAGCTCGAGCACGGTGTCCATCATGCATGTCAAAGAGCCACCCTGACAACGAAATTCCCGATTCTCCGCCGGCAACTCGTCGGACTTGGAATCAACGGCATTCACTGAAATGGGAATCCTGGGAGAGAAGGAGTGGCCCTGCCGGACAAGCTGCCAAGGCTTCCGCTGCGCGGAAGGAAAATCCCACTTTTCTGCATGGAGTGAGGAATTTTTTGCAGGATGTCGGTCACACGGGCTGCCATACACTCAGGACTTGAAAGAAAAATTTGTGCCGGCCTTTCAGAAGTCCGACAGCCTGCTAGATTCCTTGAACTTCAAAATGTGATGTATCTGAGTTTTGCCTTCCCTCTGTTTACCGACTTTCTTCCTCAAGGAATCTATAGGACTTTTCGCAGCGAAAAGTCTTCAGCGAGGCGCTGGGAGTTGGGGGTGAAAACAACCAACGGTGGAAATTTTCAAACATGTCTTGCTTGGTCTGAGGCAGTGCCTCGCTGGAAAAAGCGATGAGGGACGACGGATTCACCTGGACACACCGCAGGGGGAGTTTTGACCTGCGTGCATCCGGCCTGATCATGGGAGTGCTGAACGTGACCCCGGATTCCTTTTCCGACGGGGGTCGCTATGCTGACGCCGGGAGGGCGGTTGATCGGGCCCTGGAAATGGTGCGGGAGGGAGCTGCCGTGATTGATGTCGGCGGAGAATCCACCCGGCCCGGTGCCGTACCGGTGGCGGAGGCCGAGGAACTCCGGCGGGTGGTCCCTGTGATTCGCGGGATCCGGGCACGGAGCCATGTTGTGATTTCCATCGATACATCCAAGGCTGCGGTTGCCGACGAGGCACTGCGTGCGGGGGCGGACATCATCAATGATGTGACGGCGTTCCGGGGTGACGCCGGGATGAGCGGGGTGGCCCTCGCTCACGGAGCGGGAGCGGTGCTCATGCACATGCGCGGAGTTCCTGCCACAATGCAGGAGCAACCCGTTTACGACGATGTCGTCGTGGATGTTGTCAATTTTCTTCGACACCGGATGGAGGCGCTTCTAGAAAAAGGCATGGATCACCGGGCCATTGTCCTCGACCCGGGTGTTGGCTTCGGCAAGACGCCCGAACACAACAGCCTGTTGCTTGCGGCAACCGGCGCGTTGGTGCAAACCGGTCGCCCGGTACTGATCGGCGTTTCCAAGAAGTCGTTTCTCGGGTGGCTGACCGGATCGGGGGCCGACCTCGATGCCCGCCACTGGCCGGGGGTTGGGATCACCTCGTATTGCCGGGAACTTGGAGCCCGTATTTTCCGCGTGCATGACCCCCTGCCTCACCTTCAGGCCCTTCGGATGACCGAGGCCATCCTCTCTGCGGGGCAACCTTTGCCGGAGGGTGCTTCCCATGCTTAAAACCCTCGCCGACTCAATCTTCTCTTCGTGGACCTCTGCGGTCGAGATCCTCATCCTTGCGTCGGTCCTTTATTTCGCCTACCGCAACCTCCACCGCACTTCGGGGGCACGTATTCTTACGGGCCTCGCGCTCCTTCTGCTCACGCTTGCCCTCGTCTCGCAGATCCTCAACCTCGTCGTCATCGGCTGGATTCTTCGCAGTCTCTCGGTCTTTCTCGCCCTCGCCCTCGTCGTCATTTTCCAACCAGAACTCCGCAGGGCTCTCACCGACCTCGGCAGCCATCCGTTTTTCGGAGCGGCCTTCGAAAAACGGGAAACCCTGGAGGAAATCGCTGATGCCGCCTACGAGTTGGCGAGCAAGGGGTTCGGAGCCCTGATTGCGATCGAGCGCGATATTTCCTTGCGGCCATTCGCGGAGACCGGCGTCCCGCTCGACGCGACTTTTTCCAAGGAACTGGTGATGACAATTTTCCAGCCCAAGACGGTGCTTCACGACGGCGGCGTCGTGGTCAACAACGACCGGGTCGTTGCAGCCGGCTGCATCTTCCCCCTCACCCAGCGCGAGGACCTTGACCGCAATCTGGGTCTCCGTCACCGGGCCGGACTCGGCGTAAGCGAGGAATCCGATGCCGTCGCGGTGGTGGTTTCCGAAGAGACCGGCCAAGTTTCGGTTTGTCACGGCGGGGTCCTTGAGCGCAACTTGAAACCCGACCAACTCCGCGCCCTGCTGGGGCGCCTTCTATTTGATGAACCTGATCAAGAAAATCCTCCTCGACGACTGGAAGGCAAAGCTGGCGTGCGTGCTGCTCGCAACCGCACTGTGGTATCTCATCAGGCAGAACGTCCCGGGGACCCAACTGGGGTTTGACCGGCGCCCGCTGCCTTCACTGAAAACGGAAAAAAACCGGTGAGCGGAGATCGCAAACTTTTCGGGACGGATGGGGTCCGCGGAGTCGCCAACGTGCATCCGGTGACTGCCGAGACGGCGCTCAAGCTCGGCAGGGCGGCCGCGCATGTGTTTGGAAACGGTTCCCGCACAGCCGGCGGCGGACGGCCCAAGATTGTGATCGGCAAGGATACCCGCCTCTCGGGCTACATGCTCGAGAACGCCATGGTCGCCGGCATCACCTCGCTGGGGGTGGACGCCCTTGTGATCGGCCCGCTGCCAACACCCGGTGTTGCCTATATCACCCGCTCGCTCCGCGCCGACGCCGGGATTGTGCTCTCGGCCTCCCACAATCCCTACGAGGACAACGGAATCAAATTTTTCCGGTGCGACGGTTACAAGCTCGACGATGAAGTTGAGTCGCGGATCGAGCACCTGGTGTTCAGCGGAGAGATCGACAGCATCCGCCCAACAGCCACCCGGATCGGCAAGGCGTTCCGGATCGACGATGCACTGGGCCGTTACGTCGAATTCGCCAAACAGAGTTTTCCGCGGGGGATGACGCTCGAAGGCCTGCGCGTTGCTTTGGACTGTGCCAATGGCGCTGCCTACAAGTCCTCCCCATGTATTCTCAGGGAGCTTGGTGCCACCACGCTCGTTTCACACAACTCTCCCGATGGCACCAATATCAATGCCGCATGTGGCAGCACCCACCCTGAGGAAATCTGCCGCCTCGTCAAAGAAACGGGTGCGCATGTCGGCATTGCCCACGACGGCGATGCAGACCGTGTGCTTCTTTGCGATGAACAGGGCGAGTTGGTCGATGGCGATGAGATTCTTGCCGTGGCCGCCGCGGATTTCCTGAGGAGAGGATGCCTTGCGTCCTCAACCCTGGTGGCGACGATCATGAGCAACTTCGGCCTGGACGAATGCCTGGAGGCGCTCGGCGGTCGCGTGCTGCGCACAAAGGTCGGCGACCGCTACGTGATTGAGGCCATGATGCGGGATGGCCTCAACGTCGGTGGCGAACAAAGTGGCCACATGATTTTCCGCGACTATGCGACCACCGGAGACGGCATCGTGAGCGCTCTTCAAATTCTTCGCGTGATCATCGAAACCGGACGCCCACTCTCCGAATTGAAAGCGGTTTTGAAAAAATATCCCCAGGCCCAGCGCAACCTCCGCGTG
>Ga0247836_1003314_pt1 | contig 21786 bp, 27 predicted proteins | sample LaCruzMarch2015__4_FD_187116 | JGI IMG/M metagenome (GOLD analysis project Ga0247836, IMG submission 187116) | Freshwater microbial communities from meromictic Lake La Cruz, Castile-La Mancha, Spain - LaCruzMarch2015_14m | ecosystem: Environmental > Aquatic > Freshwater > Lake | place: Spain... | reverse complement strand
AGGATTACGAGTATGTTGCCGGCAGCGGTGACCTTGATGCTGCCAACGGCAGGGTTCAGGTGACACCGGAATTCCCCAAAGGCACCTACTGCTACATCCTCACTGAAGAATTCCCAGCGATCCCATTAGCTTTCCGGGCAAACATTGCATCGTCATTCACGAAAAGCGGTTCAGGTGGACCTGGTGGACCTGGTGGGTCAGGTGGACCGCAAGGACCGCAGGGACCAGGTGGACCGCAGGGACCTGGTGGGCCACCTCCGAAACGTTAGTTGGAGAACCCTGCTGGTCGAGCAAGTTTGATGACCCAACTGAACACTCTGTCTCCAGGGAGAAGTGTGAGTTTCGCTGTACCAGTGCCACCAAAGTATTTTCCTGTGCCGCCGATGACTGCATAGGTATCGCTCCATCCGGCTTTCACGGGTTTCCCAAGTTCTACCTCTGAGAGTCCTTCAAAAAACAGATCCCCACCAGGGAGCATTACTTGGAGGTTGACGCGGCGTACATCGGCTTTGGTCACGGGATCAAATGCGACCACTTCTGCTTGCGAATAGATGACGCCGATAACGGGACCATTGATGGTTTTCGACAGGGCTACTTCACGAAAAAATTTGTCACCGTGATCACCCGGCTACCCATTCAGGTCAACATACGCAATACTGCGGTTCTCCCCGAAAAAGGTTATTTTCTCGATCCCATTGTCCTTGGGAGCGCTAGTGGCAGTTGGGGCACTGATGAGTGCCATGGCAAATACCAAGCAACAAGCAATCAGGGTTGACATCGATGTACGGCTTTTCATGGAGATCCCTTGTCCAATAGTGAGAAGTTCATGACTATACAGACAAGCTCCTAATCAGCTAAACGTTGCTCTCCAACGATCGCCGAGTGAATCCGTTAAAAGATTTATGATTTGGACCTGCTTGGCACTTATTTGCGGCGCAGAAACACCTTCGCTTTGAACCTGAACTATCTGCAGGTATGAGCCGAAGTGGCGAACAGTTTTGTAATCATGCTCGCTGAATCCGTCTGAGCCGGGGACAGTGGTTGTCGAGCGAACCCAGAGGAATGGGTCGCCGTCAGCGGCTTTCTTGGTGCCATTTGTCAAAGTCGTTGTCACGCCCGTGGGATCGTTGCTGCCACCTTCATTACCGTCAGCAGGTCGATGTGCACCCTCGCAACGCTTGATCTTCTTCGCTATGTCGCCATATGCACGCTTCGCTTGACCTTCATTCGAGTACACGTAAATTTCCTGCACGGCTTGCACTGCGGCTTGGCCCTTGTCAGACAAGAATTCCATCGCGACGACTTCCTTGCCACCCTTGCCTTCGACCTCAGCCAATCCTGTGAGATCACATAACCATGGCATATCGGCGGCCCCTGATTCTGCAGATTCAGCACTGAGTACAGCGAACTGGCCCATCATGTTCTTGCCACCCACAAGTGACTTGCCTTCGCTACTGGTCATCATGATGGAGTAAGCATTTGCCACATCCTGGCTGCCGAGGTTCTCTGCGCTCGCCGGCACCACAGCAGTGATTGTCAATGCACCGCATGCTGCGGCAACTCCAATTATGCGTCGCATTCAATTACTCCTCAGGATGTTCTAATGGTCGAATACACATTCTATTTGTGCTGGTATGCAGTTGAGTCTAAATCTCAAGTGGATCGGTGCGCAAGCATGCGACCTGGCAATCCGCCTGAAAGGCTGTAGTTCATCGGGCTTTGACAAGTTTCCGGGAGTGAGCGCGACCGGCTAAACATTTAACGTCGTGTTCGGGCATCCGGCAGGGTATTCAGCGCGCGGATGTGTGCATTGAACTTGCCCATGCGGACCTGTTTCAGGGTTGTCTTCTCGAGTACCTCACGCATTGCCCCACGTAGGGCAATCCAGACTTCTCCCAAGTTCTCCGACGGGCCTTCGTAAATGAGATTTTCGGGTTTGGAGCCACGAACTTCTGCGAGCGGGCCATCGATTGCACGGATGACATCGGCAACGGAGATATCCGCAGGGTCACGGTCAAGCCGGTAGCCACCGCTACTGCCACGCTGCGCTTCCACCATGCCCGAAAGCCGGAGCTGTCGCAAAATCCCTTCGAGGAACTTCAGTGGGATGTCCTCGGCTTCAGAAATGGTTTCGGCTTTCACAAAAGTCGAGATTGCTTTGCCATCATCGCTGGTCAACTGCAGCAAAGACCGCATCGCGTAGTCAACTTTCGCAGGCACACGCATGGCTTCATTATGTCAGTTAATACGTGCTCATAACACCCCATGCGACACGGCCGACACCAATGGAGTTGACACAGGAACGAATAAAGCATATGTTTCCTACCAACAAGATAGAGAAAGGGTCAAAATGATTTACAAAACTGGTATCCGAACCATCGTCGTCCTACTGGCCGGCGCTCTCGCACTTTCCGCTTGTGGCGGCTCCAGTGATGAAGCGTCATCGACAACTGGCAGTGGTGAACAGGCTGCTGCTGAGATCTCAACGCTCCGCTTGGGTTACTTTCCCAACTTGACACACGCACCGGCACTAATCGGTGTGCAACAGGGTCACTTCAAGTCGGCCTTCAAAGAGCTTGGCATCACCGTGACGCCAACAGTGTTTAACGCCGGCCCTGATGCAGTGACAGCATTGTTTGCGGACTCATTGGACTGCAGCTACATCGGACCCAATCCTGCTGTTAATGCCTACGTGAAATCTGGTGGCGACGCTATTCGTGTTGTTTCCGGCGCAGCCTCAGCGGGAGCTTCGCTCGTCGTTCGCCCTGAGATCAACTCGGTGGCAGACATGGTCGGCAAGTCTTTTGCCACTCCTCAACTTGGAAATACCCAAGACGTTGCCTTTAGATACTGGCTCAAGGAACAGGGCTTCGAAACAACCGCTGAGGGTGGTGGAGAGATTTCCATCCAGCCACAAGCCAATGCCGAGGGGCTCGCTGCCTATGGATCAGGTGCCATTGACGGCGCCTGGGTACCCGAACCATGGGTATCTGAATACCTCGCTCAGGGCGCCAAGGTTCTCGTGGACGAGGCAACGTTGTGGCCCAATGGCGACTTTGTTACGACACTCATCATTTGCCGAACCGCCTTCCTTGAACAGCATCCTGAAGCGGTAGCCGCACTTTTGAAGGGTCACTTGGCGTCACTCGACTCCATAGAGTCCGACCCAACCGCGGCAAAGGAATCCTTCACACTCAACTTGTCAGCGCTTACCGGAAACAGTCCGAAGCCTGAAATCTTGGATCGAGCGTGGGATCAAGTGCGGTTCACCTATGACCCGCTTATAGCGACGCTTGTTAAATCCGCTGGCGATGCCGCAGCCGTAGGACTGCTCGACCAAGCAGAGGTTGATGGATCGGGAGGACTGCCGGGAACCCTTTTCGATCTCGCATCTCTTGATGCCGTACTTGCTGAAGCTGGCAAACCGGCGGTCGTTAAATGACAGAGGCAGTATCGATCAACAACGTTGGCATGATCTTTCGTAGTGCTTCGGGTGAAACTGAAGCATTACGAGATGTCAACCTGAGCGTCAACGACGGTGAGTTTGTCACCGTCGTTGGCGCTTCCGGTTGTGGGAAGTCAACACTGTTGAATCTCATCGCTGGATTGGATAAGCCGTCAAGCGGTGAAATCACCGTCGCTCACAAGTCCGCGCTCATGTTTCAAGATGCAACGCTTCTACCGTGGTTAACAGCGCGTGGCAACGTTGAACTCGCACTTAAACTCAATGGCGTACCTAAAAAAGAGCGTCGTCAGCGAGCGCAAGAGCTTCTTGACGTAGTTCGTCTGGGCGAGTGGGTTGACAAACGACCCCATGAACTCTCAGGTGGAATGCGCCAGCGAGTAGCTCTCGCTCGATGTCTGGCGCAGGACGCGCGGATTGTTTTGATGGACGAGCCGCTGGGCGCACTGGATGCCATGACCCGAGATCACCTCCATGATGAAATCGAAGCTCTCGTCAAAGAACGTGGCCTAACCGTCATCTTCGTTACTCACAATATGCGTGAAGCGGTGCGATTAGGTGATCGAGTAATTCTTATGGGCAGTCATCCCGGGCGCATCGTGCATGAACAGTTGGTTGAGTTGCCCCACCCACGAGTAATGGACTCCGCAGAAGTCGCGACGCGCGCCGCGGACCTCACCACGCGCCTGAAGACGCAACAGCCACAATTGCTAGGAGCAGATTCATGACGGTTCTCACTCCAAATGTTGAAGTTCAGGCCCCCGTGGCTCGCGGTGCATCAGTTGGTGCTCGGATCTGGGCTTGGTGGTGGCCCAAACTCTTGGCCATTGTGATCGTACTTGCCTTTTGGCAGGTCATTTACTGGTCTGGTTGGCGCCCACCATACGTCTTCCCAGCGCCGCTCGAAGTTCTGCAGGAACTGGGAACGATGATCGGCACAGAACGCTTCTGGTCTGCCCTTTGGACAACTTTGACCAGAGCCTTGATGGGTTTTGGCATTGCACTGATTATCGGCACTCTTGTGGGCGTCCTTGTTGCACGCATCGCACCATTGCGACTTGCGATCGGAAGCTTGATCACAGGTTTGCAAACTATGCCGTCCATCGCATGGTTCCCATTTGCAATTTTGGTTTTTGGTATCAACGAACAAGCGATCTTGTTTGTTGTGGTTTTGGGTGCAGCACCGTCGATTGCGAACGGAGTGATTTCAGGCATCGATCAAGTTCCGCCGGCCTTCACCCGCCTTGGTCGTGTACTTGGCGCAGGACCTATTGCGCTGTATCGCGATGTTGTATTGCCTGCTGCGCTTCCCAGTTATGTAAGCGGCTTGAACCAAGGTTGGGCTTTCGCTTGGCGTAGCCTCATGGCTGGTGAGTTGTTGGTGATCATCGCCACGAAACCATCCCTTGGTGCACAACTTGAGTTCGCTCGTCAGTTCTCCGAAGCTCCCTTGCTGCTTGCAACGATGCTTGTCATCTTGATTCTCGGCATGGTGGTCGACAGCTTCTTCGCAACATTCTCTAAAAGGATGCGCACCAAACGCGGGTTGACCTCGGACTGATGACTTTCAAGTTGAAACCTATGCCTTGAACGCGTTCGCCTTGTGTATCGCGGCAAGGGCGCAAGCCACTGCTCCCAGCACGTAGGCGACGCCAGTCATCAGCAGCCCTAAACGCCAATCCTCATCTGCCCAGGAGGGCACCACTCTAATTACATAGTTCATGACGTAGAGAAAGATCGCCAAGATGATGACAATCACTGTGGGTCGCCCCAATTGCACGGTCAGGTTTGCCCGCAATGAGATTACGGCAATCAAAATCAAAACGACGGAAAGAAGTAGCAAACTGAATTGGGCGTGATTCGCGTCCTCTTCGCCAACCCAGACGAAATCCACCCCGTATAAAAGAGCGCCCAGACCAAAGAGCAATAACTGCATGAAGGTGGCCTTGATCTGCGGATCGCCGGAATTGGCAGGGTGCGTCAGTTGCGCTTCCTTTCTGCTCATGACAGCAAAAACACCCACAGCGGCAAAAAATGAGGAGCATCCAGCCATGATGAAACCCAGTTGGGTCGCAGAGGCAGTGCCCAAGCTGGCCGGATTGATCACGTAAGGAATCCACAAGGCGCCGAAAGTCATCAGGGCAATGAAGAACATGATTAAAGAGGCCCACCCGCGTCGCTCCACGTGAGTACGCCAATTGAGCAGTAGTCCAACGGCGATAGCAAATGGCCCTAGCACTTGCAGGATGAAGTTGAAGCGGTCGTACGCGGGAAACCAACCGACGCCAATCGAACCTATTGACAGGACAAGCAAGCCAACTGCGGCCAGCCACAACGAAGCGCGATGCACGGGCACGACCTTGACCTCATGATTTTGCTGCGACATGCGATGAGTTTCCTTCCGTGAACGGCGATGTGACAAACAACCGCAATGCTACGGGGAGCAGATCAAGGTGTTTCTCGAGCCTCCATGAAAAAACCACCTTTCATTCATGCCGAGCGTGTGGTGGCCAGGGACGGGATCGAACCGTCGACCTTCCGATTTTCAGGCGGACGCTTACCGGCTAAAGATCGCTCTGTTGATCAAGCCAGTGTTGGATGCGAACCGTCGCGTTTGGGGAGATGACGTCCTGCGCGTGGTATCTCTCGTAAATTTCCTGTGCATCATCAAGACTCTTCACATCGCACGCAGATAGAAGGAATTCGATGTCATCACTGTCTCTAACTCCGCGATTGGCGAGCAGCTTCATGGCCAAGAGCATATGAACCGATCCGATTGACACCCGGACGTCGCCCCTACGGATCACCTCGACCCAATCTTCAGGGCCCACAGGAGGGATGTACGCGAGAGCTGCGTCGTTGAGCCAGTTGCTTGGCAATCCGCGCTCGTTCGCCAATTCGGTCACGATGTCGGCCGCCACGCCGGCTGGGACAATCACGGCGTCAATATCGGATGTTGACCGACGGTCTTCGTCGAGGATGGAGAGCGCGGCACCGCCGACAACTCGTATGCCCGCGGTGATCCCTGCAGCATTGAGTCGCGTGGCAAGTTCCTCGAGGAGTTCGCGGACCTCTTTCGGCGTCATCGTGGCGGGCATCAGATGCTCACTAAAACGACTCGATCGAGAAAGATGCCGTGGCGTCGGATCGCTGGAGGTGTCGCCTTGCGGGCAGCTTGCCGCAGAGACGGGATCTCTTCCACATCCCACGGCTCATTGAGGTTCCAGGCGTCCTCGTCCAGCCAGGCGGGTCGCGGAAGTCGGGCGTCTACGAGGGCAGAATCGGTGACTGCCGCTATCAATGCATCAAATCGAGAGTCGCCCGTGCGCCCGGGTGGAGCTATCGCCAGGGCGACGCACGTGGCACGGTCGACTTCGCGCAGATCGTCGTTGAGTTGAATCACCTCGCGCCAAGCTGAGCGCTCATCATGTGCATCGAGTGCGCGGCGAACTGCTTCGCCGGCTGCCCACACCGGGCGTCTGCGCGAGGGCAGCACAGTGAGCTGGCTGCCCAACTCATTCAGGAGGCGCTCGAGTCGGCTAAAGGTTGCGTCTTCACTGCCGGACTCCACTGCTGCTACACCGGGCTGGCGCACGCGGGCCGCTTTCGCAAGGGCACGCTGAGAGAGACCGTGACTGGTCCGCGTGGAGCGGAGTATTCCTGATGCCGACATACCGATCACCTCTTTAAGATACGTTAAAGCGTATCATTCTGTGTCGTCGGCTGATGCGGTCGGCGTAGTAACCACCGTCGACCTTCCGATTTTCAGTCGGTGTTGTTAGCGTCCCTGTGCATCACCACGAACCAGTGTGACACCTGTTTTCACAAGGGCTCTCTCACCACTTACCAATGCATTGCATAGTGCTCGACTAAGCGTGTGACAAATTGGCGACAAATAACTTTGGGCAATTTTCTACCGGACCAACGCATTACGAGGAGTGCGCGAGGTTAGAATTCCCCATGCTGCGAACAGGGATCATCGTCATTGTCAGTTCGGCACTTCTCGGCTCAGGAATCGTTAGCGCGGCCCCGATTGTTCCAGATAGTTTTGCAGTTCCTGCCTCGCCAGAATCCGTCAGCGCATCTATCGTTGGTGACGGAGTTCGGGTTAGCTGGAATCAGGGTTCCTCCGCGAATCCCCCTGTTACGCATTTCGTGGTGCATGGTGGACCCCGCTCCTGTCCGGTAATCGTGGATGCCCGGAAGTCCACCGTCGTGGTCCCCGTGGCCGCTGATCAAAAGGTGTTCACACCTGTGGTGCAGGCAGTTAACGCTTATGGATTCTCTGACGAGGCGCGTGCGAGTGAGAAGTTGGATGTACGCCGGATTGCTGATCCCGACTTTCGGGGAGTTCAACTTCTGGAGTTCAGTGATTTTCATGGCGCCATTGAGGGCTCGGAAAGCAATGCGGGAGCCGCACGGCTCGCGACCGCATTCCAGCGCGATCGCAAAGCGGTGCAGCCCACTTTCACGGTCTCGGTAGGAGACAATATCGGCGGAGCACCTGTCATCTCCACCACCTTCAACGAGGTGCCCACGATCAGGGCTTTGAACCTCATGAAGCTCGACGTCTCCACGTTGGGAAATCATGAGCACGATCGCCCGTTGACGCACCTGCGTTCCATGCTCGATCTCTCAACATTCCGGTGGGTCGCGTCGAACTACGACACACTCGCTCCTTTGCAGGGGAAGAAGAATGGCGTCGAGCCTTACGTCATCATCAAGCGCGATGGTGTCTCCGTCGGATTCGTCGGAATGAATACGGAGGACACCCTTGAGGTTGTGCCAGCCGAGAACCTGGCGTACGGGATCCAGGGGCGCAAGTCTTTGAACATCGAAGCATCGGCTCGACCCGTCCAACGTCAGATAGATGCGGCGAAGCAGGCAGGGGCTGACTTCGTCGTCGCTCTTCTGCATCAGGGATGGCAGGAGAACAAGGGCGGAGTTGCCGAGGGTCGCCTCATCGAGTTGGCACGTGCACTCACCGGCGCGGCCGTGATCTACGGAGGGCACACGCACCAGCAGTTCGCATCCGTAATCGGCGGATCGTCCGTGGTGGAGGTGCCCAACTCAGGACAGGTGTATTCACGGACCACAGTGTGTGTGAACACGCAGACGGATCGGGTGTGGGGATCCCATCCTTCATTCGTAACGGCAAAGCAGCTGACCGGCCTCACCCCTGACCCTCGCACGGCAGCACTGGTTGCCCGCTACCGGACGTTGCTGGGTGATCGACTCGATCAGGTGGTGGGCTCGCTGAACAAGGTGCTACCGCGAGGGGGCAACCCGCCGGTAGAGCGATCAGGAGAAAGTGCTCTGGGTGATCTGATCGCTGAGGCGATCCGCGCCAAGTACCAGACGCAGCTCGTGTTCATCACCGGTGGTGGGATCCGTGACTCACTCCCTGCTGCGACATACATTCCCAAGAACACCAGTCTGCGTCGACCCACAAACTCGAACTCCGGTCCTTTCGACATCACGCTGGGCGATCTGCAATCAGTGATGCCCTTCGACAACAACGTCGCAGTAACGGAGATGTCCGGGGAGCAGCTCTGGGCGGCGCTGGAGAACGGCGTGTCTGACTACCCGGGTTCGGGCCGGTTCCCGCAGATATCTGGCTTCCGGTTCCGGTTCGATCCCGATCAGCGGGAGGGGGCGAGGATCCTTGAGGTCACACTCGAGGACGGCACGCCGATCGCCCGAGACGGCCGCATCTTCACGGTCTCCACTATCGATTACATGGTGAACGGCGGCGACGGGTACGCGGGTATGTTCAACCCAACGCGAGCCGTCATCCGTGAGCCGTTGCGGGACTCCGTAATCGAACTTTTCGTGCGCGATCGCGACGCGGGCATCGTCACTAGAGGCCCGTCTCTAGATGGTCGAATCTCCCGCTAGGCACAGCCGCCACCATCGCTGCGCTAATTCCCTCCGGTTACTGATCACCGAGTGTATGTACAGGGTGATCTCGGCCATGAGTTCGTTGCTTCGGCTCTGGAACGAATGGCAACGGGAACTGAAATTTGGAAACGCTTCTGAGAAATTGAGTCTTCACTCTCAACAGGCGACAGTAGCGTCTCTGTGCTCCATAGTGCTTCAGTATGTAAAGCAATTTCCTCACAAAGCAGTATTTATGTAGCACTATCAATCATGGTGTTGCGCTACGTCTGTGACAAATTAGTGACACGGGTTCGAACTGACTCCACCTGTGGAGATGTTCATTGCTTTCAGACCGGTCGCGGCGCTTACCTGGTGCGGTAGTTTTCTTCGCCTACTTAATGATGGTTGGGTGTTCACTAAGTGATACGCAGATTCCTTTCCTGATTGTGTGTTGCGGTGTATCGTTTCGGTAACTACTCATTGTTGTGGAGGATGTATGGATGCTCAAAGTTTTCTAGCGGCGCTTACCCCAGCGGTGACTGATGCGGATGCGCGTGAACGTTTCCTTGCCGACCCGAAAGCAGTACTAGCAGCCGCGGGGCTGGACTTACCGGAGTGGTTCACGGTGACTGCACGTGAAGGTGATGCCGCTGAACTGATCATCACCCTGCCGGCCCTACTTGACCCTGATGCTGACCTCAGCGAGGAGCAACTCGCAGCGGTAGGCGGGGGTTCGGAACCATGGATTGGGGGTGGCACGTGAATCTGTATGGGTAGAGGGTAGGTAAATGGGTTTGGTTGGGCTGACTACTTTCGGGTGACATCGTTCCAAACGGCCTTATTTGTGCCAATTTAGTAGGTAAGTGACTTACCAGAAACTAGGGAACACAGGGAATCGCTTCGAGATCACTCAATTCCCTTGTACTGTGTTGATATGAAGCAAGAAGAAAACCCGGAAGAAACATCCGACGTAGCACCCAACCCCGATGCTGAACTTACTGATGAAGAAATTAATGACATCAGCGGTGGCAGACAAGCAGCCCATCCCCCGACCCTCTGAGACGTTCTTGACCGAAGGAAGAGCCGTTCTTGTGAGGGAAATGTGGTGGCCAGGGACGGGATCGAACCGTCGACCTTCCGATTTTCAGTCGGCTTCGGTCTCGTCTCTGTGCTGCATAGTGAATCAGGGTGTAAAGCGATTTCCTCATAGATCGACATTTATGTAGCACCTTGAATCATGGTGTTGCGCTACGTCTGTGAGAAATTAGTGAGAGATTTGTAAAACAACTTTCGACTCAAATGAAATCCCAAGGCCGACTGGGCTTAGCCTGTTGACGTGGAGCAAACCGACGACGATCTTGTTCGATTGATATTCCAAGCCTGCGCAGAACTCTCACATCGAAGTGGCCGCAGCGTGTCACCTGATGGGCACCTGGTCGGCTCCTTAGGTGAGATTTATGCGGCACAAGCATTTGGGCTGCGGCTGGAGAGCGACGTACTGCACTCGTAGCAGTGGCAGCCGCCGCCGCACTCACACTCGTGGGTTGCAGCAGTTCTAATGATGAAACAGCAGCTGAGTCAGTTGCGGCAAGTGAAGTTGCAGCTGGCGGCACCATTGTCGACATTGCATCTAGCACCGATGGATTTGGCACGCTGGTAACAGCAGTGTCCGCCGCCGGGCTTGTCGACACACTTAATGGTGAAGGCCCGTTCACGGTCTTTGCACCAACAGACGCAGCATTTGCAGCACTCCCAGCCGGTGTGCTCGATGCGCTTTTGCTGCCAGAGAATAAAGATGTTCTCACCCAAATCCTCACCTACCATGTTGTGCCGGGCACAGTAATGGCTGCTGACATCACCGATGGCGATGTCGCAACAGTGGAAGGCCAGTCAGTCACCCTTTCCACCGCAGATGGCGTAACAGTCAATGGCGCCAAGGTTGTACAGGCTGATGTTGTAGCTGACAACGGTGTTATCCACGTGATTGATGCAGTGATCTTGCCACCAGGCGTAGATCCCGCAGCACTGATCGCTCAGTAATTCCTCGAGAAATCCCGTGCCTCCAAAAATCTGGGGGCGCGGGATTTTTTGTTGCGGAGCGGGTTACTAGGGCATCAATCGGAAACAGTGACACCTTTCCAAAATGCGTAATAACCGGCAATATTGCTGGCAGCATCCTTGGGTTGGGGGTAGAACCAGGCAGCATCTGCGTTAACTTCATTGCCCACCACGATATTGGAATAGGACGCGGTCCCCTTCCACGAACACACGGTGCGGGTAGGGGAGTCAGTGAGGAATTCTGCTCGAACCGAATCAGGTGGAAAATAGTGATTGCCTTCCACAACAACGGTGTCAGGGCTCTCTGCAATCACCGTTCCGTTCCAGAGCGCTTTCATGTGGTGCCTTCCTGTGCTTTAAGTGCTGCATCAATGAGGGTGTGCCAAGTAACTTTCCCAAGTGAAGTTCCGCTTGACTTTGTAATCGTCACCGATTCTGATCCATTTCGCAACATAAGGGTCAAAGCATCATGCGCAGATGCAGCCGAACTCAAAATAGGTCCTTGATTTTGAGGTGATCCACCATCTGCGTTCTCTGTCATTGCTCGGGTAACGGGTATCACGGTGAGGGCGCGCAAAACTCGGTCGTGACCCAGGAACTGCTCCACCGCCCTTGAGGCAGGTTGGCCCAAGACTTGGAGTGGTGTTCCCAGTTGCTCGATTCGACACCGGTCACCGAGGATTGCCATCCTGTCGGCCAGGAGAACCGCTTCATCTACGTCATGGGTGACGAACACAACGGTGGTGCCAAGTTCCTGCACCCATTGACGAAATTCCGATTGAATTTGTCGGCGAATAATTGGGTCGAGCGCTCCAAATGGTTCGTCCATGAGCAAGGTTGCCGGTGCAGTGGCAAGTGCACGAGCAACCCCTACACGTTGTTGCTGACCCCCAGATAATTCATGTGGATAGCGACCTGCATAAATCCCCGGGTCAAGATCAACAAGTCGAAGCATTTCTTCAACGCGAGCGTGGGTTTCTTCTCGACTCCAACCGAGGAGATTGCACACGGTGGCAATATTCTCGGCAACCGTGCGGTGCGGAAATAACCCGATTTGCTGAATCACATAACCGATACTTCTGCGCAGTTCTACCGGGTCAATTGTTTCGATGTCGATACCTTCCAATGAAATCGATCCGCCATCAAGATCAAGGAGTCGATTAACCAATTGCAGGGTGGTTGATTTTCCACAACCGCTGGGACCGAGAAGCACGAAAATTTCTCCCCGCTTAATTGTGAGGGACAAATCTTCAACAACTGCCACGTTGTTGAAGTCACGACGTACAGATGTGAGCACAAGATGGTCGGATTCCATATGATGCATGCGTGCGAGTTCCTTCCGATAGTTCCAATCCCTGGATCAGTGTGGACTATCTCACGAGTTCATGGGGTGAACTTGCATCTGCCCTGGTTGAACATATTGCCATTACAGTTGCTGCGGTTGTCCTAGCGACGGCCTTGGCAATTCCCCTCGCGATTTTGGCGGTGCGCACTCGGTGGCTAGCCACTCCTACGCTCGTTGTGGGTGCACTTTTGTACACGATTCCATCTCTCGCACTCATCACAGGTCTGTGGCCGATATTCGGTCTCTCTGCGACCACCGTCATTATCGCTCTCGCTCTTTACGCGCTACTTGTGATTTTGCGCAACACAATTGTCGGTTTACAAGGGATTCCGGAGGAAGTTCGTCGAGCTGGACTGGGCATGGGTTACAGCGAAGGGGCGCTCTTGGTTCGAGTCGGAGTACCCATGGCTCTGCCCGCAATCATGGCGGGGATTCGGTTGGCAGCAGTGTCCACCGTTGGTCTGGTAATGGTGGGGGCGCTGGTCGGACACGGTGGCCTCGGCTTGATTGTGCTGAATGGATTCACTAACAACTTCTATCGAGCTCCGATCCTTGCAGGAACTGTCCTTGCCGTGATTCTGGGATTACTCATTGAGTGGTTACTCGTGCGTCTGGAGCATCGATTAAGTCCCTGGGCGGCCAGATGAACCTGATCGAGTGGTTCACCGACCCAGCGAATTGGAGCGGTCCCAATGGCATACCCATTCGCCTGATTGAGCAATTGACCATTACCGGCTTCGCGGTGCTCATTGCGGCCGCGTTTGCACTCCCCATTGGAGTGATCACGGGACACGTTGGTCGGTGGAGCGGTGTGGTCACAAGCATTGCGAACCTGGGTCGAGCCATTCCCACATTCGCGCTGTTGCTTTTACTTGCAGCAGTCGGTGGCGTTGGTGTGCAGGCGGCGATTCTGGCCCTCGCGCTATTTGCCATTCCACCTATTTTGACCAACGCAAATATCGCGATCGCGGGTGTTGATCCGCAAGTGCGCTTGGCGGGTAAAGCAATGGGCTTCACGAGCAATCAACTGCTGTGGAGAATCGAGATCCCACTCGCCACACCACTAATTTTTGCGGGGTTGCGAACCGCAACTGTGCAAGTCACCGCAACGGCAACACTCGCAGCGCTGGTCGGCGGTGGCGGATTTGGACGCTACATTCTTGATGGATTTGGTTTACAGAACACCACCATGGTTCTGGCGGGAGTGGTATTGGTTGCGGTGCTAACCGTGAGTATGGAGGCAGGGCTTGCACTCCTGCAGGCAGGCATCGCGCGACGAATTGGTAAGGCGCAGGGGGCAGTGCGCTCTGGTTTCTTGCGGGCGCTTCGCACAAATTAGACCTGCCAGACGTACGCGTTCAGCGTGCCATTTCTGGCTCCTCTGGCATTATTGTTTCATGCGTATTCGCCTTACCCTCGGAGTCCTCTTGTCCGCAACTGCACTGGCAGCATGTTCCTCGGATTCGGGGGGCGAGTCTTTGTCCATCGGTGCATTTAATTTCACCGAAAGTCAGATACTTGCCGAGGTGTATGCGGGTGCACTTGAGGCCAATGGTTACTCAGTCTCAATCACGCAATCCACAAACCGCGAAGTACTGCAGCCGGCACTCGAATCGGGTGAAGTTCAAATGGTTCCGGAGTACCTGGGGACATTCACTGAGTTTTTGAATATCAAAGACAATGGCCCTGATGCCTCCCCACTTGCCAGTGGCGATGTTGATGCGACCTATGCCGAAGCTCAGGTTCTTGCCGAGAAAGTCGGAATCACCGTTCTCACTCCTTCTCCTGCCACGGATCAAAATGCATTTGCCGTTCGAGGTGATTTCGCCAGAGAGAACGGGCTGATCTCTCTTTCCGATTTGGCTGCTCTCAGTTCAACCACCGGGCTTCGGTTGGGTGGTCCACCGGAGTGTCCGCAGCGTCCGTTCTGCCAGCCCGGCCTAGAGAGCACTTATGGAATCGCAATTGCAGAGTTCGTTCCCCTCGACGCCGGCGGCCCACTGACCAAAGAGGCGCTCTCCCAAGGAGTAATTGATGTCGGCCTGATCTTTAGCTCAGATGGTGGCGTGGTGGCAAATGACTTTGTTGTATTGGTAGATGATCTGAAGTTGCAGCAGGTGGATAACATTGTTCCTGCATTGATCAGTTCGGCTGTTACGCCGGAAATCACCGAGATCTTGAATGCAGTGTCCGCAGCCATGACGACCGAGGATCTCATCACCATGAACAAAGCGGTTGACATTGATAGGAAGAAAGCGAGCGATGTCGCCGCTGAATTCCTAGCTTCGAAGGGTCTGGCGTAGTAACTAGTCCTTCTGCACAGCCTGCTTGACGGTGTCAACTGCTTCTTCAACTTTGTCTGCGACATCTTGGATCGCACTCTTTGCATCGCCAGCAAGTTGATCTTCCTTGCCCTCGTTCTCTAGTTTTTCATCGCCGGTGAGGATTCCAGCAGCTTCTTTTAACTTGCCTTTTGCCTGGTCCGGACCAAGAGCCCAAGTTCAGGGGTGGCCCAAACTGCGTTGGACGTAATCGACAGGTATCTGCAGGCCGCGGGCTATCGAGGTCTGGGTCTGCGTGGGGGCTCATGGTCGGCTAAAGGCTGGGGGCCGATCGCTATTGATCTCGACGGTTACCGGCTCTATCAGAACCTGCCGGTGACCGGCAGTGTTCGATGGAATTACGAAACTGGGGCGGTGAGCGTACGAGCGCGGGCAAATGGTCGCGATTGGGTTGGCCACTGGAATACCTACCAGCCTGAGTCCGTCGCACAAGTGCGGGAAGTGCGCTGAACTGATACCGACTTAACTAAATTGATACCCATATATATGTGTGACACCCAACTAGGAATTACCGATGAGCCCCGCCAGCGGCGACACCTGGCCCGACATTGAACTTCACCTGCCGGTCGAGCTGTCTTGTTTGCCGTGCCGGGGGCATAAAGTGCTTCCCTAAGGCCTCGTCGTATGTCATTCTGGGGTTGTGTCTGACACTGACCCAGCGCCGGTTCCGATCCCCGCGCCGATCCCCGCGCCGATCCCAGCGCCGATTCCTGCGCCGATCCCGTCTCCCTCTCAGGGTCGCGGCCTGGTAATCGCTGGTGCGATCCTCGTGATGTTCTACATCGTCCCGACCGTCGTTTGGCTCGTGGGTCTGGGGTGGGCGCTCATCCGGCAGCAGGAGTTGCCCATGCAATTCCTCATCTGGTTCTTCGCCCTAGTGATCATGACCCCGATCTGGGTTGTTGGCATTGCTCTTCTGGGGGTAGGCCGCTCAAAGCAGCGCGGACGGGTGCGGGGCGCGATCGTGGCGTGGATCTTGGCAGTGGGCGGATTGCCCGGGATCATCATCCTGATTGCCGTTGGCAACTGGGCGGGGAGTTCCGGAGGCACTGCTGGCACCGGCATCGCCTTGGCCATCATCCTGTCGGGCATACCAGTGTTGAGCGTGCTCGCCCTGGCGTCAGGGGCGTGGCTAGTTTGGGGAAGGCCACCGGCCATCCATTAGGGACACGCTTCGCACCTGTTCAACGGTGCCTGCCTCGGGGGGAGTCATGTGTCATTCTGGGGCCGTGTCCGACACTGACCCAGCCCAGGTTCCCATCCCAGCTCGGGGTCGCGGCCTGGTAATCGCCGGCGCGATCCTCCTGGGGATTTACCTCCTCCCGGTAGTCGTCATTCTCGTTCTCGCCCTGAGGTACCTGATCGACGTGATGAGAGGGGTCGTGGAGAGTGGGGAGGGGATTTTCTTGATCATGGTGTTCTACCTACTAGTGATCCTGGCCCCACTTTGGTTCGTTGGCATTGCCCTCCTTGGGGTGGGTCGTACCAAGCAGCGCGGACCGGTGCGGGGCGCGGTCGCGGTGTGGATCCTGGCGATATGCGGGTTGCCCGTTAGCGCCGTCCTGATCGCGGTGGTCATGTGGGCGTTCTGCGACGATGCTGGTTGTCGGGCACCGGTTGATTCGGTGTTCACGATCGCTTTTGTAGGAATCGGTGTGCTGACCCCGGTCGTGGTGGCCTCCGTGGCATGGTTGATCTGGGGGAGGCCACGGACCGCAAGCAGCAAAGTCACCTGATGAAAAATCGCAAGTTAACTGTTATCTATGTTGAAAATGATCCCTTGTTACGGAGTTTGATCGCTAACTTGTTGCGAGAAAATGAATCAATAGCCAATGTCCATGATTTTGATTCAGGGTAGTCTGCCATTGCTTTTGCTGAAAATTTTCAGGCAGATGTCGCATTAATTGACTTCGCATTAGGAACAAATGTGATGGACGGAATTGCAGTTGGTACTCAATTACAAAGTCTCAATCGGAGTTTGGGAATTGTCATTCACACTCAACATAGCGTCCGAACCGTCGACGCTGTGGCCAAATTAGAAAAACGAGAAGCTTGGTCTTATTTCCAAAAACGAGCCGACAACAACATTGACCATGTATCTGTACTCCACGACACGATTCCTCGGCACGATTCGCACGAACGAATCCGGTGCATTCGACGGTAGTGTTCCCGTGCCCGCGGATATTGAACTGGGCCGTCATACCTTGCAGGCCAATGCACTGGGTTCCGACAACAACGTGCGTTCGCTTTCCATCGGCGTTGTTTTTGAGGCTCCGGCTAAGCCAGTTCGCACCACGAAGGCGACCGTGAGTTTTGATCCGTTGTCGGCAGCGTTGACACCCAAGGCAAAGAAGGCGCTGCGCTCACTGGCGCGGAAGACCAAGGCCACTGCAACAGGTGGGCTCGCCGTGGGTTACGTGCAGAATGCGGGCGATCCCGCCAACAACGCATCCCTGTCGAAGCAACGAGCCCGCGTGATCGTTCGATTCCTTAAAGCGAACGGAGTCACGGCACCTTTGAGCAGTCGCGGCAACGGAGCATTGACGAAGAAAAAAACCGGACGCAGCGCCACCGTCAGCGTGAGCTACACCAACTGACGGGGCGACTTCTGGCCACGACACGTGCAGATCCCACCAACCAGACCTGGCTAGCACTCTCACCGGACCTTTGCGTTGCGGGCGCGGACACTTTTCGCATTCTCACTTTGTCGCGGTGACGCGAACTGCTGCGTCCTTAACTCTGCATCGGGCTTGTTGCAAATACGTGAGTCCGGAAAATGGGTGAAAGGGCATTTCCTGCGATTCGCAGGGATTCGAGGATTGAAGCCCCTATCTTCAAGCGGAGGGCAAAACGAACAATGAGGGATTTCCCTTGCGTTATGGTGATCGTCTCACCCTGGGGCTAAGTCGCTGCCGATGCGCCAGCCGATGGCCCCCAGGGCGCACCTACCTCATTCATCTTCGAAGCCGAGGGCCAGTTCTGGATCCCCAAGGCGGTCGCTGATGTTTGTGGCACCCCATGGCCGAACACAAGTGGCACCGATACGCCAGCAGATGCACTCATCCCGGCGGATTTGTATGCGACCGCTTGCCTAACTATCTAGTCAGTTTGTAGGTTTCGAAGGGGGTCGGATATATCCGGCCCCCTTCGGCATTTCAGTGGTTCGCGCCCTAGCGGCCCGGTAACCTGTGAGTAGGAAGTAACCCAACTTCGTTTGGAGTGTTGATGAAACTGGCGAGCCCGCGAGCTGTGGCCCGGCGCCTGCATGGCATGGCGCTACCTCCGATAACAATCACGGGGCCACCTACCGGCGTCATTGCCGAATGGAATGTCCCGATCATGGCCCGCGATGGCATCGTGCTGCGGGCCAACGTGTTTCGTCCGGCCCCTGGTAGTCCCGGTGATTTGTTGCGCGGCGGCGGGCCGGTGCCGGTAATAATGTGCGCGCATCCGTATAACAAGGATGCGCTGCCTAAGAAAGTGCCGTGGGGTTACCTACCCTCACCTCAGTACCGGGTCTTTCACCAACCAGAGCCAATAACTTTCTCAGCCTGGACAGGGTGGGAGGGGCCAGACCCCGCGCATTGGGTGGCACTTGGTTACGCGGTGGTGGTCGGTGATCTGCGCGGGTTCGGTACCTCAGAGGGCACCGGCACCATGCTCTTAAAACAAGAGGGTGAGGATTACCACGACTTAATCGAATGGGCCGGCACCCAGCCCTGGTCGAACGGCAAAGTCGGCCTGTTAGGTGTTTCGTACTTAGCGCTCTCGCAATATCGAGCTGCAGCGGAGCAACCACCGCATTTGGCGGCGATCTGCCCATGGGAGGGCTTTTCGGATGTCTATCGCGATTTCGCCAAGCCCGGTGGGGTGCGCGATCGCGGCTTCTTTGCGATGTGGGGGAAGATCACCAATAAATCCGGACGCACCACCGAGGATTTGTACGCGCAGGCGCTGAGCCGACCAGAACTCGATGACTGGTGGAAATCGCGGATGCCTGAACTTTCGCGCATCAACGTGCCGATGTTGGTTTGCGGCAGCTTCTCTGATCACCTACTTCATACCCGCGGCTCCTTCGAAGCCTTTCGCCGAGTTTCATCAAAACAGAAATGGATCTGGACCCACCGCGGCGGCAAATGGGGTGTGTTCTACGGAGATGAAGCCAAGGCCACGCAGCTGCGCTTCTTCGAGCACTTCTTGGCTGGCGCCGATAACGGGTGGGATCAAGTGCCAACGGTGCGTATCGCCATACACGAAACCGGCGACGCACCCGCTGAGATTCGAATGACGGCCGAATGGCCTCCCCCCGGTGTCACCTGGAGCTCACTGCACCTTCGCGCTGGTGGGCAGCTCGCTGAGAGCCCAGAGACCACCGAAACCTCAATGGTGTTTGTGAATTCGGATGGTTCTTTGAAATTTAGGTGGCAGGTGCCGTCGGCCTGTGACCTAATCGGGCCAATGACATTTAATGCTGATGTCAGCCTCGAGGGCACCAACGATGCGACTTTCCTCGCGGCGGTCAGGCTAATTCGCGATGGAGCTGAAGTCCCATTCGAGGGTTCCTATGGGTTCGGGCACGACGTGGTGACACACGGATGGCACCGGCTCGCGCACCGTGAGCTCGACTCAGAACTGTCGACCTCGTGGCAACCGGTGCACACCCACGCCAAGGCCGAACCATTTAGCCCCGGCGAGATAGTGCCAATAACCGTGGCGCTCTTGCCGCAGGCCACCAGGTTGCGGGCCGGTGACGTCTTGGAACTAGAGCTGCGTTCCCAATGGCTATTTGCGATGAACCCATTTACCGGCCAATTGCCGGCTCGCTATGCCGCGTCGTCAACCGGGTCAACGCGGTTGCACCTAGGTGGCTCACATTTGGCTGAACTGCGTATTCCAGTGGCCGGAGGATAAATGATGCAAGAAGCACAACCCCATCCAACGAGACCAATGATTGACGGCGTTACGCGGATGCCGATGCTCAAGCTTCTTTCATTAGTTGCATGTCAGACAGTGGCTTTGGCTTTGATCCTTGGCGTCAGCGGGGTGCTTGAAGGCGGCCTGAGTTTTGTCCACACCCTTCTTGTTCCGCCGTTGGTCACCTACGTATTGATTGTCGCGCAGCCGGGGCTACCGGGAAGCCGCCCACTTCGAGTTCTCGGTGCCTACGTTGTAGCTGGAATTTTTGGTATCGGCCTGTCAATATTGCCGTTCCCAGGCACGGTCTTGGGGGTTGTCGCCGGCGCTATCGTATTGTTTCTGTTCTATATATTAGGCGTTTTTCATGCTCCCGCTTTCGCCGTGCCATTTGCTGCGATTATGGCCGGCTATGCCTTATCAGATGCCCCGAAAGCTTTTGGGATCCTGATGATTTACACGGTGTTGGTTATTGGCCTGGCACTAGCCACTAATCGTTTGCTCGACTACCGCTCCTACCCGGAAAAATGGTGGTAGTGGAGGTTTTAGGCCTGAACACCAAGTACGCAGGCGGCAATGAGCATGAGCACGCCGCCAACGCGATAAACAATTGTCATGGTCGGCCTCGTATACCAACGGGTGTCACCGGCTTTTGGTTCGCGGGCAACTAGCCCTAAGAGTGCGAGCAAGAAGCCAGGCACCGCCATCAAGAGGAATTGCATTTGGGCGAACTCAGGTACTTCGCCAAAGGCATTGCCCAAAATCACCGAGTTGTGTTGACGGTGAACACTGCCGGGTGAAAAAGTTCGTGAGTCGAGTGTGGTGGCCGAGTTTAGATACTTATCGCAGGCAAAAAATTCCGGTGATGCACCTTCACAGGTCATCCGCTACGTGGTTCGTAGCGCGATCACTCGATCCTTCTTGTCGCCACCCACACCGAGAAGGCCCGGGTCAGCGTTGCCACACAGGCCCGCATTGCCTTGGCAGGGTCCCATCTCGAGTCCGTAGTAGAACAAACCCTTGCGGCCGAGTTCTGCTTCGATCGTGAAGCCGCCGTTCTTGCGTACCGTGGTGCAGGCGCCCTCGAGAGTGGTCCATGGCCATGAGCCGTCTGCCTCCGGCTGTGGCTTGTACCGGTTCAGGCACACGATGTTGTCGCCCTTGGTCCATACCTTGAGCTGACGCATTGCCTCAGCCGACAGCTGGCCGGTGAATGTCACCATGTCACCGGAAGGAACTTTGCGAGAGTCAACTTCCATGCAGGCATAGGTGGCCTTCTCTGTGGTCGTGGAGCAAGCCTCTTTGGAAGGGACTGGGGCGGCAGCCGCGGAGGCCGCGAAAACCACAGGAAGAGCGAGGATTGCGATAACCGACATTACAGATGCTTTTCTCATATCGTCATGCTTACACACTCGCTGCGAGTTTGTCGCGCTCGCCACGAAATTTAGGAATCTCCCGTAACATCATGCACGGATGCAGCCTTACCTCATCGCGGTTTGAGGCTGGAATTAATCGGGGTCGCAGACCGTGATGATGCAACCTTCAATCTCGTCGTTGAGGCGCCCCGAGCGCCGGCCTGGCATAAGCAAGTTGGGCTAACTCGACCCAACGAAAATTCCAAAAGTAAACATTTTCCAACGGTTTCTCGGATCTTTGTAGGTGGCCAGGGACGGGATCGAACCGTCGACCTTCCGATTTTCAGTCGGCTTCGGTCTCGTCTCTGTGCTGCACGGTGGACCAGTGTGTAACTTGATTTCCTCATAGATCGACATTTATGAAGCACC
>Ga0247836_1003294_pt1 | contig 21868 bp, 16 predicted proteins | sample LaCruzMarch2015__4_FD_187116 | JGI IMG/M metagenome (GOLD analysis project Ga0247836, IMG submission 187116) | Freshwater microbial communities from meromictic Lake La Cruz, Castile-La Mancha, Spain - LaCruzMarch2015_14m | ecosystem: Environmental > Aquatic > Freshwater > Lake | place: Spain... | reverse complement strand
GACCAATAATTTTGTCAAAAGTAAGTAAACTAAAAAAAAAGATGCAATACTTTTGAGCATATTTTTATCATTAAACGTTAATAATTAAAGATGCGAAGCAAAATACATGAAATTTAACTCCTTTTTAATCTTATTGTTATTTCCGACCATAGTTTTTTGTCAAGGATACACTTCAATTTCGGGAAAAGTAGTAGATAAAAATAGTCGAAAGGGAATCTCAGATGCGTACTTGAACATTCCTTCGAAAGGTTTTTCTAGCGAGACAAATACCATTGGCGAGTTTAAATTTTTCTTTCCAAAAATTAACCTTAATTCAACCGTTATAGTTTCGGTGATAGGTTATAAAAGTTTTTCGAAAAAGGCTTCAGATTTTGATTCTACGAGCGTGATAGAACTTGAAGCTGCCGAACAATTTGCTTCAGTCCAAGGCGGCGACCCTAAAACTATCATTAAAGAAGCGTTTGCCAACGTTAAGAAAACATTCCCAACTTATGCCAATTATCAGTCGGGCTATTATTTAGAAACTGTTGAGATAGATAAGCTGGGTTTTGTGAAAGTTAAAGAAGGTATCATAAGAATCGAACGCACACACATGCAAAAAACATTGATATTGAGCCTGAAAAAATGAAGCTGCTCAAATCTCGAAAATATGAATGGACCGAACAAACTGCCAAACTCAATGGGTGGGGCTTTAGCAATGGAGCCGCAATCGTAACTCGTTCGCTTGAAACTAGAATACCAGATTACTTGGATAAAGGTAATATTAACGATTATGATTTTAAGATTGATTCGCTAATGACTTACTTTGGCGATAGCTTGGTTTATTCGATTAGTTTTAAACCAGTTAGTAAAAGAGTAAAAGCAGGACGAAATGGAAAAATTTATTTGAACCAAAACTCGCAGAGTATCGTCAGGATTGAGTACGAAATGACTCCGGAAGGCGTTAAGCATGTTTTTAAAGGAAATATTATTGATAATACTAAAATTGAAGGCCGAGGCGTAAGAGGTTATAATCAATATTTACCAATGGGCGGACTTTGGCGACTGCAAGATACTAAACTGGTTTTTGAGGCAAAATTTGATGATAAGCTCGAAAAAAAAGTTGCAATCGAAGCAAAAATGACCATACAATTTATGGCCAATGAAAGTCTAAAAATGGGAAATCGGTCGGCGATTCAGTTGGGAGAAGAATTACTAACAACCGAGAGTTTTGTGAGAGGTGGAAAATTTAATGAATCATTCTGGAAAACATCCAATTATTTGATTCCTACATCTGCGATGTTAAAGATTGCTGATAAAAGATAAAATCAGGGGTTGATAGTTTTCAACCCCTGATTTTTTTCTATACATTAAATCTAAAATGCATAATATCGCCATCGGCAACTACATATTCTTTTCCTTCTATACGCAGACGACCGGCTTCACGACAAGCTGCTTCTGAGCCATATTTTACATAATCGGCATAGGCAGTTACCTCGGCCTTGATAAATCCTTTTTCAAAGTCTGTATGAATTACACTGGCAGCTTGTGGAGCTTTCCAACCTTGCTGAATTGTCCAAGCACGTACTTCTTGTACGCCTGCAGTGAAATATGTACGTAAATCAAGTAATTTATAAGCCGAACGAATCAAACGATTTAAGCCTGGTTCTGTTAGACCATATTCTTCCAAAAACATGAGTTTATCTTCAAGGTCTTCAAGTTCGGTGATTTGGGCTTCAACCGAATTATTCAAAACAATCAATTGGGCATTTTCAGCATCGGCAACTTTCTGCAATGCTTCCGAATATTTATTGCCTGTGTGCATCGAAGCCTCATCAACATTGGCAACGTAAAGCACCGGTTTGATTGACAATAAAAACATATCAGCTATGGCTGGCATTTCTTCTTTTGTCAGACCTAAAGATCTGATGCTTTTTCCTTGCAACAACCATTCTTGGCAACGTTTCAAAATATCAAATTCAACTTTCGCCTTTACGTCTCCACCTACTTTTGCTTGTTTTTCGGTTTTTTGAATTTTCTTTTCGACGCTATCTAAGTCTTTCAACTGTAGTTCTGTATCAATGATTTCCTTATCGCTTACTGGATTAATATCGCCTTCTTCACGCAAAACATTTTCGTCTTCAAAGCATCTCACTACGTGAATGATGGCATCAACTTCACGGATATTTCCTAAAAATTTATTTCCCAAACCTTCACCTTTGCTTGCTCCACGCACTAAACCTGCAATATCAACAATCTCGATTTGTGTTGGCACAATTTTATTAGGTTTCACGAGTTCAGCTAATTTGCTCAAACGCTCGTCTGGTACATCAACCAAGCCTATGTTTGGGTCAATTGTACAAAAACGATAGTTGCTTGCTTGAGCTTTAGCACTATTTGATACTGCATTAAAAAGTGTAGATTTACCTACATTAGGCAAACCCACGATACCGACTTGTAAAGCCATATTTTTATTTCGGTTTGGCTAATTAAATTAGACAAGCCTTTGGTTTAGTTTATTTATTAGAATTAGGGTGCAAAATTACGATAAAACCCTTAATTTTCAATTATCAAATCATAATTAAGTAGATTGTTTTGATGGTTGATCGTTGAAAAGCTTGAAAATTAAGTATAGTACGTTAAGAAGATGGAGATCAATTGCTCTTTTTCAAATAAAAAAATATCTTTTTAAACACCTCAACTGAAAGGCATTTAAAAAGATATTTGAGTGAAGGAGTTGAGTGCTACTCAATCACAGAAAAACTAGTGCAGAGATACTATTCCCACTTTAAGTCTGAACCACTACTTGCGTAATCGTCATTCCCAGCATTTACGACTTCGGAATTAGCCACAATTTCATCATGCTTAAACTGGTCGAAATCATAGTCGGGCATTAACTCGGCTTTGATGTGGTCAACGGTTTCTTGAAGAGCTTCGAGAAATTTATTAAAATCCTCTTTGTAAACAAACATTTTGCTCTTTTCAAACACAAATCCACCATCTTTTTGAAAACGACGGCTTTCAGTAATAGTTAGGTAATAATCACTCGAACGGGTGCTTCTTACATCGAAAAAATAAGTACGTTTGCCCGCTCTCACACGCTTCGAGTAAATTTTGTCTCTGTCTTCTCTTTCCACAATCCTTTTAGGTTTTAGAGTTTAGAATGAATTTCAAATATATGATTTAATTACTTTTATGAAAAATTTTTATAATGTTTTTTAGTTAAAAATAATATTATTTACATTTCTAATAAAACAAAATCAATATTGATGAATGTTTTTTTTGGTAAAGCAAAATCTTTTTTTGTTTTTGTAATTACAAAAAAATTCGTAACTATGCAGTTCTCAACCAATTTCAGTAAACAATGATATTGAAGAAAATAGTCTTTTTTTTCCTATTTTTCGCAGTAAAACCTCTATTTTTATATAGTCAAAACCCAGTTTTGGGTTCTGAAACATTTGGTATAGCTTCATACTACGACAATAAATTTTATGGCAGAAAAACTGCCAGTGGAGAAATTTTAAAAAAAAGAGGGCTCACTTGTGCCCATCCGTCATTGCCTTTTGGTACAATGCTTGAAGTAACAAACTTGGCCAACAATAAATGGTGTGTTGTAAGGGTTAATGATAGAGGCCCTTTTATTCGAGGCCGGATTTTAGATGTCTCAAACGATGCCGCCAAGCACCTGGAAATGTTTAAGTCTGGTACCGCTAAAGTAAAAGTAATGGTAGTTGGTGATAATAAGACAGTAATAATCAGTCGCCCCGAAAGTATTATCGAAAAATCAACGGAGCTGATTGGCTCTCCCAAAGAAGAGGATAAAATTACGGTCATAACTTCGCCAATTTTAGCGAAAAAATACATACCAAAACCAAAAAAGAAGAAATCGAATACGAAAAAACCTACTCAATTGGGGGCGAAGAGGGAAAAAAATTAGTTAAGCCGATGCTATTGACAGCTATCAAAAACATACGAATAGTAAACAGGGATTGAAAAAATGTTAGATTTAGCGAAAATACGAGAGTACGGCAATGTCGAATTTTTGGCAAAGCAGTTGGTTGAAGGCTTCATAACTGGTCTTCATAAATCACCGTTTCATGGATTTTCGGTTGAATTTGCTGAGCATCGTCTTTATAATACTGGCGAAAGCACTCGCTATATCGACTGGAAAGTTTTTGGTAAAACCGACCGTTTGTATGTTAAGCGTTACGAAGAAGAAACCAATCTAAGATGTCACATTTTGATTGATACGTCGTCTTCGATGTATTACCCTGAAAAAACCAATGGTAAAATAACCTTTAGCACAATGGCAGCGGGAGCTGTAGCTTATATGCTCCAAAAGCAGCGTGATGCGGTGAGTCTGCTCACATTTTCGGACGGAATCGAAATTCAGACTCCAATAAAATCTACACCTTCGCACATTCATAAGATCTTTATGGATTTGGAGACGCTATTACAAAAGCCTAAACCACAAAAACGAACCACGGTAGTTGAAACACTCCACGAAATTGCTGAAAAGATTCATAAACGTTCATTAGTAGTGATTTTCAGCGATATGTTTGATGATATCCATAATTCTGAAAGATTGTTTTCGGCGATGCAGCACCTTCGCCACAATATGCACGAAGTTTTGCTCTTTCATGTGACAGATAAAAATACCGAAGAAGAGTTTAATTTTGAAGAACGTCCCTACGAATTTGTAGATTTAGAAACGGGCGAAAAAGTAAAAGCACAGCCATCGCAAGTAAAAGAGCAATATCAAACTGCCATAAAAGAGTTTTATCATGATTTGAAGCTCAAATGCGGACAATATAAAATTGATTTCATTGAGGCTGATATCAATCAAGGCTTCGACCCGATACTTTCAGCATTTTTGGTGAAACGCAGAAAATAGGTCAATTCGATTCATTAACTCATTTTTCCATTTTTTGTATAAAAATAATCAAATGGAAACCTTACAAACGTGAATTTAGCTAATTTTTCTATATTTTTTTTTACATCGGTACTTTATGTGATAATTATATAGCCAAAAATAAAATTATAATTGGTATAAATCTCCACAAACAACCTATTTTTTTATCGCCAATTATTATATTTGACCAAATCCTCCAATAACTTCTATGCATTATAACTGGGTATGAAAAAATAAAAAAACTCAAGAACTATGGAAAATCTTTCTTGATAGATTTAGGTTTATCAAAAACCATAAATGATCAGACCGATAAAATAACCCTGGTGTAAATGGACTAAATAACATACTTTTGGTCGAAATAAACTTACAAAGACAATTCTCGGATTGCAAGCCAAGACATTAAACCTGGGCCTATTTCTAAAGCAGCTTCATCAATATCAAAAGTTGGTGTATGAACTCCTGATATAATTCCACGGGCTTCGTTGCGAGTACCAAGTCGGTAAAAACACGAATCAACTACTTGCGAGTAAAAAGCAAAGTCTTCGCCTGCCATCCAAAGGTCAAGGTCAATTACATTTTCTTGCCCCACAAAAGTTGTGGCTTCGGCCTTAATTCTACGAGTAAGTTCTGGGTGATTTTTTAAGAAAGGATAACCTTTCACTATTTCAAATTCGCAAACACCGCCCATTGCTTCAGAAATACCTTCCGCCATTTTTTTCATTCTCCGCAAACCATCTTCTCGCCATTCTTCATCCATACAACGGAATGTTCCTTGAATTGTAACTTCATTTGGAATAACATTAGTCACACCATCTGCAATAAAACGACCAAACGATAGCACCGAAGGGTTAGCTGGCTTACGATTGCGTGAAATAATTTGTTGTAACGAAACTATTACGTGCGAGGCAATCAAAACTGGGTCGATGAGTTGGTCAGGCATTGCACCATGTCCACCCTTACCCTTGATGGTCATGTAAATTTCGTCGGTACTGGCCATATACATTCCTTCACGAAAACCGATTTTCCCAACTGGAATATTCGGTGCTACGTGCTGCCCAAGCATACTTGTAGGCGAAGGATTTTCAAGTACCCCTTCTTTAATCATAATTGATGCTCCGCCTGGGGCTTTTTCTTCGGCTGGCTGGAATATGAGTTTTACTGTTCCTTCAAAATCTCCTCTTAATTGATGCAAGATTTTAGCCGTACCAAGCAACGATGACGTATGTGCATCATGCCCACAAGCATGCATTACACCATCGTTTTGCGATTTATAGGGTACATCGTTTTTTTCAAAAATCGGTAAAGCATCCATATCGGCACGTAGGCCTATTACTTTGCTCGAAGGGTTTCGGCCTTCAATAATGGCAACTACTCCTGTATTAGCGATGCCTTCTTGCGGAATAAGACCAATATCTTTGAGTTTTTGGGTCACAAATTTGGCCGTGTTATATTCTTGAAACGATAACTCTGGATTTGTGTGCAAATAACGTCGATTGGCCACTACCTCAGCAGCATAATCTTTGGCAAGTTGCTTTATTTTTAAGTCGATTGACATACTATTTAAATAGAAATTGAGAATGAAAAATAATTTTTTAAGCATCCACCGGCTAAATCGTGCCGCAGAAACGGCAGGTGGCAATTGAATTATTATCTTTAAATGACCATAAAATTACTATCTATTAAATCACTAAAAAAACTATTATTGATTATTTAAGGTTTTAAATAGCTAAAAACAATAATTTGAACACTAAAAAGTTGATTTAGCTCTTAAAATGCGTTTAAATTCAAGATGAAGTAAATAGCTTTTGGCGTGAAATTTGCTCCAATTTTGGTATCATTCTCATTAATTTTAAAAAAATGAAACGTTTTCTTATTATCGGCTTCCTATTTTTTTCGAATTTTGTTTTTGCACAAAGCAAAGATAAAAACTTACTTTCTATCAATGATTTTGAAGCAAAACTCAGAGATAATATTGGTGTTGCTCAGCTGATTGATGTGCGTACACCAGAAGAATATATGCGTGGGCACCTAAAAAACGCTATCAATTTAAATTTTAATGATGATAATTTTGAAGATATTATAAAAACCAAACTTGATATAACCCAACCTGTATTTGTGTATTGCTTTTCAGGCAGACGCAGTTCTGATGCTGCAACTTTTTTACGTGATTTGGGCTACAAAGAAGTATATGACATGACAGGAGGTTTTGCGAAATGGACGTCTTCTAGCAAACCTTACATCTCTAACTATAACAGTACTCAGCCAATTGCAGCTTTTACACTCGAAAATCTCGACCAAATTGTAAATACAAATAGTCTTGTTCTGATAGATTTTTATACGGAATGGTGCGGGCCTTGCAAGAAAATGACTCCGATTTTAAACAAAATTGTCGACCAAAATAAAAATATAAAGCTTTTGAAAATTGATGCCGAAAAAAGCGACAATATCGCTTCTGTATTTAAAGTTGAAGAAATTCCAACCTACATAATAATAAAAAATGGTCGACAAATTTGGCGTGGCGTGGGTGAAATGGACGAAGTTGAATTGAAAGAAGTTTTGGCTAAAATGAAATGAAGGCATCAATAAACTTTTATCGAAAAATGCGGAAACAAAATTCTGTATCTTTTTTTATTTGTATAACTTCCAAATTCCTCCGAAAATCGACCAAATTTCGTATAAACTCAAGCAAATGCTACATTTAACTTCATGCATATTGGCGGACTTACAAATGAGATTCCGAGTAAATGACCAACCTATTTCTTCTTCGGAGCAGGTTTATTAACTTGAATTTTCAATAAAGTTTCGGCACTTTCGCCTTGATTATCGCTTACTTTGAGTTTTACTTCGTAATTGCCCACTTTCGAGAAAGTATATTCTAGGTTTTGTTCCTTGATAATCGTAATTGTAGCACCGATGATACTCCACTCAAAACTCAACCCATCTTTTGCATCATAATCAACCGAACCATCTGACGAAAGCTTTACTTTTAAAGGAGCATTACCCGTTAGTACATCCGCCGAAGCAATAGCTATCGGTTTTCGGTTTTTTTCTGAATAATCAATCTTTACCAATCGAGTATTTTCTAAAAGATATAATTCTCCATCAACTCCAAAAGATATGTCTTTGATTGAGTCGAAGCGAGTATTCGATAAAAATGGTTCAACATTTTTTACATTGCCATCTTCGTCAAGTGTTTCTAACATAAATCCCTGCTCGTTATCAAATCTGAATGATTTTCCTGCAAAATATTTGGGCAAATGATAAGTTTCGCTCGCATATTTATCAAATTCGTAAAAAATACTTTTTGTTAAAGGGGTAGTTGATTGGCTCGAAAAATCGCTCATCGTAGCTATACTATCTCCCACGAGTTGCATTCTGCCGATTTTATATTCGTTGGTATTTGTTTCTGAAAAAGTATAGACATAACCATTTTCAGCAAATTCGGGGTCGAGTTTGATGGCTTTCAGATTGGTGGCATCAATTTTCCCGATTTGATTGGTTCTACGTTTTTGTGCATTGAAAATCTTTACTTTGCCGTTTTGTTCAACCAAAACTACATTTCGAGTAGGTAATGTAGCCAATGCTAGGGGGTTTTCTAAATTATCCGATAAAGTAACTTTCAAAAAATCATTCTCTGAAGGTAAAGCTGTATCAGCAATTTTGGCATAATCAGGCATTTTTTTAGAAGAAACCTCTTCTACACCCGACCAGATATGAGATAATAAATTTGGATTTTGAAAGGCTGAAGACTCGCCACCTAAAGCAGTATAAAACATTTTCCCACCTTCTTCGGTCGAATAATGCCACGCCCAAGTTTTGCCCATGACATCAAGCAAAACGGGTTTGCATCTAACTGGCACGCTACTCATCACTAAAGGTTTGTCTTCTATTTTCCAAAGTGGCGGTAGTTCGCTTTTTCCGATTGCGGCATTGGTAATGAGGCTTAGCTGAACTTTATCAGGAAATTGGCTTTCGGCCAAAACTCCGCCAATCATTTTATTATACCAAAGCCATTTATAACTTTTTTCGATCGCACCACCAACACCTACAAAACCACCTCCCGCTTGCAAAAAACGCTGCAACTCAGCGGATTGCTGATAATTAAGTGCATTGACCGAAGTATTTAAAAACACTACGGTATTATAATTTTTGAGATTTGAATCACTGATTTTTGCAGGGTTTGAAGTAGTATCTATCAAGCATTTTTTGCTCTGGGCATCCTCCCAAAGTGCCTTTGCTTGTGCCGAATTTGAAACTGGATAAAAAATTAAGGTTTTACTCTGCCCAAACACAGCATAGGTACTGAAAAAAACAAAAGCTACTGATATAATTTTCTTCATTTTTTGGTAGAGCAAATTTAATACTTCTAAATTTTCCGTTAAAATTAATCAAATTTGACTTTATTTACTGCTATTTTTTTCATTAAAGCCTTCATTTCTTCAATTCTTTGAGGAAACTGCTTCGCTAAATTGTTTTTCTGAGCCAAATCTTTCGATAAATCATACAGTTGAAATTCGGATGAATTCCCTATTTCTATGCCTTCTTCTTTCGATACTGCCAGACCTTTGTACGGTGGAATCATCAAAAAATTGCCTTCTCTAAATGCCAATCTTCCCGAAGCTTCAAGTACTAAGTTGGCTCGTCCTTGCTTTGATTTTCCGAGTATTACGTTGAGCAAATTTTGGCTATCGGTCGAAAAACTTTCAGCACCAATCAATTGAGCAAATGATGATGCAAAATCTAACTGACAAATCACCGCATCCGACACCGCAGGTTTGATTTTCCCTTTCCAATAAGTAATAAATGGTACTCTCGTACCAGCTTCGTATAAACTATATTTTCCGCCACGAAGCCCACCGGCAGGCGTATGATTACCCAATTTTTCGGCGGCTTGATCATAATACCCGTCATCAAGGACGGGGCCATTATCGCTCGAAAAAATCACGAGTGTGTTATCGAGTAAACCATCTTTTTCTAATTTTTTTATGATTTCGCCCACGCACCAATCGGCTTCTAAAATGGCATCGCCACGAGGCCCCATACCCGATTTTCCGACAAACCGAGCGTGCGGAACTCGTGGTACGTGCGGCTCGTGCAAGGCATAATATAAGAAAAATGGCTTGCCAGTTTTGCTCGGTTGGTGGCTATCAATAAATGCTTTTGCTTTACCTAGAAAAACATCGGCCATGTCTTCATCTACCCATAAAGCTGATTTTCCGCCTTTCATGTAACCAATGCGAGAAACGCCATTCGTAACACTAAAGTTATGTCCAAAATGCCATTTTAGTTTGGTCAACAACTCGGGGTTTGAGATGGCGGTTGGCTCACCTTCAAAGTTTTGATTGTAACTGATATAAATCGGGTCAGAGACGTCAAGTCCAACAACTTTTCGGTTTTCTACAAAAACAGTAGGCACTCGGTCGTTGGTGGCAGCCATTATATAAGAATAGTCAAAGCCAATATCATTAGGTGAAAACGTTATTGATTTGTTCCAATCCAAAGCCCCATTACCAAGCCCTAAGTGCCATTTACCAACCACTCCTGTATGATATCCTCCTTTCTTTAGTAATTTAGGAATCGTCATTGAGGTCGTATCTATCAATAATGGAGCATCGCCTGGCAGCACTTTTGTTCCTTCGGTTTTCCACGGATACTTGCCTGTAAGTAATGCAAATCGGCTTGGCGTACAAGTGGCTGAGGTTGAATAGCCATTCGTAAAACGGATTCCACCTTGAGCTAATTTATCAATATTAGGCGTTTGTAGCGTTCCGTTTTTATAGGCACTTACATCGCCGTAACCTAAATCATCGGCATAAATAATTAGGATATTGGGCTTAGAAGTTGGCTTATAAAAGCTAAACAGCCCAACCAACAAAACTAACAACAAGTATTTCATAATTTTTGGTTTTTTGGTATGTACTTTTTATACTCACATAAAAATAAAAACTCTGTAAATTGCAAAATGATTCTCTACAAAATTTAGTTTTTCGACTTAACCTTTATTTTATCATTGTTTCTTCGGCAAATTAGAATTTTATTTGCAGAAAAATTAAGATTAAATGCAAAAGATTACAATTGCCGTTGACGGCTATTCAAGTTGTGGCAAAAGTACGACTGCCAAAAAGGTAGCTGCAAGTTTGGGATATAGTTATATTGATACAGGAGCAATGTATCGGGCTGTAACCCTTTATTTTCATCAGCATTTGGTAACACTCACCAACGAAAAAGAAGTGGCAAAAGCACTCAGCAATATTCAGATTGAGTTTCGCCGAAACCCCAACGATGGCCGAAACGAGACTTTTCTGAACGGACTAAATGTTGAAGATGAAATCAGAAAACTTTATATTGCCAATCAGGTAAGCGAAGTGAGTGCGATTGCCGAAGTTCGTCATGCAATGGTAGCACAACAACGCAAAATGGGCAAAAAGAAAGGCGTTGTAATGGATGGCCGAGACATCGGAACGGTTGTTTTTCCTGATGCCGAACTGAAGATTTTTATGACCGCCGACCCCTTAATCAGAGCTAATCGCCGCCAAATTGAACTGAACGATCGAGGTGATTTGGTTGATATTGAGGAGATTATCGAAAATATCAAAAAACGTGATTTAATTGATACCACTCGCAAAGAAAGCCCGCTTTACAAGGCCCAAGATGCCGTGGATTTAGATACTTCTTACATGACGCTTGATGAACAAGTAGAAATGGTGTGTATTTTGGCCGATGAAGCTTTAAGTAAAGCTATTAGAAAATAAATATTTACATTAATAAAACCTGTAAGGTTTGGGCTGCGATATTGAAAAATCTTGATTATATAGTTGTTGGGCAAGGAATTGCGGGGTCGTTGTTGGCTTATCAGTTGATAAAAGCTGATAAAAAAGTCCAGGTTTTGAATGATGAATCACTACCAACTTCCTCAGCCGTTGCGGGAGGGATTTTCAACCCAATTACAGGCAAAAATCTCGATAAAACTTGGCTTGCCGACAAGATTTTCCCTTTTTTGAGAGAGTTTTATACTTCACTCGAAAAAGAATTTCACGCAACTTTTTATCACGAGACCAATCTTTATCGACCATTTGCCAACGAACAACAACAAAAGCATTTTCTAAGATTGACGGATGAATATGATTTGGGAAACTATCTAAAAATCATTCAGCCAAATCAGTCTGATTATGAGCAAGTTAGCAACGATTTGGGCGGCCTTTACACCGTGTCGGCAGGTTGGGTAAATGTACCAAAAATGCTCAAATATTTCCGAGATTTTTTCAAACAAAACGAAAGTTACCAAGCCGAAAAAGTAGATTTTGCAGAATTAATCATTAGCGAAAACAATATTTTCTATAAAGGTTTTCAAGCAAAAAGAATAATTTTTTGCGAAGGATTCTACTCTACTCAAAACTCATTTTTCAGTTGGATTCCGTTTAATCCTGCCAAAGGAGAAACCCTTTTGGCTGATGTTGAAGGCTATAAAATTAAAGAAATTATCAATCAAGGCTTCTGGATTATTCCACTTGACGGAAACAAATGTCGGCTTGGTTCTACTTATATTTGGGATAATCTAGATTGGCAAGCCACCGTAAGTGGTCGAGAATTGATTGCTTCTAAAATAAGTAAGATATTATCAATCCCCTACCAAATCACTGGCCAAGAAGCTGGAATCAGACCTACTACCAAAGACCGTCGCCCGTTCATGGGCAACCATCCGTACCATAATAACTTATATACATTTAATGGGTTCGGCACGAAAGGCGTATCGCTTGCCCCTTATTGTGCCAAAGAAATGCTCGGTTTTTTAGAAAAAAATAAAGTTTTAATGTCAGAAGCTAACATTGACCGTTTTTATTCGTTATATTCGTAATAAGATTTTGTGCAGATTTTTTAGCAAAAATTTTCCCGAAATTAAATACCCGAAATTGTTTATCTGACACTTTTGCCACCCAAAATGTGCCAGATTGCAATCTAAACTATTGAAAATCTGTATTCTTGGAAATATACAAAGGCATGGAAAATTTGTTTGCTCTTCGTCGAATCAGCACGTTGGCTTGTTTAATGCTTTCATTAAGCATGAGTCGTGTTTCTGCACAAAACTACTTTTCTTCAACCCAAGAGGAGTTTGGGAAGAACCGTATTCAGTATAAAAGATTTGAATGGCTCACGATTAGGAGTAATAATTTTGAGTTTAATTATTACAGAAGCGGTGACAAAATTGCCCAAAATGCCGCTAAAATTGCCGAGGGCGAATATGACCGAATCACGGAGTTGTTGGGTTATACTCCCTTTACATCCATGAAGATATTTTTGTATAATTCTCCCAAAGAACTTGAACAAAGCAATATTGGCCTTAGTGCCCCAACTGACTTAGATGGAAGTATTTTAAACTTAGCAAAATCACGTGTGCAGATTGCTTATACAGGTAACGAAGATCAATTTAAGCAAGAATTAGTACACCAAATTGCTCGATTGTTTGTATATGATATGCTTTATGGAGGAAGTTTGAAAGAGGTATTACAGAGTTCGCTTTTGCTGACAGTTCCAGAATGGTATATGGCGGGAATCTCAGCGTATATTTCGGCCGATAACGATAATCCGCTCATATTGGACCGAATGCGTACCGTGATTCTAAAAAACAAAGACAAGAAAATTGAAACTATCCAAGGGAAAGATGCTGAAATAATTGGTCAATCTATCTGGAATTATATTGCGGTTCGCAACGGAAAAGACAATATTTCTAATATTCTGAATCTTACTCGTATCATTCGCACTGAAGAATCGAGTATCACAAGCACGTTGGGCGTTTCGTACAGTAGATTTCTGAAAGAGTGGCGAGAATTTTATGCTAATAGCCTTTATGCTTCTACCGAAGAGAAAAACCAAGATAATATAATAAAAAAGCCAAATGTCACTACTAATAATTCTATAGCTGAAACCAAGCAAAAACTCGAACTCAAAGCGGGCGAAGTTGATACCGATAACTATGAATTTGATGCTGAAAATATTATTAAATCATTAGCAGCCGAAAATTCGAAAGTAAAGGGTGAATCAAGCGACAAAACGATTCCGAAATCTGGCAGATTTAAGGAGGTTTTGAAAATAAAAGGACCTTTAGCCTACGAAAACATAGTTATAGCTAACGATATAAAATCAGAGTTTTTAGTTGACCCTGTAAGAAGAATGGGTATGAAAAACACCCTCGTGATGAATGATCTGCTTGAGAATCACAGCATCAAATTAGGACTTTTCATTACACCAATTTTACGTAATCATGATGTTTTTTTAGGATATAATAATAATGTGCGAAGAGTGGACTGGGGAGTTGATATTCAAAGACGTTCAATTTCACTTAGTGAATTGGATAATCGTAGCCTTTACTTATTTCGCCCATTAAATATCAATACTCCACAAACAACCGTCCTAAGTATTGACAGACGCCTCTACTATAATCGCTTTTCGGCATTTGCATCTTATCCATTTAGTCAATATTTAAAGGCTGTATTATCGCCAAACATTACCTCTACATCTGATATTGATGTTTCAGATTTAGGCAGAAAAAATCTTCAATCAATCTATTTGGGCTTCCGTGGCGAATTGGTTTATGATAATACTACTCCATTATTTAGTAAAGTACTGGTTGGTACTCGTGCTAAAATTCGTCTTGAACGTTCATTTAGTTTCAAAACCAGTAGCGAAAACTTTAGCCGTATGGTAATTGATGCCCGTCATTATCGTAAGTTATTTGGTAGTGTTATACTTGCAGCTCGTTTGTCATACAGCCGTTCGCTCGGAAAAGCACCAAAAGTAACAATTCTGGGTGGAGTTGAAAACACAATCAATCGCTCAATTGAGCCAACTAATGGCCAATCGGTTGGTGTTCCGAGGGATTTAAGAGATATACTTTTCTATGATTTTGGAGGAAATCTAAGAGGCTTCAACTTCGCTAAACTCTATGGAACAAGTCACTTACTTACAAATCTGGAACTACGTTTACCATTGGCACAATATGTATCTAAAGGCTCTCTAACATCTAATTTCCTGCGAAATTTACAATTTGTAGGTTTCACCGATGTAGGCACGGCTTGGTATGGAAACAAAGGACCATTTAATCGACAAAACAGTTTGAATACTGAAATCATTGGCGGCGGTCAGAACCCATTTAGGGCTACTGTAACCAATTTCAAAAATCCATTTTTGGTTGGGTATGGGATTGGTGTAAGAACAACCATTTTGGGCTATTTTGTTAAGGCCGATTATGCTTGGGGACTTGAGGATAAGGAAGTTAACCCTCCAAAATTATATTTATCTTTGGGTTACGACTTTTAAACTCCAAAGCAAATTTTTTATAATAATATAATTCTAGTTACAATAAGTATTTATCTGTCAAAAATCCGCCTTCCAAGCAAATGATTTTTGCTTTATAAAGTAATTTGGCATGGTTTTGCTACTCATAATGCCAGACATTCTTCCACTATTAACATTTTTCTTTTTTCTTTTCTACAAAAGTTTGTCTAACCCATCATTTATTAGACGTTTACGTATATAGTTTTGGCACAGTTTTGGATAGTATTACAACTATATTTAATATTTGGAGGCCTAAATTAATTTTATAATAATATGATTTAGTTATAATTATAGGTTTTCGATGGATTTACAATAAGGATGTAAAAACTCAAATATTACACGAAAATTTTTAAAAATACTTGCAAGTGAAATATAATTTTACCGAAAGTGGTGTTCCAATGCCAAAAAAGGGGTATTCACAATAATTTTATTCAGTCAATGACATCAATACTATTATAGTTTATGCAAAAAAAATTTCAGTGTTATTAATCTATTTTGTATGAAGAAAAACAGCCATAGGGACATAGATATACCTCAATCTCAGAAGTGTATTTATATACGTACAAATGATAAACTATTCGCTGAGAGTAGTTTGCAGAAGTACTTTGCCGAGAAGTTCCCCCAACAGCTAAGTAAAAATAATATCAAATCCATAACTGATTTTATACCAACAGTAATTCAACGTTCAAGGAATCACATTTAAGTAATCAATTTGATGAAAAGTTTATACAATAGTGTCATCCATTCTATTTTCACAAAAAAAACAAATAGCAGGGACGATGATTAGTTCTAGAAACTCATTTTTTAAAACATTCGCAACAGCAATTTTTTTGATGCTAACTAGTGTTTTTGAGCTTGTAGCTAAAAGCCCAATTGATACAGGTTTTAAACCAAAATATGTTTCAATTACTGATTATGTTTGGATTGTTGTAAACAATAAGGATTTACAAAATACTGGTGAAACTGGGGTGCAAGGAGTGAAATTAGAACTTTATGCTTCTGAAAATTCAATGGTGGCTGATAATACTATTACTTTAAAATACATTAATAGAGTAGGTAGTTCAAGTCCTAAAACGAACTTTGTTCAACTTACAAAATCAAACGAAAAAGATAAAGACTCAATTATTAGTAAGGGTAAAACCAACACTTACGATGTTAAGTTTAGTTTCAAAGTTAAAAACTACAGTATGGTGGCATTTACAGGTGTACAAGTTGAAGACAACCTGGGTGAAATATTCGGTGATAACGTTAAGATTGATTCGGTAAATGAAACAGTCGATGATGGTCTAACAGCCACCAGTAGCTATACAGGTCGTGGAAATCTAATCAATTTATTGGGTGATTCACTAAGTACATTACCTGTCAATACTGAAAGAAACGTGATATTGTTCACTCCTTTGACAAGATTGTCAAGTAAATCAACCTTTGAAAACCAAACATTGGTAATCGGTAAATACTTAAACAACAAATCAGTAGATGACTTGTCAACTAACGGTAGCGACCCTGACCCAAATACGAATAATACACCAAAAGATAATTGCATGATGAGTACAACGGTGAAATTTGGAGATAAGATCCTTCTTATACCTTCGTTCAGCACAACACTCGCTATTGCAAAAGCGACCAAACTTGATACAACGAAGCATGCAGATGGTAGCAATAACCTAATTTATAAATTGGTTGTAAAAAATTATGGTACAAGCAAACTCACAAATATCCAGTTGAGCGATAGTTTGAACAAAGTATTTACCGACAGTGCTGAATTCGTAGTAGTAGGTAAAACAGTATTAGGTAAAAATAGCAAGTTGAAAATAGATTCAACCTTCAATGGTAGAGCCAAAACAACTATGATAATTGCTGATAATAGTTCATTAACAGCCGTTGCAACTGATACACTTATTTTCAAACTCAGACTATTGAGTGCGAAAAAAGGAGATGCAACCTACTCAAAAAGTATCAAAGTTACAGCTAAAGGTGGTTCAAAAACAGTGAAAGATGTTTCACAATCAGGTATAAACCCTGACCCAGCTGCTGATAACAACCCTGGTAACAACAACCAGCAAACACTTATCACAATCAAAGGTCAGTCAGCAATTACCGATGCAACAAATAGAGCCAAAATTCCTCAGGCGTTCTCGCCTAATGTTGACGTCAAAATTGACTTGTTTGTCATCAAGGGTATTATCAAGGGTATTAATGATACTGATAATAATGCCGAAATCTTTTACTATGACAGATGGGGTCAATTGGTTTACCAAAACTCTGACTTTGATAAAGTATCTTGTTGGAATAGCGAAGCAAACAATGGTATAATTCTCGAAGGCAAAGGAGTTAGTGTACCAGATGGTACATACTTCATCCATGTCAAAGCAATAGGCTCCTGGTATAATAAACCACAAATCAACTTTATAACCATTGTTGGATAAAAGCAAATAGGCAAAAACAAACTTCCTGAAAGATATTTCTGAAAAAGAAAAACTTTAAGAAAGTTATTTAAAAAAATACTAAAATAACAAATGGTAAACCATTATAATAGTGTAACTATTTGATATTTAAGTACAAAGAGATGTTTAGACTCTCAATAAAAAATACTGGCATTTCAAAATATTAATGTGACATCGTTTTGCTAATGAGTTTAAAAATGCATAAACAGCTACATTGAAAATTGAATAAACCTTTAAAAGCACCTTATCTTTACTATTTAATTTGGTAAAAAAAAATGAAAAAATTTACAAACTTAAAAAACAAGTTAGCCGCAGTTTTGCTCATCGGGGCATTATCAGTAAGCAACCAAACCTTCGCTCAACAAGAAGCGATGTTTTCCCAGTATATGTTCAATATCCTAGCCATTAACCCCGCTTATGCTGGTAGCCGTGATGTATTGAGCCTTACAACTCTTGGTCGTTATCAATGGGTTGGCGTTGAAGGAGCTCCCAAAACTTTCACGTTTTCTATTGATTCACCTATCAAAAATGAAAAAATGGGCTTAGGTCTTCAAGTAACTGCAGATAAAGTTGGTCTTCTAAAAAGCATTGGAGGTTATGTAACCTATGCTTATCGAATTAAAGTTGGCCCTCGTTCAACCCTATCCTTCGGCGTGCAAGGCGGAGCAACCAATATTAGTTGGGAACTATCAAAAGCTCAAAATCTATCAAACCCTGGAGACCCAGTATTCTCTGGAGCTAGCGACCAAAACAATACCCTCCCAAATGTAGGCGGTGGCATCTATTTGAGCAATGATAGAGGATACATTGGTGTTTCTTGTCCTCAAATCATGCAAAATGCTATTTCAAAGTTTACCCCAACTGATGGAAAAAGCACAGCTGGAAAAACTCAACGCCACTATTTTGCCATGATGGGTTTTGTTATAGGAAAAGGCTCTTTCAAAATCAAACCATCTACGATGGCTCGATATACACAAGGAGCTCCACTTGGCATCGATGGAAATGTTAACTTCTGGATTAAAGACAAAATTTCGTTTGGTGTTTCAGGTCGTATCTCACAATTTCAAACGATGGGGCAAGACAGCAAGAGCTTGTTCGATGCAGCCATCGGTATGATGGAGCTTCAGCTTACGCCGCAATTCAAACTTGGATATGCTTATGATTTTACAACAAATAAGCTAAATGATGAATCAAAAAGTGGTGTGAGTCGTTTCTTTGGTATTCCTACACACGAAATTTTACTTCGTTATGAATTTGGCTTCGGTAAGGACAAAATTCTTACTCCACGCTATTTCTAAGATTTTTGTTACATATTCTATTTGCTATAGAATGCGTTGGTAGTAAGTTTAAATAGAATCAATAAGTGTTTATTCAAAAGGATAAAACTTTATTTTTGAAAAAGGTTTTTTGGTACTAATTTTCTGAGTTCAAGCACACATATCAAGTCCCCAATACGAATACTAAATTTATAAATTCATAAGTGAATTTTAAATTCTAACAAAATGATAGTCAGGAAAAAAATAATTGGCACGTTGGTTGTAGCATTTTTGCTCAGCGTTAGCGTAAAGGCTCAAGACGCCTTATTAAAGATTGGTGAGCATCACTACGAAAGTTTGTCCTATCTTAAAGCCATTGATGCCTTTGAGGCAGCTTTAAAGAAAAAAGGTCTTACTGAACAACAAAAGCTCGCCACTAAAATAAAACTCGGCAATAGCTATTGCAAAGTCAAAGATTCTCAAAACGCCGAGCGTGTTTATGCTGAAGTCATCAGCACAGCAGGCGATTTATCAGGCGAAGATATCGCTGTATCTCTCAAATATGCTCAAGTACTTGCTAGTAATGGTAAATACCGCGAAGCACAAGAAATGTACGACAAATATACTCGTAAAGTCGAAGATGACCCTCGTGGAAAAGGTTTCTCGAAACTCTATAATGATTTAAGCGTGCTTACTAAAAACGCCAACTGCTATAAAGTTGACTACCTTTCAATTAATACCAACTCAGCTGATTTCTCACCAGCTTATTACAAAAATGGATTGGTATTCGTCTCAAACCGACATAATAGTGTCGGAGTACGTCGAGTATTCGGCTGGAACGACACACCCTTTCTTGACTTATTCTTTTTAGATGATGTTTCGGCCATTGGCGGACAGGCCGCTGGCTTGGGAACAGGCCCAAGCGACATCAAAGCTTCTCGCAAAAGAAGTAGTCGAGGTAGCGTTGTTGGTGCTGACGAATACACTGCTCCTACTGCAAATGATAGCCGTACAATCGGAACTTACGGTGGCATGAACGTCATGGCTGGTTTAGGATACGGCGATCGTCCAGTTACAGAATCAGAGCGTTTTAGTGGTTCAATCAACTCAAAATACCACGAAGGTCCAGCGGTATTCTTCACAGATGCTTCAAAAGTGATTTTCACAAGAAATAACTTTAATAATGGTAAAGCAAAACGTAGCTCTGATGGTATCAATAAATTGAAACTATATATGGGTGATGCCAACAAAGATGGTTGGAAAAATATCAAAGAATTACCATTTAATAGTGATGAATATTCAACAGGACATCCTGCCCTGTCGCCTGATGAAAAATTACTATTCTTCGCTTCTGATATGCCTGGCGGTTTTGGAGGAACTGACATTTATGTATCTCGCTATGACGGCAGTAACTGGTCTGCCCCTGTTAACTTAGGTAAAACCATTAATTCAAAAGGTAATGAAATGTTTCCTTTTGCTGACAAAAAAGGTAATTTATACTTTTCATCCGATGGTCACGCAGGTTTAGGAGATTTAGACATTTTCTTTGTCCAAATGGACGGAACAACTTCAAAAGATCGAGTAATCAATCTTGGAGCCCCCGTAAATTCAAGCAAAGATGACTTCGGTATCGTAACCGATGCCCTTCGTAAGGAAGGTTACTTTAGTTCAAATCGCAAACGTGGTGGTACCGATGACGACATCTACAAGTTCGATAGGGAGTGCGAACTCACAGAGGGTTGTGACCTAATCGTTGCCATATATGATGCCGAAACAAAAATGCCGCTTGATAATGCTACAATTTTTTATAAGGATAAGGACGGTCATTCAATAGAAATCATTAGTGATGCCGATGGTAGCTTAAAACTCGAAGGACTTGAACAAGATGTTGAGTTTGCTTTTAGTGCTACGCGTGATGGCTATGTTGCCAAAACTATGAGTTTCTCGACAAAAGATTGCGATAATGAAGCCTCACGCTTAGAAATCCCGATGAGTCGTCCGAAACCAGCTGTTGATTCAACCGCACTAGATCAAAACAGTGGAGCAAATGTAACAAATACGCCAAATTCACAAAATGGCTACACTGGTGAAACCACTACACAAGGCAAACAAAGTAGCACGGGTGTAATAGACACCAAACAAGGCGAACAAACAAGTACTAATAGTACTGTTTTGTCAGGCAATACTTGTACAATTCGTGGTCGTGTAATGACCCAAGGTACTAAACAAGTCGTTGATGGTGCACTTGTAACACTTCGTAGCGAATGTGATAATACAATAAAAACCACTTTTACCGATGCAACTGGTAACTACGAATTTGTAGTTGTGGAAGGTTGTGATTATACGGTTGAAGGTTCAAAAGATAACCTTGGCTCAAAAGGCAAGCGTGTAGGTAAATTGATTTGTAAAAAAGGTGGTATAACTGCCGATGTTTATATGTTTGGTACGGGCGACATCGTTAAGGTTGATAATGTTTACTTTGATTATGGTAAATGTAATCTCCGTTCAGATGCTCGTTCAGAGTTAGACAAATTGGTGACTATAATGCGTAAGTATCCGAAAATGCGAATCGAATTAAGAGCCCATACTGATAGCCGTTCCGAGTCAGATTTCAACCAAAAAATATCTGAAGGACGAGCCAAAGCCTCAGCAGGCTACTTATTCAAACGTGGCATAAGCCGCAGCCGAATAGATTTTACAGGTTATGGTGAAACAATGCCAGTAAATAGTTGCGTTAATGGCGTAGAATGTACAGAAGAGCAACACGCTCAAAACCGTCGTACAGAGATTAAAATCTTACAAATGAATTAAACAATCAATACTCCAAAAAACAAGAAAGTCGTCTTAAGGAGACTGTTTTCTAAACTGTGTCAAGTAATAATTTCACAAAATTGTTAATTTTACTTTAAACATAGTTTTTTATGAACAATCAAGAACCATTCGAT
>Ga0247836_1003289_pt1 | contig 21894 bp, 20 predicted proteins | sample LaCruzMarch2015__4_FD_187116 | JGI IMG/M metagenome (GOLD analysis project Ga0247836, IMG submission 187116) | Freshwater microbial communities from meromictic Lake La Cruz, Castile-La Mancha, Spain - LaCruzMarch2015_14m | ecosystem: Environmental > Aquatic > Freshwater > Lake | place: Spain... | reverse complement strand
TAGGTGGCCGGATCGCCATGGAATGGGTGGCCGGATGCTCATGGAATCCGTGGCCGGATCACCGTGGTGCGCGCAGCGAATGGCAAGAACGCTAAAAGGCAGAAGGTAATTCCATGGAAAAGCAACGCATCTTCCGGTCCCGCCAGAACGTGACCTTCGGCGATCTCAATTCGGTTCAGGCCTATGCAGCCAAAACCTTCGAGGATGTCGTGAGTGACCTCCTCGTCAGCGGCAAGGGCTATGCTGGGTTCCTCGCGACCCGTGACAGCGCCACGACGGTGCAAGTGGCCCAAGGTCGGCTCTATACCGCTGGCAGGATCTTCGCCAATGACGCTACTCAAACGGTCAGCCTCTCCACCTATTTGCCGGCCGCCGCCCAGCGGATCGTGACGCTGGTGTCTTACGGCCAGACGATTGACTCTGAGATCGAGCCTCGCGACTTCCTGATCAATGTGACCACGCGCGCCACCGAGCCCCAATCTGTGCCCATGGTGCAGGAGCGCATCGCTCAGGTCTCCGTGGTGCCAGGCTCCGAGAGTGCCGACCCACAGCGCCCGGCTGTGCCTGAATCCTATGTCCCGATCGCAGATGTGCTGATCGGCACGGTAGGCATCATCTCAGTCACCATGCGGTCCGACCATGCGGTACCCGAGCTTGATCTCGCGCGCGAACGCCTTGATGGCATCACCGCCTGGCAGCTGCGCGTGGGCCAAGTGCTTGATGGGCTTTTGTCCGACCTCTCCACCCTGGGACGGCGCGTCGATAGCCTTCCCACGCGCGCCGAATTTGCCGACCTCGGCTCCCAGATTGCCGCCCTGCGGCGCGCGCTTGATGAGTTGCGGCGCAACATCACGGCGTCGATCGAGGCGGATTTGTCCGTGATCAAGGCACAGATGAAGGCCTTTGCCGATCTGGTCGCAGGCCAGATCACGGCGATCGCGGGCAGCCTTGCGGTTGTGAAAGAGAACCTTGACCTCTCGGACCTCAATTCCCTCTACGGCGCTGATCAATTCCTGACCGCCGATGAAAGCGACACAGCTGTCGTTGGTTATGATGCTCTTGTCGAGGAAGGCATCCGGTTCCCCTGGGCCGCGACGGCGCTTTCAACCCTTCAGCTCGACAATCCCATCAATGGCTCCGTCACCATGACGGCCGACGGGCTGATGGTGCCCAATTACACCAGCATCGACGCCCTCGTGGTAGGCGCCCCCACCGCCAATGAGCTCGTCCAGTCCATTCCGCTGGCGGATTACCAGTTTGGCACGCATCAGTTGATCCAGCGCTCGATCAGCCGCACGAGGCTGCGCTACGGCACCACCCGCAACGTTTGCACCAACGCCAGTTTCTGGTCGGGCGGGCAGTATAATTCGGTCACGGGCGTGTTCACCAAGAGCGGCGAGAGCTTCGAAGTCAGGGATGCCAATGGCAACATCCCGACGGCCGTCGGGCGCAACGCCGCCCATGCCTGGTACCGCGTCCGTCAGTTCTGGACTGACACCTTTGAGGAGACCTACTGGGAATACCAGCCGGTCATCTCGACGATCCAGGGCGTCCAGATCGGTCAGACCTTCGTCAATGGCCAGGCCCGCTATTGCACCGGCCTGTCATTGGGCCTCACCCAGATCGGCCCCACAGGTAATGTCACCGTGGCACTTTGCGAGACGAGGGCTGATGGCACGCCCAATCCGAACCGCGTACTTGCCCAATCAACGCTGGCGCAAGGCAATCTCAAGCGCTTCCCCGAATGGACATTGTTCCCGATCCGCCCGACGCTCCTCAAGCAGGGTGGCCGTTACGGCCTTCTCGTGATCACCGGCGGCGCCCATTACCTCGGCACCGTCTCGGGCTCGAACTTCACCTCGGGCACGCTGTTCTTCTCGACCGACGGGCAATATCTCCTCGGCGATCTCACCAAGGACATGCGCTTCAAGGTGCATGTGGCCAAGTTCACCGCAACCCGGGTCTCGGTCGAACTGAAACCCCTGCAGCTTGCGGGCGGCATTGCCGATATCGACATCCTTGCCCCCCAGATCGTGCCCGACGCCACCAACCTTACCTATCAGGTGCGGGTCTCAGACACCTGGTATTCGATCGCTGAGACGACGCCGGATTTTCTGACGGGGCTGCCCGCCGTGTTGCCCTTACGCGCCGTGATGACCGGAACGCCGGAGCTGATGCCAGTCATCCATGCAACTGACTCTCAGGTGAAAGTTTCGCGCGCCAAGACCGCTTTCCTGCATGTTTCAACGCCGAGGACACTGCCCTCCGGGATGACCACCAAGCAGGTCCGGGTGGTGGCAAAAGCCTATCCCTTCGTCAGTGCCCAGCACACGCTGGCCGTGACCCTTCTGACCGGTGCAGGTTACGCGACCTCCGTATCGCCTGCGGCCGTCGTTACCCGCAACATCGGCTCGTCCGACCGCGCCAACGACATCGAGAAGGAATACCTCTTCACCCTGACCAGCCCGATTGCTGCCTACAAGATCAAGATAGCCGGCAGCGCCACCTCGGCAGGACAGCTCTTCCACGTCGAACAACGCATCGACACCGCCATCTGAGGAGGATCCCGAAATGGCCAAGCAGTCTGAACCAGAAACCATCGATCCGAACGCGAGTTACCGCGTCGAGCTTGCCCGTCCGGTCCGGGTTGCAGGGATCGCCATGCACCCTAACGATCCCGACGTCACTGTCTCGGGCGCGGTGCTGGAGACCATCCTGCAGGCGGTTGCGTCTTACGTGAAGGTCTGACCTGATGCGGCGCTTTGATCGCTACCGCGTGGCCGATGATGACGAGGTCCAGGCCGGCTACTTCAACGGCGTCCATGAAGACCTCGACCTTCGTCTTCACGCGGTCGAAGAAAAGGCCGTGGGCTGGGAGGAAGAAGTCACGCGCTTTGAGGATGTAGCGCTTGGCCGTATAGACGCCGCACTTCTGCCAATCCTGCAACAGGCAATCGTGATCCGTGACCGGATCGAGACGGCGGCGCATCTGGGAACACTGCTGTCGGCCCAGTCCAATAGTCAGGTGGTAACCGGAGCCGGGATCAAGACCTTCCTCGTCCGGGAGAGCGATCGGCTGCGTTTTGCGCCTGCAGGCTTTCTGGTGGTCGTGAGTGAAGCCCAACCCGCAAACTGGCTTGGCGGCCGTCTGAACGATTATGATCCCGACAGCGGCGTGCTCTCGATCCTCGTGACTGCAACCGGTGGGAGTGGCGTTCATTCGGATTGGTTCATTACCGCAACGACCGACCCTGTGCTTGCGACGTCGATCCTTGAGGCAGCACAAGGGCTGTCGGCATCGGTCGTAGCCGCTGCCCAAGGCGCGCAGCAGGCGGCAACCAGTCAGCAGACGGCTGCTGTTCAGGCGGCCAGTGCTGCCAATTCAGCGAACTTAGCGGCGACATCCAAGACGCAGGCCAATACTTCGGCCATTGCCGCGGCGGGAAGTGCCGAGACAGCCTCAAGCGCTGCGACGTCGGCGGCAACGATGCTTGCGGGGCTTGGAAGCAAATATGCCGGAGCATCAGCTACGGCTCCTTCTGTGGATGCACTTGGCAAGCCTTTGACGGCCGGGGTCCTGTGGTTCGATACCGCTCAGAACCTGATGAAGGTCTATACGGGTGCGGTGTGGATCGTTGCGGCCTCAAGCGTGTTCCGGTCATCCTCGACGGAGACGTTTACAGCGAGCGCCAGCCAGACGAGCTTTGCCGTGACCGGCGGCTACGACGTTGGCCGCCTCACCGTCTATCGCAACGGGCTTCGCCTCATTGCAGGTTCAGGCTTCACGGCCACCAATGGGCTGAGCCTAACACTCGGCAGTCCAGCGGTTGCGGGCGATGTGATCGAGATTGAGAAGTCGATCTTCATCCTCTCCGATGTCTGGTCAAAGTCTGAGGCTGATGCCCGCTTCCTGATGTCGAGCTCGCCGCTTGATGGCGGCGCCTACTGATCAATTCTTCTTCGGAGGCATCATGGCCAACACCATCCGCTTGAAGCGGTCATCCCTGGCTGGCAAAGCACCCGCCGTTGCCGATCTGCAGCTTGGCGAAATCGCCGTCAACACGACCGATGGCAAGCTCTATCTCAAGAAAAGCAATGGCGGGGAATTCATCGTCGAGGTTGGTCCTGTCACATCCGTTGCGGGCAAGACTGGTGCGGTCGCACTTGCGAAGGCCGATGTCGGACTGTCCAGTGTCGACAATACGTCGGATGCCGCAAAGCCCATCTCAACCGCGACCCAGACCGCGCTCAATGGCAAAGCCAATACCGTCCATGGTCATGTCATTGCCGATGTCACCAATCTTCAGGCATCGCTCGACGCAAAGGCCTCGTCGACGCATACACATACACTTGCAAGCATCACCAATGCCGGCGCGCTTGCGGCCAAGAACACGGTGGCCGCTGCTGATATCGACGCAGGTGCTGCGACGCTTGCAAAATTCGATCGCACAGGTGCTGACAATTATGTCCTCACCGCAAAGGGTGCTGGCAACACACCCGTCTGGCAAGCCGCTTTGGCTGGCGCATCGACCCTGACAGCGGGGTTCACGCGAAACATCTTCAGCAACGTTTACACCATCGATCTTTCAGCCGGCAGCACCTTCAACGGCACGATCACGCGACGTCCGAGTGTCAGCGATGCGAGAGATTACGTCTTCAATACGGTCCTCAATCCCATCTCGTTTGTTGGCTCCAGTGGTGCCACGGGCTCTGCGGCCCTCACTCTTCCTGCGGGCATTCAGCCAAATGATCTGATCATCTTGATCCAGGGCCGCGATAACGCAGCGCCCGTCGATCCAGCCGGATGGACCAATCTCATCACGGCGGCTTTCAGCGCGACGACGGTCGGCTATTCCGCTTGCTATCTCGTTGCCGGTGCCACGCCGCCGACGAGTGTTACGGTGAGCACGACCAACACAAATGATGCGGCCATTGCCATCGTCTACCGCGGCGTTGATCCCTTGGCACCGATTGATGTCGTCTCGGCAAGCGCTGTCGGGATCGCAATGCCCGACGCACCCTCGGTCACGCCAAACTACAACGGCGCGCGCGTTGTCGCGATCGGCTTTATCGACGATGACAATTACGTGCCGACCGCTCCTTCGGGCTTTGGCAATCTCGCCTATCAGTCGGGTACGACACTAGGTTTTACGGTGATGTCAGCGGACATCCTTGCCTATAAGAGCGTCTCGGTGGACCCGGGCTCCTTTGGCGGCTCCGGTGCTGATGACACCGTCGCCTATAGTCTTGCATTGAAGCCCAGTGTTGCTTTGACCGAAACGCTCACGCTGCCAACGGGTCTCGTTGAAGGCGATACGCTGGCGCTGATCACAAGTTATGCTTCGACGCCGAATACGATCATAACGACGCCGAGCGGTTGGACATCACTGACGGGAACCAACCTCGGCCAGAACGGCTATCGCTTTGGCGTATTCACCAAAGTAATGGGACCAACACCCGACACGACCGTTGTCGTCGCGAAAGCCCCATTGGCAGCCATCCATCGCGTCTATGTCTTGAAGGGCGTGGATCAGGCGACGCTCGTTGATGTGAGCAGCATCGACAACACACAAGGTTTTGGCGACACGCGCAGCTTGAACACGACCCAGCCCTATACGCTCTACTTTTGCGGTTTTGGATCGCCGCGCCTCAATTCGAACGTCGTCTCCACCGGCCTTGAATACTTCGACTATGTCGAGACTGCGGCCGGTACGAGCTACCTCCATCTCTTCACGGGCTGGGCGAACGATCTCAAGAGCGGTTCTTTTGACGTCCCGCAGGTCACCGGAACGTCGGGCGCAGGCAGCAACAGCGGTTCGAGCTGGGCCTTCGCGTTTCGAACGATTGTGCCGCGTGTTGTCTTCAGCAATGAGCCCGACAAAGGCAGCGCCTACAGCTGCACCATCGATGTGAACTTCGACACGAATGCGGTCATCTGGCCCTACAACGTCACCTTCGAGGGGATGACGGCGCTGCAACAGGACCCGACTTTTTCGACCCTCAACTATCCGGGTTCGGCGACGGTGTTTCATCTCGCAAAGACCGAGCCTCTCGTTCCTTTTGCTGCGAGCGGCCAAGCAGCCTTCACGACACCTGGAACCTACACCTGGGTCGTGCCGGCTGACGTAACGAGCATCTCGGGCATCGGCGTGGGGGCCGGTGGCGGAGGCCTGACGGCTGCGACCGGCGGCGGCGGTGCCGGCGGCGATTTGCGCTACCGGACCTCAATTGCCGTCACCCCCGGCGAAACGCTGACCGTCGTGGTCGGCGATGCCGGCGTCACGGGAGCAACGCCCACGGCGGGTGGGTTCACGCAGATCAAGCGCGGCTCCACCGTCATCCTCGAGGCGGCTGGTGGTGGCGTGGGCCGCGCAGCAGGTTCTGGCACTAAGAATGGCACCAGCACCGCGCTCAGTGGAACGGTCGGCGGCGGCAATGGCGGCACGGCCCCAGTCTCGCCCGCGGGCGGCGCTACGGGTGGTGGCGGCGCTGGCGGCTATGCCGGCAATGGCGGTAACTCCGCTGGCACAGCTATCACGGCCGGTAATGCGGCTGCGGTGGGGTCTGGCGGTGGCGGCGCTGGTGGGACCGGTGGCTCGGGAAGCGATGTCTCTGGTGCCGGTGGTGGTGTTGGCCTCTTCGGCATTGGGGCTGACGGCGCTGGCGGCACTGCCAACGCCACGACTGCCGTGGGCGACAATGGTGGACCAGGATCTGGTGGGCTTGGCGTTGCTTTCGGCGGCGGTGGTGGCTCGTCTGACAATGCGGGCGTCATCCCGAGTGGTGCCGGAACGGGTGCAGCCCGTCTGATCTGGGGCAAGACCATAGGCGGCGCAGTTCGCTCGTACCCGGCAACGGGCACCATCGATCACGTCAGCGGTGGCACGACGCCGAACCTCTACCGCGCCAAGGCCTACGACACCTATCCGCAAGCCTTCTACTGAGTGACTGCGGCCCCTAAGCCGCCACATCAAAACCCCTTCGCTCCAACCACCCCGCCTTCGCGCGGGGTTTTTCATTTTGAGGAGAACCGCTGATGAGCGACCCAACCTTTGGCATTTCGATCACGCGGATCGACAACGAGCCGCGTCCCGCCGTCTGGTCCGACATGTCGGTCGTGGGCCTGATCGGAACGGCGCCCGGTGCAGATCCCGCGCTGTTTCCGGCCAATACGCCGGTGTTCCTCTATTCGGATGACATCGCAAAGCGCACTGCACTTGGGACCACCGGCACCATGCCCGCCGCACTGTCGCTGATCAATGCGCAGCTAGGCGAGTTTCAGGTGGCGGCCAAGGTGGTGGTTGTCCGGGTGGCCGAGGGCGGCACGGTGGACGAGACGATCGCCAATATCGTCGGCGACGGAATCTCCACCGGGCTCGAGGGCTTCATTCAGGCGGGCCCCATCCTGGGCGTGATCCCGCGGCTTCTCTGCGCGCCCGGCTTCACGAGCCAGCGGACAGGCTCGAATGCCAATGCGGTCTGCGCCGCACTTCCTTCGATCTGCAACAGGCTTCTCGCCCATGCGGTCGTCGACGGCCCTGCAACCACAGAACAGGCGGCCATCGACTGGCGCGAAACCCTGTCCTCAACGCGGTTGATCCCGGTCGATCCTGCCGTGCGCATCATGGCCGGAACGGACGTCACGGTCGTACCGCTGTCGCCCGCCGTCATCGGCATCGGCGTGCGGCGTGATCACGAAAAGCAGGGTCGCCCGTTCCACTCCTGGGCCAATCAACCGGTACAGGGGATCGTCGGTCCTTCGCGGCCTATCAACTTCTCACTCACCGATGGCGCAACGGAAGGCCAGCGGCTTTTGTCGCACAATCTCGGCGTGCTCTTGCGCGGTGAAATGGGCGTCGAGACAGCGATTGCCTCTGGTGGCTTCGTCTTCGTCGGCACCGACAATGCAGGCGAGGATGATCTCTGGCGGTTCTACAACGTCACGCGCGGGCGCGATTACATCCACCTGATGTTCCTGCGCACGCTGCGTTTTTATCTCGGCCGTTTCAACATCACCGGACAAACTGTGCAGGCCGTCCTCAACACAATCGGCTTTGCGCTGCGTGACTTAAAGGCCGACGGCGATATCCTGGGCTATGAGGTGAAGTTCACGCGCGATCAAAACTCGCCGGAAGAACTGCGCCAAGGCCGCTTCACGGTGAACTTCGCGGCCGAGGAAGCCCCCGTGCTGCGTTACCTCGGCATCCAGTCCGCCCGCTACCGTCCCGCACTCGATGCGCTGCTCGACGATCTGCTCGCTCAGGTCGGCGCCATCACCGGCTAATCAAGGAGAACAGCCATGAGCACGATTTACGTAATGGAAGCCGGAAACCTGTTTTGCGGCGATCATGATCCGTCCGCCTCAAAACACCTTACTCTCAACGAGTTGCAGCTGCCCACGCTGCAGGAAATCTACCAGGATCACCATGCGGGGGGGTCGCGCGTGCAGATCGAAGTGGCGGTCGGCATCCAGAAGCTCGAGCCCACCTTCAAGCTCGCAGGCTGGGATCCCGACCTCCTAAGCCGGTTTGGGCTTGGCACGCGGGACGCCAAGGTCTTCACCGCCTACGGCGTCATCCGCGACAAGCGCACTGGCGTAGCGCATGAAGCCAAAGCCGTCATCGAAGGCCGCCTCGGCAAGATTGAGCCCGAAGCCTTCAAGCGCGGCGAGATGATGGGCCACGATTACGCCATCAACGAGGTCATGCACTATGAGCTCTGGTTTGGCGAAAAGGAGAAGCTCTTTTGGGACTTCTTCTCCAGCGACTGGCGCCTTGATGGCGCGTCGCAGATCGATGACGAGCGCCGCATCCTGCGCATTCCCACCACCGGCTGAGGAGATCCATCATGACAACCCCCATCACCATTGCCTTGACCGAGCCTGTGACCTTCGAGGGCTACACCATTACCGAGCTGCAGATCCGCAGGCCCAAGGTGCGTGACCTCCGCGCCATGGAACAAGCGACTGCCGACAAACCGACCCAGCTCGATCAGGGCGCAGCCATGGTGGCGCTCCTGTCGGGCATTCCAGAAGCGGCCATCGAGGAACTGGACGCCGGGGACTTCACCCGCGCCTCCGAGGTGATCGCCGGTTTTTTCGCGAAGGCCGCGCCGCCGGAAACTGGCGCAGCGTAATCGCCGACATTGCCCATGTGCTCGCAACGCCCATCACGGCCTTTGAGGACATGGACTGGCACGAGGCGCTGCTCTGGCATGAGGAGGCGCGGCGGCTTTCAGGGTCTGTGGGGGGCTGACGATGGCAAATCTGACCACCCAGCTCATCGTCGAACTTCTCGACAAGGTGACGGCACCCGCGCGGGGCGTGGCGCGGAGCCTCGCCGGGATCACGCGGAGTATCGATGACGCCAATGGCCGAAGGATCGGCTTTGGTGATCGCCTGGACGCCGCCATCACGCGCAACAACCGCGCGCTTGGCGATGCGCGTTCCGGGCTCGTCGATGCGGTTGCGGGCTTTTACGCGCTGAAAACGGCGATTGCGGCACCCGTCGAAGAGGCCATGAAGTTCGAAAGCGCCATGGCCGATGTGAAAAAGGTGGTCGACTTTCCAACACCGCAGGCCTTCAAGGATTTCCAGGCGGCGTTGATGGCGCTGTCACGTGACATTCCGCTCAGCGTCAATGGCCTCGCGGAGATTGCTGCGGCCGCAGGTCAGGCGGGCATTGCGGGCGCGGACCTAGTGCGCTTCACACAGGCCGCAGCAAAGATCGGCGTGGCGTTTGATATTTCGGCAGACGAAGCCGGATCCGCCATGGCGAAGATGATGACGGGCCTTGGTCTTACGATCGATGAGACCGTGCGGCTTTCCGACGCCATGAACCATCTCTCGAATGCGCAAGCCTCGTCGGCTGCCGAAATTCTCGACGTGGTGCGCCGGGTCGGCGCGCAGGCCAAGATGTTCGGGTTTACGGCAGAGCAGACGGCGGCCTTTGCCTCGGCGATGATTTCGGCAGGGGCAGAGAGCGAGGTCGCCGCAACCTCGTTTCGCAATATGGGGCTGGCCCTCACGCATGGGACAGCCGCCACAAAGGGCCAGCGCGAGGCGTTCAAGGCGCTGGGGCTTGATGCCGTCTCTGTGGCAAAGCGCATGCAGGAAGATGCTGTCGCCACCACGGTCGATGTGCTTGAGCGGCTGTCGCAGCTTCCAAAGGAGCAGCAGGCCGCAATTGCCAGCAATCTCTTTGGCAATGAAGCGCGCGCCTTGGGACCGCTTCTCACCAACCTCGATCTGGTCCGCTCGTCTCTCGGGCTGATCGCCAATGAGGCCAACTATGCTGGGTCCGCCTTCAAGGAGTTCGAGAACCGCAATCGGACCTTTGGCAGCGAGTTGCAGCGTTTCAACAATCTACTCACAAATCTCAAGATCACCATTGGCAACGCCATTATTCCGGTGCTCTCGAACCTGATCGTCACCATCACGCCGATCATCGACAAGGTCACAGCGCTCGCCGCCGCCTATCCGGGGCTTACGGGCGCCATCGTGTCGGCGACGGCTGCCGTCATTGCCTTCAAGGTGGCGCTTGCTGGCCTTCGCTTCATTGGCCTCATGGGCCGTGGCGGGGCGCTGAGCCTCCTGTCGCTGGGTTTCAACTCGATTGGCAAGGCGGCCATCGGTGCGCGCGCGGCGGCAACCGAGATGATTGCCCTGCAAACGGCACTCGGCGCCATGGGTGGTCAGTCGCTGGGAACATTGGGGACGATCGGAGCGGGTTTGCGCGGCATGGCGCTGGCAGTCCCGGGTGTGGCCGCCATCGGCTCAGCGCTCACGGCCGTGGGCGCAGCCCTTGCGGCAATCTCGGCACCCGTTTGGGGAACAATTGCGGCCATCGTTGCGGCCTTGGCGGCCGCCGGCTTCACCATCTGGAAATACTGGGACCGGATCTCTGCGGTGTTCGCCGGTGTCGCGAAACGATTGAGTGAGGAATTGGAACCCGCTTTGGAGCTGGCCCAGCCGCTCTTCGATGCGCTTGCCACCGTGGGCGGTGCGATCTCATCTGCTTGGGCCGGGGCGGCCCAATGGATCGGCAGCTTTTTTTCCTCGCTCTCCGGCTGGTTCGGCCAGGAGACCTTGTCGGAAGAGCAAAAGGCCCAGTGGGAAAAATCTGGCTACGACATTGCCGACCGCATCATCACCGGCATCAAGTCGGTCACGGTACGCCTTGGCGAACTGGCTGGCGAGTTTTTCACCGCCGGTTATAATTTGATCAAGTCGCTCTGGGACGGCATGGTGCAGGTCTTTGCCGATCTTAAGTCTTGGATCGACAAGCAGATCGCAGGCATCCTCGCGCCCATCAACGATGCTGCCAGTGCCGTCAAAGGTTTCTTCAGCTTTGGCGGTGGTAGCGAGGCGGCGTCGCCACAGGGGCGCGCCTCGGGCGGGCCGATCAGTGCTGGCAGACCCTATCTTGTTGGCGAGCGGGGCCCAGAGCTGATCACGCCAAGCCGGTCGGGATATGTCCACCCAGCGGGCAGCACGGGCGCGCCTTCGATTACGATCGGGCCTTTCAGTTTTAATAATACATCTGCGGCCGATGCCGCCGAGATCACCGCACAAGTGCGCGCCGTTTTGAAGCGCGAGGTCCGGGAGGTGTTCCGCGGTGTTTATGCCGATGCTGGATTGAGGTTTGCCTGATGCTGATGGTTCTGGGACCTGTCCAATTCGAAGTCTGGCCGTTCAACGCCACCGATTACGAGCATGGCCACGAGGCGTCCTTTGCTGAAAAGCCGGTTCTGGGCACCCGTCCGCCGCTCGAATGGGTGGGCGAAGGACCCGAGACATGGACCATCAAGGCCCGGATCTTTCCGCGCCGCTTCGGCGGGCTCGAGGATTTAAAGAAACTGTCCCAGGCCCGGGCGTCGGGTCGTCCGCAATACTTGATGCGCGGAGATGGCGCCCAGATGGGCTGGGTCGTCATCGAAAAGGTGCAGGAGCGTTCGTCCTATCTTGATGCCAAGGGTGTTGGCCAAGTGATCGAGGTCGACATTTCGGTAAAGCGCTCAGCCAAGCCCTCCAACGGATCCTTCTTCTCGCTATTGTCGGGGTTGTTTGCATGAGCGAAGTAATCGAGCGCCTCACGGTTGAGGGCGACGGTATCACGGTGTCGCTTCTCGTCTGGCGGCGGTTCCGGCGCCCGATGCCGGGCCTCGTCGAGATGATCTTCGAGCGCAACCCGGGGCTGGCTGGCTTGGGTCCCATCCTCCCCGTCGGCACGGTACTTGAAATCCCTGTACCGACACCGCGCGCCCCGCAACTCCTCGATCCCATCCGGCTGTGGTGACGCATTATGGCAAAACGCGCACAGTTCATGGTGATGGTGGCGGGCACCAACATCACGAGCGTGCTCGCGCCCGTCCTGATTTCGCTCACCGTGTCGGACAAGGTCGGCACCCATTCCGACACGGCCAACCTCGAAATCGACGACACCGAGGGCCGGATCGTTCTGCCGCAACTGGGCGCAGCTGTCGTCGTGGCGCTCGGCTGGGAAAGCGAAGGCATGCGGCCTGTCTTCACCGGCACCGTGGATGAGGTCAGATCCTCCGGCTCGCGCAGCGGACGCGTCCTGAACATCACGGCGAAGGGCGTCGACACCACGGCAAAGCCGAAGGAGCCGCAACAGCGGCATTTCGACGACACATCCGTTGAAGACATCCTTCGCGAGACCGGCAAGACGGCGGGTATCACCACGATCGAGGTTGATCCGGACTTGGCCGGCATCAAGCGCGCCTATTTCGAGATGCGCGATGAGAGCTTCATCCACGCCGGAGAACGGCTTGCGCGCGAGATCGGTGGCAACTTCCGGATCCAAGGGAAGACGGCTTACCTCTCAAAGCGCGGCGGCACTTATGCCGCTGCCGTGATCGCCGCCTGGGGCCAGAACCTTCACGGCTGGGACATTGCACCCGCCTTGGCGCGGGCACAGTTCGGCGCCGTCCGCGCGCGCTGGTACGACCCGAGAGAGGCCCAGTGGCGGGACACGGAAGAACAGACATCCCTCAATGTCACTGCGCGGCATGATCACCGCTATGCCAAGGCGGATGAGGGCGAAGCTACCCAGCAGACAGGCTCTGACAAGGCGACCTCGGAGCGCGATGCCGGCGAAGGCACGGTGACGATTGAGGGCGACACCAGCGCCATTCCCGACGGGCTTTGCATGATCGTTGGCGCCCGCCCGGGCGTAGACGGCGCTTACCGCATCGAGACCGTCACCCACAATTATTCGCGTGGAGGCGGCTTTGTCACCACGCTCGATCTCAAGGCGCCCCAGCAGGGTGCCGGAACGGACACACGATAGGGAGGGCAGCCCATGGCGCCAGACTGGACCGGGGGGCTCCCCACGGTGATTTACTTCATTCTCGGCGTCGGCGGCGTCGCCGGCGCGCTGCTTGCCATGGTCAAGCTCTGGGAGACGATTGTTCCCGATCGCGGCCAGCATATGGTCAAGGATATCGCCATCATCAAATCCGACATCCAGGACATCCGCACCCGCGTCGGCATGCTGGAACTTGATGTCGCCAAGATTGACCAACCCTCGATCGCCAAGCGCTTCGATACGCTCGAGGGCAAGATCGACAAGCTCTACGATTTTTTGCTTGAGCGACTGACCAAGCTGCCGTCCTGACGGTCGGCGGCAAACCCAACCCCCCAAATCCGAAACTGAACTGACGCTGGCGGCCACGGGCCTCCGGCCAAAGGAGGCTATTGTCCGATGACACCCATTCTCTTTGCGAAAAGCTATCTCGGCACCACGGAATTCGAAGGCCCCGCCGACAACCCCAAGATCATGGAAATGTACAAAAGCGTCGGCCATGACTGGGTGGAGCATGACGAGGTTGCCTGGTGCGCCGCCTTCGTCGGCCACTGCCTTGAAAAGGCGGGTCTGCGCTCGAGCCGCAAGCTCAACGCCCAATCCTATCTCACCTGGGGTGAGAAGGTGGCCGGGGTCGAACAGGCGCGCGAGGGCGACATCATCGTCTTCACCCGCGGTTCCTCATCCTGGCAGGGGCACGTTGCGTTTTTCCTGAAGGCAGCGGGCAACCAGGTCGAGGTGCTGGGGGGCAATCAGTCGAATGCGGTCACCGTCGCGCGCTATTCCAAAGCCCGCATCCTTGGAATCCGTCGGCCGATTGCCCTTAATGCCGCGCTGCGGCCGGAGATCAAGGTCGTCCAGCAACACCTCAAGGAGCTCGGCTATCACGAGGTCGGCAATGTCGATGGCCGGTTCGGCGCCCGCACGCGCGCGGCTGTCCTCGCCTTCCGGGCCGACAATGGCCTGCCGCTTAATCCTGATGTCGACACCGTGTTCGTCGAGGCGCTGCAGACGGCAAAGCCGCGGGCTGTGTCTGCCGAGCGGGCGACGGGGCAGCCGGAAGGCTCGCGCATCATCAAGGCAGCAAACGGGCAGATCGCGACGGGCATTGCCGGTATGGCAGGGGTTGCGGCGTCCGTCGTGGCGCCAGCCGTCGAGACGGCCGAGCGCGCAAAGGACATGACCGAGCGCACTGTCGGGCTTTTGAACCTCGGTGATTGGCTGATGCCGGTATTGCCCTGGGCTGGAGCTGCAATCTTCCTGATGGTCATTCTTCTGGCGTGGAAGGCGAAGGCCGCTCGGATCGAAGACTACCGCACGGGGAGGACACCGTGATGGGTGGCCTCCTTTTGTCCATGCTGTCCGGTGTGTGGTCCCGCCTGTCGGGCTGGGCGGCGCTTACAGCCGCCCTCATCGCCGCACTCGGCATCGCCTGGCTCCGGGGACGGGCCGCAGGCCAAGCGGCTTGGCAGGAAAAACGTCAGGCCAACCGCGACAAAGCCATCCGTAAGTCAGGAGAGATCAGACATGACGTTCAAAACGATAGCGATGCTGGTCTTGATCGCCGCCTCGACCGCTGGATGCGCGACTGATCCACGATTGCAAAGCGATTGCGACTGGGCGCAGCCGATCAAGCCGTCACGGCAGGATGTGTTGACCCGCCAGACCAAGGAGCAGATCGCCTCCCACAATGACATCGGCGCAAAACTTTGCGGGTGGCGGCCATGACAACGTCCGTCGTCGATGGCCCCGCCATCATCATCGGCTATGAATATCGATTGCAAATCGAGGCCGAGAGCGACCTGTTCCTAGCTCAGGCAAGTTTTGCGGGGCAGCTGCGCGTCAAGGTGAGTGCCACAACGCCGGTGACGACGCTGACCACCGAGAATGGCGGTGTCACGCGGTTGACGGACAGGATCTTGGAACTCGTAGTGTCCGCCGCCGCAACGGCTGGCCTCTCGCCTGGCAGCGCTGTGCTGGATCTGGTGCGCACCGATCTCACGCCGCCCAGGCATCTCGCCTTCATGCTGGAAATTCCCGTCGTGCAGCCCGTGACACGGGGGCTTGGATGACAGGGGCAGTTTCTTGCCGGCCCATCACAGGTCCGATCCGCCTCAAAACCCAATCCGACGTTCCGATTATGGCGCGCGTTCTCGCGAGCCCTGTTTCGGTCCGTGTTCTCGGAACCCCTGGGCCAACGGGGGAGCAGGGGCAAACGGGACCCGCAGGCCCGCAAGGCCCACCCGGCAATCTCGATACCGGCATCGTCCTTGATGGCGGCAACTTCTGAAAACAAGGAAACTCTGATCCATGGCAAACGTCATTCGCATCAAGCGCCGCGTCTCCGGTGTAGCCGGGGCGCCCTCAGCGCTCAAATCCGCTGAGCTCGCCCACAATGAGGTCGACGATACGCTCTATGTCGGCAAGGGCGACGACGGGTCCGGCAATGCGACCTCTGTCATCGCACTTGCAGGACGTGGAGCCTTTGTCGATCTGTCCAATGCCCAGGCGGTAGCAGGCGCCAAGACCTTCTCGACCGTGCCCAAGGCGTCCCAGGACGCTTCCGGCGGCACCGACCTCGTGCGGAAGAGCCAGCTCGATACGCTCCTCGGTGCGAAGGCTCCGCTGGCCTCGCCTGCACTGACGGGCACGCCCACAGCACCCACGCCAACTGGCGCAACAAATACAACGCAGATTGCGACGACGGCCTTCGTGCAGACGGCGCTCGCAGGCCTCGGCGCTGGCGACATGCTGAAATCCGTCTACGACACCACGAACAACGGCAAAGTGGACCTCGCGGAACTGGCCGAGGCAGTGGCCTGGACGGGCGTCACGGGTAAGCCTTCGAGCTTCACGCCTGCGGCCCACACCCACGCAACTTCTGAGGTCACCGGCCTCGACACGGCTCTTGCCGCGAAGGCGCCTCTCGCCTCACCGGCCCTGACCGGCACCCCAACGGCGCCGACTGCAGTAACTGGAACCAGTTCCACCCAGCTAGCCACGACGGCGTTCGTATCCGCAGCCGTGGCGGCCGTCATCAATGGATCGCCCGGCGCGCTCGACACGTTGAACGAACTTGCCGCCGCCCTCGGCAATGACGCGAACTTCTCCGCCACCGTCACAAATGCGCTGGCGGGGAAGCTCGCCAAGGCGTCGAACCTGTCTGATCTCGCAGATGCAGCGGCTGCCCGGACAAACCTAGGTCTCGGAACTATGGCCGTTCAGAATGCAAGCGCCGTGGCCATCACGGGCGGTAGCGTCGATGGTGTCACGCTGGATGGCGGGACGTTCTAGGGCGGCACTTCGTCTAGAAGTCAAGTTGTTGTCTGCTGGGGACCTTCCTGGCCCGCTTCCCAATCGGCATAGGTATGTCCATCCGGCAGTTTCCACAGGATGCGCCCGTTCGCACTGGCGCCAATAACCGCGGAAGCGGCGGAAGAAGCCGAAGAAAAACTACAGTTGCTCGTGAACACCAGAAAGTCGCCATCACGGCGGAGCACGCCCTTTTCCAGCAATGTCTCCCGTAATGCTACAGTCCCTCGGGGCACGGTTGGCGTTGTCCGGGCTCTTGCTTTTGATCCTTCGGTCACAATGAACTCCCCGGACGAACCCACCATCATTTTCGCCGCGTATCCCTCACCAATAAATAAGAAAAGCGCAGGCACGTCAGCGGGCACCTTAGTGACCTCGGTTGGAAGGCCCGATGCCTCTGGCGCACGCCCCTTCATCTCGCGGAACAGATCCCAGCCCAGAGCGCCGACCAGCGTCTTCGTTTGGTCGACAAACTCGTCCATGTCTACGCGATCCTGAAGGGGCAACTTTCCTGCGTCATCAGACGGTCGTTTGGCATTCGGGATGGACCACCGGATACTCCGACCAATATTTCGAATGAGAGATGATTCCACGTAGCGAGCGTGGCTCTTCGTCAGGTTCTCATCCTTGCTGATCAGCACGACGGTATCTGTCCAAAAGCCCTTTGCGTCCCGGCCCGCCTCATTCGAATTATGATGGGAAAGTCGCGCGCCGATGCCCTCTGACTCACCGATGTAGGCGAGTTGTCGATCTTGGTGGTCATCGTCGGCACCTATCAAGATATAGACACCAGGTCGTTCAATTTCCGGAAAAGTTTCACGCACGCGCCGTAACTGATTGCGTCGAAATGCGATCGCCTGAATCGTGGACATCGAAATCTGCGCCACGCGTATCCCGCTTGGGTCTCCATCGAGCAGGAAAATGTTGATCGAGCGGGGTTTCAACTTGCCCTACCAATCGAAGCCGATCGACTGAGGCCGACAACCTCCATCAGTTTTCCGTAATTAGTGACGACATCGTAGCGGACCGGGTCGGTGGACACGCGCTGACCGATTTCGTCGAAAAACTTCCGCGCGCAGGCGATCTTGGTGCTTTCGATCTCGCGCAGTTTCAGGGACGACATTGTCCCCTTGGTTTCGGCCACGAAATAGATGTGCTTGACGCTGCCCACCTTGAACGAAATCGCCCAGTCCGGGTTGTAGTCACCGACAGGGGTCGGGATCAGGAACCCGCGCGGGAGCTTTGCATAGACGATGACCTCGTCGCTCGTATCGAGCTCCTCCACGAACCGCCGTTCGATGTCCGAGTCCGTGACGACATAGTCGTAAACATGGTTTTTCAGTTTAGAGCTGACCTTGGAGAAGTCCTGCCCTGACTGGTTGGCCGTGAATATGTCGATGTCATATCGGTCCTCGACGCCGTCATAGGTCAGGCGCTCGATGACCATCGTGGCCTTCTGCTCGGAGATGATCCTGGAAGCCTCGGCAATGAAGTGTTCGGGGTTCTGGCGGAACTGAGCGAAGACGCTTAGCGCCATCCCGGTCAGGATCTGCGCAACTGTATGGCGGGTCAGATGAGCGTTTTCAGCGACCTTGCCCAGCAGGTCGTACTTCACCTGCGAATAGACGGACCCGCCGCTCTCGGTGGTCGTATTGGTGACCTTGAAGCCGTCGCCTGCCTTAAGCTGATCATCCGTGAGGTCGTCGCTCTGAATGCCGGTTTGGACGGTGTACTGCAGCGGTGTGACCCGGAGCTGGCTATCGAGCGCGCCCACGCATTTTCGAATGAGCTCGTCGGAATCAAACTCCACCCGATAGACGGCTTTGCGGTTGATTCGACCCCAGAGCTCGTGGAATTCCTTCTTGTCGAAGTTGGCGTTCAGAGGATTGGTCTTCGGCTTCCGGCCGTCTTCAACCTTCGGCAATTGGGCGTCGCTGAACACGCTGTCGATCAGCTGGAAGACCTGATCGGCAAAGGGCTTCAAATCGTCCGGAAGCGCCGCGAGCGTTCCTGCGGTCTTGGCTTCGTGGTAGCCGGCCGCAATCTGGTCAGCGTCATCGGTGTAGTCGTTCTTCACCAGATACCGGTAGATCAGCTTGGCCAGGGCCGGGGTGATCTGGACCGGACCATTTTCATTCGTGACCGTCTTGCCGGTGAAGTAGGCCTCTGTGGCCTTCCTCGGGCGCGAGGACAGGGTATCGGCAATCTCCTTTTGGAGGCCCCCGACAAAGTCCTTGTAGCTCTCGCTGGCCACCACAGTCAGGATGTTGATGTCATGGACCACCGCAGGGTGGTCCATGCGATCGCCATTCTGGTTTACCGACAGGCGAAGCCCGCGGCCGACTTCCTGCCGCCGCGAGATCATGTTCTCGCTGTGCTTCAGCATGCACATCACAAAGACGTTTGGATTGTCCCACCCTTCGCGGAGCGCGGAGTGGGAAAAGATGAACCGGGTCGCCTCGGCGAAGGACAGCAGACGCTCCTTGTCCTTCAGGATCAGGTCATAGGCATCCGTGTCGTCGGAATCGACGGACTTCGCCCCTACGTCAGGATTCTTCAGCCTGTTGGTCTTCTTGTCGATCGAGAAGTAGCCGTTGTGGGTCTTGGCGGCGTCGATGCCGGCCAGGTGCTTGCGATAGGCCTCGTTGTCGACCGCCAGCTCCGACAGGTATTCTGCTTTCAGGAGCTCATATTCCTCCTCGAAAACGCGGGCATACTCGCCCTTTTCGTCCGCCTGATCGTAGTCGCGGTACTTGGCGACCTCGTCGATGAAGAACAGGGACAGCACCTTGATCCCTTGGGAAAAGAGCTGCTTTTCCTTTTCGCAATGCGCCTTGATCGTCTCCCGGATCTGGATGCGACGGATATCCCGCTCAGACACGTCACCAGTGGCCTCGCCGGCCGACAGGATCACACCGTTGGTGAATTCGACAGTGTCGTTGTTGTAGTCGATCTGAGAGATGGTGAAGCCCCGGTACTGATCGAGGTCACCGGACAGCGTGAACAGGTCCTCGCGGAATTCCAGCCGGCGGACCTGACGCTTGATCTCGCCGGTCTTGAACTTGACCTCTAGCTCGATGCGGGCGACCGGCGCCTTCTTCGAGATGTCGATCCCTTCGAGATAGAGGTAGGCATTGGTGCCAGCCAGGCCGCGGGTCTGGATGCCGCGCACGGAGATCTTCTTCACCAGCTTCTGGTTATAGGCGTCCAGCGCGTCCAGACGATGAACCCGGTTGTGCTGGGTCTTATGGGTTGCTGAATAGCGCAGGATCATCAGCGGCTTGAACTTCGGCAGGGACTCCGTCGTCGCCTTGCCCTCCATCTTCTGCGGCTCGTCCAGGATCACGATCGGCCGGTTGCTGGCGATCACATCGATGGGCCGCCGAGACTGGAAGTCGTCCAGTTCGTCGTAGATCCGGAGGTTGTCAGCACCCCTGGCGGCGAACGCCTGGATGTTGATGACCATGACGTTGATGCCGGCGTCAGACGAAAAACTCTCCAGCTCGTGCAGGCGCTTTGAATTGTAGATGAAGAAGCGCGCCTTCTTACCGTAGCTTTCGGTGAAATGGTCCGCGGTGATCTGGAGGGACTTATAGACGCCCTCCCGGATCGCAATGCTCGGTACCATGATGATGAACTTCGACCAGCCATAGCGCTTGTTCATCTCGAACATGGTCTTGATGTAGCAATAGGTTTTACCGGTACCCGTTTCCATCTCGACGTCGAGGTTGAACTTGCACCCCGCACTGGCGACAAGGCTGTCCGACATGGGCAGGTTCTGGCGACGCTGGACGTCCTTGATGTTGGCCAGGACCTTAGGCTCGGTAAGCTGAAGGTCGGCGTTCTTAAAGCCTTCCTCGAAGGCGCTGGCCTGCGCCTTGCGGCCAGGGTCGATCCGGTAAGTGATACCACCTGTTATCGGCTGCCCGTCAAAACAGTCGACGACTGCCTCCACGGCGTCAGTCTGATAGGGCTGGACCTTGAATTTGAGCTTCATGCCAAGGCCCTTCAGATCGACTTAATGTCGGTGTTGGGGGAAAGCTGGCGGAAGATCTGCTCCACGTTGATCTTGACGGCGTCCGACACAAAACCGTTGTCGCGGAAAACCATGCGGAGCGGCATGTGGCCGGCCAGCTCTTTGACCAGTTCTTCAGTCACGCCGGTGTCGAAACATGCGGCCAGAGCATTGTCGTCTACGAAGAACACTGTCTTGCCATGGATCACCTCGCGGCGAATGGGCAGTGCCAGATCAGCACCCCAATCGATCAGCGTCTGAAAAAGGAGGTCCTCATGAGACCTATCTTGTTTGATGTTGTCTACGTGCGACAGCAAATCACCTTGGTTCAGAGAATCCGGCGAATAGTAGGTGTCGCGCATATTTGAGGTCGAGAGTTTGAATGCACGAAATCCGTCGTCGAATTTTCCAGTTGTGTTTTTCTGCAATTCCCGCGCCGATAACTTCAATCTGCATTTAGTTATTTCTGCAATATTTGGCGCTAACGAATTGTCTAAAAGATATTTAAGTGCGGCCTCATTGTCCTTATCTTCTTTTGATATTTGTTCGTCCAACTGAACCAAAATGAACTTTCTGTTCGCGCCCTTTTCGGCATTGAGCTCCATAACAGCATGGCCTGTGGTTCCGCTGCCAGCAAAAAAATCAAGTACAATTCCACTGCCAGTATGATCCGCCAGTTCAATGAACCTCTTTATAAGGTCTACTGGCTTCGGGTTTGAAAACACGCTGGCACCGCCAAACAATTTTTTGACAGATGCAGTTCCATTAGTCGTCGTTCCGACGTCATCCCACCAGGTCTTAGATACTTTTCCGCGGTCTTCCGCTTCACTTAAAAACCGTTTTCTCTGCGGCCCAGCTTCGCCCGACGATCCAAATACAATTCTACCGTCAGACATAAGCTTTGTGAAATTTCCGAGATCATTTTTCCAGCTTGCACCTGGATTGGGCTTATACTCCTCGCCCGTTATAGGGTTGGTGATCGTGTACTGTTGATTGGGGCGCCAGCCGCCGACCTGAAACGGGTCTGCCTTCCATGGTCCGCGCGGATCATTATCTGGATTTGAAAAGAGCCTGTCGCCCAATAGGCGCGGCTTGAAGGTCGCCGCGCTTCCGATCGCCATGACGGCGTAGAGAACCGGATTGAGGGCTCATTGAGGTCGGTTTTCCGCCGTTTTGGCCGTTTTACCCGGCGTTTTCGGCTCGGCGGACGGACTCCCGGTGCAGTTTTCGAAGGTTGTGAAC
>Ga0247836_1003267_pt1 | contig 21991 bp, 16 predicted proteins | sample LaCruzMarch2015__4_FD_187116 | JGI IMG/M metagenome (GOLD analysis project Ga0247836, IMG submission 187116) | Freshwater microbial communities from meromictic Lake La Cruz, Castile-La Mancha, Spain - LaCruzMarch2015_14m | ecosystem: Environmental > Aquatic > Freshwater > Lake | place: Spain... | reverse complement strand
GAAAGTCCCCGCGAAGGAGACTTCTGCCGGCCCGGCGGCGCTTCACGAAAACGGTGGGGAGAATGGATGGCGGTGGAAAGGGGCTTCGTCAACTCCCGGACAAGTTGAAAACTTGCCGCCACGAAGAGGGCGGCGCTTCACGAAAACGGTGGGGAGAATGGATGGCGGTGGAAAGGGGCTTCGTCAACTCCCGGACAAGTTGAAAACTTGCCGCCACGAAAGAGAAAGGACGGCGAGTCGACGCCACGGACGCATCGCAGGCTGCTGTGCGTTGACACACGCTAGTCGTGACTGCCGAGCCATTGCTCACGGATACGATCGAGGGAGCCGTCCTCCCGCATCTGGAGGATCGCCATGTTGAATCGCTCACGGCTCGGGCTGCCGCTGGGGAGGCCGAGACCGTAGTCGAACGACTCAAACATCGGGCCCACCAGTTTCATACTCTTGAAGCTGGGCTGGTTGGCCAGAAACATCAGCTGCTGATTCTCGCCCAACACCGCCTCCACCATGCCGAGGGTGACCGCCTCGAAGGCATCGTTGAGTGAGGAGAACTCCTGCGGAAAACCGCCCCGCTGCCGCACGATCTTCACGCTTACGGCCATCTCCTGACAGCCGACCGTGCGGCCCGCGAGATCTCGGGGGCCATGGATCGTTCCCGTCACCTGTTCCGCCGTGAGCGTGGCGGTGAGCATGCTGGTGAAGGCCGCCAAAAGCACGATCCCACCCACCATCCAGGTAAAGGCGATCGCACGGCCAAGCGCGGTGGCCACATGCTTGTTGTCGCAGCCACCGGCCACGACCGTGGAGGCGATCCACCAGATGGCCTCCCACACGCCCTTGGGATACTGAGGCGGAAACGACTGGGGATTGTCGCCCCGCTCAAACCACCAGAGCAGGTGGCCGGATGCGAGCACCAGCAGGAGCAGCAGTGCAAGAAGCTCGACGAGTTGCCACGACAAGAGCGACCGGAAGGCCGGCAGAAAGCCAGACTCGTCCCGCCGCCGCACGGCGATCCGGAAGCCGGAGTGGAAGATGGGGTGTGTCAGGTCGAAGATCTTTTCCCGCTCCTGCGTGATCGCGATCGGCCCCAGCGCCACGTCAATCTCGCCCGCGGGCAGCATCTCGAGCAACTGCTTGAACGTGGCCGCGCGAACGAATTCAGTCTCCACTCCGAGCCGTCTGGCCAGTTCCCGCCAGATGTCGATCACCACGCCGGTGGGCTGGTCGCCGGCCCACTCGACCGCCGCGGCGATCGGCAGGACCGCCACCCGCAGCGGCTGCGGGCTGGCGGGGGCGGTTACGGTTTCGTTTGCAGTTTGAGTTTTTGGGGTCGGCTCAATCGCCGCCTCGGAGCCGGCAGCGGCCGACGTGCATCCCACGAACACTACACCCGCCAGGCAGAGGGCCCGCAACAGGCGGCTCTTCCGGCCGTTCCGGCCCGCCACGCCGGGGCTGCGGGCCGCCAGCCCGAGCATGACGGTGCCCGCCACCACGCTTGCCAGAGCCGCCGCCACCGTCCACGACGACAGATTCATGGCCGTGGCCGCCGCTGCGGGCGCGGATTCCACCGCGCCCGACAGCCCACCGGCCAGCCAGAGCATCACCAGCGGCATCGAGTTGTGGGCCGCATGGCAGGCGATCGCCGGGAGCAGGCTCCGGGTGGCCACCGTCATCGCGCCGGCGGCCAGCCCCAGGGCGAAGGTCTGCGGCATCCTTTCGGGAAGCAGATGAAAGATGGCAAAGCAGGCCGCCTGCGTGACCACTCCAGCCACCACCCGACCGCGGCTGGGCCAGTCGCCAAGGAGTGCCGATTGCACCCAGCCTCGGAACAGGAATTCCTCGCCGATGGCGGGGAGCAACGCGATCAACATCCACGAGAGCCAGAGGGGCTTGTCCCGAATCATCTCGATCAGTTTCGCAGCCAGACTCTGGGCCTCGGCCGAGACGTGCGTGCCCCGGACCGCCAGCAGCACGGCGGCCCCCAGCACAAAGAGGCCGGCCCCGGCGAGCGCCCCTCCCACAGTGCTCGTCACGGCCCGCCAGACCACGCCGCTCCCGACAGCACCCGGCCACCGCAGACTGAACGTGCGGCTGAGATCGACCCGCTGCCATGCCAAGAGCAGTAACAGCGGCAGCCCCACCGCGGCGGCCTGCTGCACCGGAATCGCAAGCGCGAAGTCGGTGGGCGCAATGCCCTGCGCATACCAGATGCCAGCCAACCCGATCGCCAGCGCCGAGAACCCCTGCGCCACCGATGGGCGACGGCGACGGGCCGGTCGCGCCATGAGACCACCGGCCACGTCTGGTCCGCGGAAGAGAATCTCCTCGTCGGTCAGCAGCGTCGCAGTGACCTGCAACAGGAGCCACACGATCACCGCCGATGAGATCAGCGACACGGCCAGCGGCACGGCGAGTCGTTCAATAATTCCCCCAGCCTGCTGGCGATCGGGGAGACTCCCGGGCAGTCGCTGGGCCGAGGTGTTTTCGGCCGCAGACCGCAGCACGGCGGGCCGCTCCTCATGTTCGAGCGTCGCACGGGCCAAAGCCACCTGACCGGCAAATGGCACTGCCGGAAGGAGCAGACTTTTGCCAGGATCGGTGAGCAAGCCGGCGCCCGCCAGGGCGCTGGCGATCAGCAGCACTGGCGTCAGCGTGTTTTGCGCCTCCTTGCCGCTCTTCGACGCGGTGGTCACGGCCAGACACATGGCCGCTGCCACCGCCGACAGCCCGATGAACGCAAGCAGCGACACACCCACGACGATCGGCAGATGTCCCTCCGGCAGGAGTGTCCCGCCCTGCGGCAAAAAGCGGAGCGACACGGCTGTCGTCAGGGCGATCGAGACGATATTGGCAACGAGCGTCGCCAGAGCCACCGCCCAGACCGCGAGAAACTTGCCGGCCACGATGTCGATCGCCGCGCAGGGGGCGATGAGGAGTGTCTCGATCGTGCCCCGCTCTTTTTCGCCGGCGATCGCGTCGATCGCCGGATAGAAGGCGCCCGTCATCGTGAGCACGGACAACAGCACGAACACACCCCCGGCCACCGTCGGCAGGATGCTCCGCGTGGAGATCGTTCCCGGCGCATCCTTCTTGCCCTGGAAGCGGATGTGCACCGGATCGAGCAGGCTCTTTGCAAGACCAGCCCGATCGATCCGACGCCGCCGTGCATCTTCGGCCAGACGCCGCACGACGGCGGTGAACTGTTCGACCACCCGCGGCGGCAGCGATTTCGTGGCTGACCCACGTGCCTCGATCGACAGCGTGCCATCTCCGTCGAGCAGATCGAGGGCCTGTTTTGGCACGGCCACCCAGAGGTCGGCCTGACCGGCTTCGACGGCCTCTTCGGCCTCGTCGGGGGATGCAAATCCAAACGCGATCGAGGCCGGCCAGCCAATCCGGTCACGGGCCTCTTCCGGCTCCGCGAGTCCGCGGACGCGTTCAGCGAACGCATGCGCATCCTGGCGAGAGCCGGACAGCACCACGGCAAGGTCGGTGGCCGCGGCCTGGGAGTCGATGTCGGAAATCGCCGTTCGCACGCCCAGAGCGCTTGAAAGCGCGAGAATGGGATACATCGCCATCGGCAGCAGGAGCGTGACGAACAAGGTGCGGCGGTCCCGAATGAACTCAAGCAGGTCGCGGCGGGCCAGCGCCAGCCGCGCCTTGCGCCGCAGGCCGCCTGTATCAGGGCTGTTCGCCGGCGTGCGGATGTCGTCAGCGATCATGACGCCGACCCTGCGGCGATCGCCGCAAAAAATGCCTCTTCGAGGCTCGCATGGGGCCCGAGGATCTCTGGCAACGTTCCCTGCGACACGATATGGCCACCGTGGATGATCACGAACCGGTCGCAGCGGTGCTCGATCTCATGCAGGCGATGTGTCGAGAGCAGAATGGAACGGCCGTCTCCGCGGAGCCCGTCGAGCAGATGGAGCAGATCACGGGCCCCCACGACATCGAGGGCATTGGTTGGCTCGTCGAGCACAAGCGCCGGCGGATCGTGGACCAGCGCCCGGGCCAGCGAGACCCGCTGGCGTTGCCCCGACGAGAGCCGACCGGTTGGGCGGTCCGCGAAATCGGCCAGCCCCAGCGCGGCCACCAGATGGTTGATCCGCCGCGCCAGCGGCCTCTCCTCGAGTCCGTGCAGCCGACCGTATGACTTGAGAATTTCCCGGGCCGAGAGCCGATCGGGCACGCCCGTCGTCGCCGACACGTAGCCCAGCCGCCGCCTCGCCCCCAGCGGATCGGCCAGCACGTCGCATCCTCCCACGCGGGCCGTGCCCGACGTCGGCTTGAGCAGTGTGGCCAGCACTCGCAGCGTGGTGGTCTTGCCCGCGCCATTGGCACCCAGAAGGCCGACCATCTCGCCCGGCGCCACGGTGAGCGAAACACCATCCACGGCCCGCACGACGCTGCCGTCGCTGGCGCGGTAGTGTTTCACCAGATCGATCACTTCGATCATGCCCGTGTCTCCCACAGCCGCATCTCAGATTTCCTCGCTGGGCGGAAACTGACGGTAGTCGAGGATCTTGACGGCCACCAAGAGCAGCACCGCGGCAAGTATGACGACCGCTGCAATCTGCACCCAGACCGGCTGTGGATCGATGAGCAGTTGCATCTCCACGGGCAGCCGCTGCTGCCAGCCCATCCAGGCAACGAGCAGGCTCCGCAGCCGCAGGCTCACCGTCGCCTGATTGATGACCGCCGGTATGAACCCTGCAAGATACTCGACCAGGAGCCCGACGGCCACGCTCGCCACGAGCGCCCGCTTCGGCATGATCACGGCCGGCAGGGCGAAGAGCGCCGCACGCCCCAGCGTGGAGACCACCACCAGCGTCGACAGCATGCAGAAGAGCGGCAGGGGCTGCGGCACCCGGGCCACCAAGAGTGCCAGGAGCGCTGCGAGGATGGCCACGGTGCTCGTCCAGAGCACGGCGGCCAGATAGGTGCCGACGAGCAGAGCCCGTCGGCCACCGGGCCGGACGGCGACGTGGATCCAGGTGCCGCGTTCCAGCTCGTCGGCCACCGCCGGGCACATCGTGACCAGAAGTCCCAGCATGCAGACCGCCTCCGGCACCAGCGCGTAGATCATCGTGACGGCGAGATCGCGGTCGAGCCCCTCGGCCGCGGTCCGCCGCACCGCCAGCATCACCGCCGCGGGAAAGACAACGCCGAGCGTTGCCAGCAACAGCCGCTGACGGGAGAGCAGCCGTCCGAGCTGAAAGCCCGCGACTGCCAGCGTGGGGCACACCACGGCGTGCCAGAACCTGGCGTCTGCCCTGGCGTCTATCGTGGCGCCTATCATGGCGGCCGTCTTTGCGTCTGCCTTCGCGTCTGCTGTCGCGCCGGCCTGCAGCGGAGTCGGAGTGCTCATGATGCCCCCACGCCGCGGTGGAGACGAACGAGCCTGCCAAAGATGCCCTCGAGCGACCGGTCCCCGGCAGCCACCTCGCTGATGGCAAGCCCGTCCTCGACCGCGACCTGGGCGATTCGCTCCGCCAGAGCCCGAGGCTGACGCGTGGCCACCACGAGAAAATCGTCTCCCTCAAACCGCATGCTCTCCACGCCGATCGTGCCGCAGACCGCCGCCGCGAGCCGCCGCGGCTCGGTGCAACGGATCCGAATCTCCCCCGGCATCGCATCGACCAGATCGCGAATCTCGCCGGCGGTGCCGCTGGCCACGAGCCGGCCGCCAAGAATCACGGCCAGCCCCGCATGCAGGCTCTCCACCTCGTGGAGCAGGTGGCTGGCCACGAGCAGCGTTCGCGGTCTGCTGTCGCGGTCATCGGTCGACACCGCCCAGTGCCTGACAAGGCCAACGAGGTCGTGCCGGGCCACGGGATCGAGACCGTCGAACGGCTCGTCGAGCACGAGCAGATCAGGGTCGTGCGCCATCGCTCCCGCCAGTTTCGCCCGCTGTCGCATCCCCTTGGAGAGCGTGGATAACGGCCTGTCGATGGCCTCGCCCAACCCCACGCGTTCGAGCGCCCGGTCGGCTCGCGCGGTGGCATCCCGTCTGCCAAAGCCTGACAGACGCACGAGATACCGCACCCACTCCCGCGGGGTCGCCCGCCGCTCAAGAAGGTCGGCGGCGGGGCAGAAGCCGATCCTCCGCAAGACTCCCGGATTGTCGAATGGCCGTTCGCCAAACACGCGGACCTGTCCCATGGTGGGCCGCAGTTGGCCGGTCACAAGGCCCAGGAGCGTCGTCTTGCCGGCACCGTTTGGGCCGAGGAGTCCATGGGCTCCGCTCCCCAACGACACCGTGACGTCGTTGACGCCGATCACCGAACCGAAGACCTTGGTGACGTTGGTGAGAGCAAGCATCGGTGTGCCGTCAGACGATTGAAGGGAGGGCGGGGCCGCGGCCCCGGAAGGTTCATACCCGGGGCGATTCACGCTCTGGTGGGAGCATCAATCCTGTTGAGGAGCACGATCACCGCAATGAGCGACACAAGCGAGAGCGACACCAGCGACGGCACCACAGCCTGCAATCTCGTCTCGGTGCCGAAGATCCAGGCCTGCACGACACCAAGCGCATGGTAGGGCGACAGCCAGGCCCAACGGTCGATCGCCGGATCCATGCCGGCCGCCTTCGCGAGCCAGCGAAACCGGCGTGGAATTCCGTCGTCGGTGGCGGTGCGCTTCAACCGGCCGGCGGGGCCGGGGCTCGACTCAGTCAGATCGCCGAACGGATCCTCGCTCCAGGAGCCGGCTCGCCCCTCCCGTTGTACAACCCCCGGCGTGGCTCCTGCATCGGCCTGCCGCAGGGCGGCGATCATGTCGGCGGTCGTGAGTGTCGAGTGGGCGATCCAGCATGCAGCCCACGTTGCAAACCAGGCGAAGCTCGCGATCCGGCTCTCCGCCGTGACGGCCGAATAGGCGAGCGCAAGCAGGACCATCGGCACGGCCAGCACCAGACTTGCCGCGACCGCCTTAAGCGGCAGGTCCCAGGTATCGACGGCCACCCACACGCTCGGACTGACCAGCACGCCCATCAGCCACAGGCTGAGCGCCGGCAGCACGGTGATGGCGGCGACGAGCGCGCCGAGGATGGCCGCCTTGCCGAGAATGTATTCGAGACGGCCCACCGGCCGCGTGAAGTAGACAAGCCAGGCTTTGGCCCGCAGATCACGCGAGACCAGCGCCGGCGCGACAAGCCCGATGACGATTGCCAGAAGCACCGCCTGCGGCACACGCATGAAGGCCAGGAGAAGCCGCGACCAGACGATCCGCCGGGTGTCGGCGATATCGACCTTGGGATCGATGGGCTTCCCGCCGGGAGGACGCACGGCCCGCGTGCCCGCGACGTTTCCCGGCGACCTGCCAAGCGTGTCGGCCAGCACGGTGCCGAGCATTCCGACGCCGTCGAGGTTGCGGCCGGCCTGAGCGGCATCACGCATGGTGGCCAGCCGTCCCTCGTCAATCGCCTGCTCAAACGCAAAGAAGCTGGTGGCGAACACGAGCGCCGGGCTCCAGGCAAAAAACACCATGCGACGGAGCCAACGGCTCGTCCATGCCAGCCTGATGCCGGTCAGCGCAATCACGCCGATGGCCGAGCCCGCACCGAGCCGCTCCCCTTGCCACGGCCGGTAGCCAACGTCATGAAGCGGCATGGCCCACTGCCTCCCTGACCGGAACCGATTCCCCGGCCGTCTGGCCGCTGGCGTCGGCCCCCTCCGCGTCCCGCAGCGCCTGCACGAAAACCTCCTCCAGCGGCCGACACGACGGTTCGAGCGACCGAATGACGACACCGGCGTCGCGGGCGGTCTTCCAGACGAGGCCCAGCCGATCCGGTCCGGGCGGCTCGAGCAGAATCGCCCCCATGCCGCCAGTTTCAGCCATGCCAGCGCCAGCGTCGTCGGCCAGTCGGGCCGGCAGGCCACGGGCCGTGAGTAGCTGCGCGAGTGCGTCGAGTGGTCCGTCTCCCTGCAGCCGATGCGTGGGTGTCGCCGGCCGCGCAAGCTGCTCGATCGCGCCGGTGAGCCGCACCCGTCCGCGGGCGAGCACCACCACGCGATCGCAGATCGACTGCACATCGGGGAGCACGTGCGTCGAGACAAACACAGTCTTGCCGTGATCACGGGCCAGCGTGACCAGCCGACCGAGCATCGCCCGACGCTCGAGTGGATCGAGGCCGTTGGTCGGCTCGTCGAGAATCACCATCCGCGGATCATGGACAATGGCCGCAGCGAAGGCCACCTTCTGTCTCGTGCCGACCGAGAGGGTTTCCACCGGGCGATACCGCTCCTGTCCGGCGTCGCACCAATCGAGCACTTCATGGGCCCGCCTGAGGCTCTCGGTGCCGGGCAGCCCGCACAGCCGGGCCGCATACCGCACCATCTCGACGCCTGAGAGCCCCGGCACGGAACACTCGTCTTCGGGCACGACCCCGAGGAGCGACCGCACCCGCCTTGGCTCGCGGGCAGGATCGAGGCCGAAGACACGCACGCTTCCCTCCGCCAACCGCACAAGCCCGAGGATCGCCCGCACCAGCGTGCTCTTGCCGGCGCCGTTGGGGCCCACCAGACCGGTGATGCCGGGCGTCACCTCGAGCGACACGCCATCGAGCACCGTACGGCCGCCGTAGCGTTTCACGACACCGTCGAGCCGGACCGGAAGGTCGTCCCGCAAGGGGGCGCGCCGCGTTCGCTCAGCCCCGATTGGGTCGCCCATGCTTGTCGTCCTTGCTTGTCGTCCTTGCGTATCATCCTTGAGTGCCAGGCTGCTCGACGTTCCCGACTTACTGCTCCATCACTTCCGCTTCCTTGGCTCGTGCGAGGTCGCCGACCTTGGCCTCGTATTTCTTCGTCAGCTCCTGCACGTCCTCCTTGGTCGAGTCGCAATCGTCCTCGGTGAGGGTGCCGTCGGTCTTCTCGGTATCCGCCGCCTTGTTGCCATCGCGACGCACGCTCCGGATCGCCACGCGGGCCTCCTCACCGAGCTCCTTGATGCGGGCGGTCATTTTTCGCCGCACGTCGGTGGAGAGAGCGGGAATCGTGATCCGGATGATGCGGCCGTCGCTCTGCGGATTGAGACCCAGGTCGCTTGCCTGAATCGCTTTTTCAATGTCCTTCAGCGTGCTGGGGTCGAAGGGGCGGACCACGATCTGGTTGGGTTCGGGTGCGCCGACGCTGGCCAGAGCCTTGATAGGCGTGGGAGATCCATAGACCTCGACCCGCAGTGAATCAACGAGACCGGGATTGGCCCGTCCAGTGCGGATGCCGGTGAGGGAGTGGCGAAACACATCCACCGCCTTCTCCATCCGTTCTTCAGCGTCGAGCAGAATATCGTCGGCCGACATGGGGGCTCTTGCTCCTCGGGGGGACACGACACGCTCGGCAGCAATGCCGAGAGGCGGTTGATTCTGGCAGGATTGTGCTCCGAGAAGCAAGCGGCCCAGTCTATTTCCATGGAGGGAAACGTTACTGGCTGCGTCCCGATGCTTTTCCCGATGCCGCCCTCACTGTTGATCGCGATGCTCCTCCCGAGGGTGCGGCGAGGTCGAACCGATCGAGGTTCATCACTTTGGTCCAGGCCGCGACAAAGTCTGAGACAAACGCGTCGCCGGCATCGTTGCTCGCATAGACCTCGGCAATCGCCCGCAACTGGGAGTTGGAGCCAAAGACGAGATCGACGCGACTGGCCGTCCATTTCAGGTCGCCCGATGAACGGTCCCGTCCCTCGAAAAAGTGGTCGCACACGGATGACTTCCGCCATTCGGTTCCCATGTCGAGCAGATTGACGAAGAAGTCGTTCGTTAGTGTTCCAGGTTTTGTGGTGAAGACACCGAGCTGAGACCGCCGCCCGCTGCCTCCCCCACTGCCTCCATGGACGCCGAGGACACGCAGCCCGCCGACGAGAACGGTCATCTCCGGGGCTGTGAGTGTCAGCAGCTGGGCCCGGTTGACCAGCAGCTCTTCCTCGCGGCGATCGATCTTGCTGGCGGCGTAGTTTCGGAAACCGTCCGAGGTCGGTTCGAGCACGGCAAACGACTCAACGTCGGTCAGCGCCTGGGTGGCGTCGGTACGGCCGGCAGAAAAAGGGACGGTGATCTCGTGTCCGGCCCGCTTGGCAGCCTCTTCCACAGCGGCCGAGCCACCGAGCACGATCAGATCAGCGAGCGACACCTTCTTTCCATCGGTCCGCCCCGTGTTGAATTCCTGCTGAACTCGTTCGATTGATTTCAACACCCGGGCGAGTTCGGCAGGCTCGTTCACGTCCCAATCCTTCTGGGGCGCAAGCCGGATCCGGCTACCATTGGCACCGCCCCGCTTATCGCTGCCGCGGAAGGTCGATGCCGAGGCCCAGGCCGTGGAAACAAGGTCGGAGATCGACAGTCCCGACGCGAGCAGTTTCCGCTTCAGGTCGGCCACGTCCCTCGCGTCGATGAGTGGATGATCCACAGCAGGCACGGGGTCCTGCCACAACTGTGGCGGCGGCACCTCCGGTCCGAGGAGCCGCGCGACCGGGCCCATGTCGCGATGCGTCAGCTTGTACCATGCCTTCGCGAATGCAACGGCGAACTCCTGCGGATTCTCATAGAACCGCCTGGAGATCTTCTCGTAGATCGGATCGATCCGCAGGGCCATGTCGGTCGTGAACATCATGGGGGCATGCGACCGCTTCGGATCGTGGGCATCGGGCACGGTGCCCTTGGCAGCGGCATCCTTGGGGGTCCACTGCCATGCGCCAGCGGGGCTTTTTTCCAGCGCCCATTCATAGCCGAAGAGGTGCTCGAAGTAGCCGTTGGACCACTGCGTGGGCGTGGACGTCCACGCCCCCTCCAGCCCGCTGGTGATCGTGTCGTCGGCGTTGCCCTTGCCGAAGCTGTTCTTCCAGCCGAGTCCCTGCTCGACGATATCGGCACTCTCAGGCGCCGGACCGACATGCTCGGCGCTGGCGGCACCGTGCGATTTGCCGAAGGTGTGGCCGCCGGCGATCAAGGCGACCGTTTCCTCGTCGTTCATCGCCATGCGGCCGAAGGTCTCTCGGATATCCCGCGCCGCGGCGAGCGGATCGGGCTTGCCGTTGGGCCCCTCGGGGTTCACGTAGATCAAGCCCATCTGGACGGCGGCCAGTGGGTTTTCGAGCTGCCGATCCCCGCTGTAGCGATTGTCGCCGAGCCATTCGCTCTCAGGGCCCCAGGAAATGTCCTCCTGCGGCTCCCAGACGTCGGACCGACCCCCGGCAAATCCAAATGGTTTGAAGCCCATCGACTCCAGCGAGACGTTGCCTGCCAGGATCATCAGGTCGGCCCAGGAAATCCTGTTGCCGTACCGCTGCTTGATCGGCCACAACAGCCGCCTCGCCTTGTCGAGGTTTGCGTTGTCGGGCCAGCTGTTGAGCGGGGCGAACCGCTGGGTGCCGTAGCCTGCCCCCCCGCGGCCGTCGCTGATGCGATAGGTGCCCGCGCTGTGCCATGCCATCCGAATAAACAGCGGTCCATAGTGGCCGTAGTCGGCAGGCCACCAGGCCTGCGACGTGGTCATCAGCTCCCGCAGGTCTCGCTTCACAGCGTCGAGGTCAAGAGAGCGAAATGTCTCTGCGTAGTTGAAGCCTTCGCCCAGCGGACTCACGCCAGGGGCGTTTTGATGGAGGATCTTCAAGTTGAGCTGGTCGGGCCACCAGTCGGCGTTCGACATCGCACCGGCTGCCGTGTTCCGGGCCGAGGCTGCCGGCACGTCATGCATGACCGGGCACTGCTTGGCTGCCTCCGGCTTGGCTGCATCCGGTTTCGCTGCCTCCTGTGCGTAAGCACCCGCCGCGATGATCCCCGTCATCAGGCCCCACGCGATAACTCGCCACGCCATGGTTCAGATCCTTTCAGTCGGGCATGGGCAGGCCCAGCCCGACGGTCATTCGGTTTCGTGTTGCCCGGCAGACGCTTCCCGCAGCCACATGGAGCTTGCTCTGGCACTGCCCTTGGGCCACTCGCTCTGACTGTGACGCTTCCGACTGAAAGCTTCCCGCTGAAGAATAGTAGTGGAAACCGCACCATTGCACATGCAGCGGTTCCGCTGGGAGTGGCTATCTTATGGGGCCAGCATGGGAACCGTGTGGAAGTATGGAAATGGCTGTGCCATGATTCCCGGGCCATGCGAGGCAGGTGCCGAGCCCTCCAGGGTGTCAATCGAGGAGTATTCGCAATGATGTTTTTGGGATCCCGGGCATACGACACGTTGGCAGCGGCATGCGTGGCCCTCATGATGACTGCCGGCGTGGCTGCGTGGGCTGCCGGGCCGCAGCCGGCGCCAGAGTCGCAGCCGGAGTCGCAGCCGCAGTCGACCAGCCATCCGCAGTTCGGCGGCCGGTATCCGCATCTTGCCGTCAGCAACAGACAGGGGGAGTGCGGAATCGGAGCCGTTGTGCCGTGGGCCGGCAGGCTCTGGTTTATCACCTACGCGCCGCACGCCCGCCACGGCAGCGACGACAAACTGTACGAGCTTGACGGTCAACTGCGGCTCTCCAGCCGGCCGGAAAGCGTCGGCGGCACGCCGGCGGCACGCTTCATCCATGATCCCACCCACCAGCTCGTCCTCGGTCCGTACGTGATTGACGCCGCCGCAACGGTCCACGCAGTGTCGCCGGCCAAGATGGAGGGCAGGCTGACGGCTGCGGCCCGGCATCCCACCGATCCGGCCGGCAAGGTGCTCATATACGACATGGAGGGATTGCTGTACGAACTCGACATGCGGTCCCATGAGCCACGACTGCTCTTCGCCCGCGCCGTTCCCGGCTGGCACGGAAAAGGCATGTATGCGGGGCAGGGCGTCGTTGTCGTCGCCAACAATGGCGAGCATCCGGCAGACCTGAAAAAGCACGAGCCGTTTCTGTTGGCGATTCCCACCACGCGGGCGTCGAAGAACGAGGCGGGCGGACTTGCCGAGTGGGCCGGCCCTGCGGCGGGCGACAGGGCATGGCGGCTTGTCCGGCGGCGGCAGTTCACCGACGTCACCGGGCCTGGCGGCATCCACGGGCCACCTTCGCCCGATGCCCCGCTCTGGGCGATCGGCTGGGATGAAAAGAGCGTGCTGCTGATGGTGCGGAGCGCTGACGACGCTGCAGCGGGCAGGGAGCCATGGCACACGTTCCGTCTCCCCAAGTCCTGCAACAGCTACGACGGCGACCATGGCTGGCACACCGAATGGCCACGGATCCGCGAGGTCGTGCCGGCCGCTGACGGGGTGCCGGCGAAATACGTCCTCACCATGCACGGTGGCTGGTACGACTTTCCCGGGACCTTCTCGGCGGCGGCACCGATGGGCATCCGTCCGCTGTGCTCGCACTTGAAGATCACCGGCGACGTCGCCCCGTGGACGGTCGCTGGCGAGCAGACGATCGTTTTCGGCTGCGATGACACGGCGAAAAGCGGATTCCTGAGCCAGCACCAGAACCCTCGCAACGACCTGAACGGCCGCTCAAACTCGAATCTCTGGTTCACGACGTGGGCAGACCTCCCCCGGCTCGGTCGGCCGGGTGGCACTGGATACGTGTGGCGGCAGGAAGCCGTGCAGGCCGGCACACCATCCGATCCGCTGCTGCTCGCAGGCGGCGGCGGATACACGCACCGCGTGGTGCATCTGGCCCACGAGGCTGATGCGTCGGTCACCTTCACGCTCATGGCAGGAACGGGGCTCGAGTGGAAGCCGGTCGCAGAGGTGCAGGTGCCGGCGAAGGGCAGCGGCTATTACGTGCTGCCGGCCGACGTGGAAGGCGACTGGGTGCGGGTGGTCGCAGACCGCGACGCGCCGACAGTCACCGCGGTCTTCCGCTACGGCATCCGCGGCGGCACGGCCACAGATTCCAATCTGTTCGCCGCCCTCCCGGATGTCGGTTCCACCGAGCCATGGATCGCTGCCACCCTACGGAGCGGCGACGATGATTCACTGCCACTCGATGTGTTTGCCCGTGACGTCGATGGAGAAGGGACACCAGCGGCGGCGGCAGCCTGGCGGGTGAGCGTCGGCCACGGTCCAGAACCCCGGAGCAAAGCTGATCCCGTCACCAGCCTCCTCCGCGACAAGGCGACCCCCACGTCGCCCGACGTTTCATTCGACGCGGCGAGTGTGATCCTCACGGAGGGGACGAAGGTCTTTCGTCTGCCCAAGCCACTCGATCCAGCCCGAGCGGCCGCCTACGAGACGCCATTCGCCAGCGGTTGGCCGCGGGGGTTGCGTGAGGTGGTCACGGAGCGAAGCCTGCTCAACGCGGCCGGCACGTTGTATGTGCTGCCGCGAGTCACCAGCGGTGGTGCTGCAAAGATTCTGCCCGTGTGCAGCCACGGCAAGCGGATCACCGACTTCTGTTCGTGGCGCGGACTGCTCGTCCTCGGTGGCGTGCGGCAGGCCGCGGTGCCATGCGGAGCAGGAGCGCCAGGCTCACGGGTGATCGGCAGTACCGACATGAGCGGCCACACCGCCCGCGGCCCTGCTGTCTGGGTGGGTGACATCGACGAACTCTGGCGGCTTCCCAGACCGACCGGCCGCGGCGGGCCGTGGCACGAAACGGCCGTTGAGGCCGGCATGCCGAGCGATCCGTACCTCATGGGGGGCTACGACGAGAAGGAACTCCATCTTTCGCACCATGCGGCCGAGACCGTGGCCGTGAAGGTCCAGATCGATCCGGCCGGGGACGGCCAGTGGTTTGAGTATGAGCGTGTCGCCGTTCCCCCAGGTGAGACCGTTGTCCATCATTTTCCGAAAGGTTTTCTGGCACAGTGGGTGCGTTTGGTCCCGGATGTGGCCTGCCGAGCCACCGCGACCCTCCTCTACAGGTGATACGGGGCAGAAGTGATCTGGAATCCCATACAAGCCCCTGGCGTGAGCCGGGGGATCGGTCCGCTACCCCACGATGACCGTCGGCCGCCTCTCGGGATCGGCGATGGCGTCGTCGAGCAGGTCCACGACACGGTTGGGCACGTCTCCACGGCCAAAGAGCAGGAAATCAAGGGCGAGCTTGAGCCGGTTGCCCTTGCTCCAGCCGAAAACGATGTCGAGTGGCGAGCCATTCTTGGTCATGTCGATCGCTAGCTGCGCGATCGTGTGCGACACCGACACGCAGTCGTGCGCGGTGATCACAAACCGGTCGCCTTCCTGCCGGACACCGATGATCGGCGCATTTTCGAACTCGCTCGTATCGCCGTAGTGCACCTCGAGAAACACCAGAGGCACCCCGGACGGGATGCGGTGCTTCCGCCGAATCTCGGCCTCCTTCTCCGCCAGCGATCGCTGGCCGGGACGGTGCGGCACGAGCACCTGGAACGTGCCGTCCAAGCAGATGTCGGTCCAGAGCATCCTCGCGGCATCATCGGCGAAGCGAAACTCCTTGAGCCGCAATTCCTCGGCTCTCCAAAACCGCGATACGAGCGACAGCGCGAGCACACAGCCGATGAAGATCGACGCGATGATGATGCCGTCCGGCCGCTCGATCATGTTGGCGATCGTGGTGTAGATAAACACCAGACAGACCATAAAGAAGTAGCACTGCGCAGCACGGCGGCCGAACACACCCGATCCGTCCGCTGGCAGCGGCTTGTGGCCGATGTCGACGAGCGTCGCGATGGCGGCGCTGGTCATGAGCACGAGCACGCCGGTGGCATAGGCGCCGCCCTGCGCCGAGACGTCGGCCCGGAAGGCCCAGGTGACGAGCAGGTTGATGACGGTGAAGGCCATGACAAGGGGGCGGTAGGCGGCCGCCCACTCCGGTGCCATGCCATACCGCGGCAGATACCTGGGCACCATGTTGAGCAGGCCCGCCATCGCCGAAGCGCCGGCAAACCAGAGGATGAGAATCGTGCTGACGTCATACGCGGAGCCGAAGACGCGGCCGAAGAGCGGACAGATTGCGTGCGGACTCTCACCATGGGCGATGTAGGCCAGCGCCCGGTCGATGGCCTTGCCCTTGACCGGTTCGAGCCTGAGTTCATCGGCCGGGATGAGGGTGTCGGTGCCGGTGACCAGCGACGATCCAACCAGAAACACCGACATGATCAGGGCGGCGGTGAAGAGCAGTTTCCGCGTGTTGGCGATCCGGGCCGCGGCATTCGTCGGATCGTCCGGCGTGCCCTTCATGAGATGGATCTGCAGTACGCCGGTCTCGAAGCCGCTCATGCCCAGCGCCAGTTTCGGAAACACGATGCAGGCGATGCCCAAAGCCACCCACGGGCCGCTGCCGCTGATAGGCGCGTGGGCCAGGTGGTAGTTTCCGCTGGTAATCTCCCCCAACCAGTGCTGGAGCAGGGAGGGATGGGTGACCAGATGAAACAGCCCCGCCCCGACCACGATGGCCGTCAGACCGAGGTAGGCGACGACGAGCACCAGCGCCAGCCCGATGACCTCGCTAAACCCCTTGAGAAACATCCCGCCCAACAGCACGAGCAGGACAATGGTGACGAACATCTGCCCCTGCATGAAGGCGGGTGCCTCCGCGGCATAGAACGCGTTGCTGATCAAGTGGGCCGCGGCGTCGGCCGCGGAGAGTGTTTTCGTGATCACGAAGTCAGTGGCTGCGAAGCCGACGAGCACGAGCACCACGATCTTGTTCCACCATCCGTGAAACAGCCGTTCGATCATACCGATGGAGCCGACGCCGTCGGGCGTCTCCCCCGCCACGTGGCGATAGACAGGCAACGCTCCCAGGAGCGTCACCAGCACGAGAATCAGCGTTGCGATCGGGGCCAGCGTGCCCGCCCCCTCGAAGGCGATCGACGGCTGGTAGCCGAGGGTGCTGAAGTAGTCGACGCCACACAGGCACATGATCAGCCACCAGGCGTAGTGGTGCTGCGGGTGCGCGTGTTCGTCAAGTTGCTGCGTAGAGGTTGGCCGGCTCATTCGCGTCTGGCCCCCACGAGGGTGCCGACGCGTTCACCCGAGACAGCCCGTTCGATGTTGCCATCCCGGCGGTAGTTGAAGACGAGGATCGGCATGGCATGTTCCATGCACTGGGAGATTGCCGTCGCGTCCATCACACGGAGATTCTGCTCCAGCACCTGCTGGTAGGTGAGGTCGCGGTAGAGCATGGCATGCGGATTCTTCTCCGGATCGTCGGAGTAGACGCCGTCCACGCGAGTGGCCTTCATGAGGATGTCGGCCTCGAGTTCGAGTGCCCGCTGGGCGGCAGCCGTGTCGGTGGTCACGAACGGGCTGCCGGTTCCGGCCGCCAGGATCACGATCCGCCCCTTTTCGAGATGCCGCTTTGCCCGGCGGCGGATGTAGGGCTCGGCCACGCCCTCCATGCGGATGGCGGTCATCAGACGGGTCTGCACACCGAGGCTCTCGATGGCATCCTGCAGGGCGAGGCCGTTGATCACCGTGGCAAGCATGCCCATGGAGTGCCCCGTGGCCTCCTGGATGCCGGTATTGCCCGCGGTAAACGATGCCCCGCGCAGGATGTTGCCGCCACCGATCACAACGGCCAGTTGCGTGCCTTGGGCCGCTGCCTGCACCGTCTGCCGGGCGATGTGAAGCACTTCCTCCATCGAGATGCCGCGTTCGCCCTGCCGGGCGAAGCTCTCGCCCGACAGTTTGAGGAGTACGCGACGGTAGCGACCGGCGTCCATGGTGGTGATGGGGGCGGACCGGGGTGTGGGCCTGTTTCAGCCGCCGATCCGCCAGTTCTCCAGTCGCTTAACCTGCAGTCCGGCGGAACTGGTGAGCTGGCCGACGGTCTGCTTGTCGTCCTTCACAAACGGTTGTTCGAGCAGCACGCACTGGCTGAAGAAGTTGCGGAGTCGGCCTTCGATCATCTTTTCGATGATGTTCTCAGGCTTCCCCTCCCTGCGGGCTGCGTCGCTGAGAATCTCCCGCTCCTTGGCGACGACGGCAGGATCCAGATCCTCCTTGGTGAGCGACTGCGGAGCGAGCGCCACAGCGTGCATGGCGACATCCTTCGCCACCTCGGCTGCTTTTTCACCGGTCGTATTCCCCGCGACTTCGACGAGCGCCGCCTTCGAGCCGTCGTGATGGGCATAGCCACCGCAGGGGGCATCGATCCGGCAGATCCGAGACAGCTCAAACACCTCGCGCATGCGATTGAAGAGATCGTCCTTCAATTCGCCAAGCGTGCGGTCAGGATGAGCCTGGCTCTTCTGGGCCAGAAGATCAGCCGGCGTCTTTGCGCCTGGGCCGACCGCCAGGGTCTTGGCCACGTCGTTCACAAAGTCCTTGAAGTCGGGGCTTCCGGCCACCGGGGCACTCTCGCACTTCACTTCGATCATCGAACCGACTCCCTTGGCCAGATCGGCGTAGACAGCCAGGCGGCCGGTGGAAGTCTCGCGGTCGGCCCGCATGGCCTGCGTCTTCACGCCCTGCTTTCGCAGCCATTCAACCGCCTCGTCGGTGTTGCCACCGCACTCCAGCAGGGCCTTCTTGCACTCCATCATCGGCAGACCCGTTTTGTCACGGAGGGCCATCACGGCAGCGGCGGTGATCTCAGCCAAGGTGTTTCTCCTCGTAAAAGACGGTAAGAGGTGAGAAAAAGCGAAGTGGTACGAAAGAATTGCGAGAGCGGTTGTTTTGGTGGGCTGGCTGTGGGGTGGTCGATTCCACACCATCCGCGCCACCGAGGCCTGCGCCTTTGTGGCGGACTTTTCAATCAGGCCATTGGCCAGGCCCATGGTATCGGGCCCAGAGTATGAGGCCCTTCCCATGAAGCCCTTATTATGAAGCCCTCATCATCAGGACTTGGGAGGCCTCGGCACGGCCCGCTTCACGTTCGCCTTGGCTTTCGGAGCCGGCTTCGGACTCTTGCCCTCTTCGCCAGCCTGACCAGCCACTTCCCCGCCCTCGGCCTGGGCCTGCGACGCAGCCGCGGTCTGCGACTTGCCCTCGAGAATCGCATCCGCCAGTCGGGCGGCGACCAGTTCGATCGAACGGATCGAGTCGTCGTTGCCCGGAATTGGCAGATCGATGACGTCAGGATCGCAATCGGTGTCGATCAGCGCCACGGTCGTAATGCCCATCTTGCGGGCCTCGTTGACGGCGTTCTTCTCCTTCTTGGGATCAAACACCACCAGACACTCAGGCAGCCTGGAGAGGGTGCGGATGCCGCCCAGGTTTCGGAGCATCTTGCGGTGCTCCCGTCGGAGCGAAGACTGCATCTTCTTCGAGTAACCGCTAAAGGCCTCCGAGGGGATCAGCAACTCGAGTTCCTCGAGCCGGGCCAGCCGATTGCGGATCGTTCGGAAGTTGGTGAGCGTGCCGCCGAGCCAGCGGTCGCTGACATACGGCATGCCACACCGGGCCGCCTCGCGGGCGACGGCCTCGGCACCCTGTCGCTTGGTGCCCACAAAAAGCACGAGCACGCCAGATGATGCAACCTGCTTGAGATACTTCCGCGCCCGCAGCAGGCCGCGGATCGTCTCGCGGACGTCGATGATGTGGATGAGGTTGCGACGGCCGTGGATGTAGGGCCGCATCTTGGGATTCCAGCGGCTGGCTCGGTGGCCAAAGTGCACGCCCGCTTCAATCAACTCTTGGGCCAAAACGTTCGACACGCTCGCGTACTCTCAAAAGGAAGGGGATGTTGGAAAGCGGATGCCGGCCTTGGTGGGAGGGGAGCCCTCGCCGCCGAGCACCGCAAACTATCGGCTTTTCCGGGGCCGTGTCAACGCACACGCGGCATCCCCGGGCGCCGGGGCAAACCCGGGGCCGGCTGCCCGGCCCGTCTGCAGCCATGGCTTGAATCCGGCCAACCGAGCAGACTAGACTCCAGACGCAGCGTTTTCAGGCGTTTCCAGCCCACTTCGCCCCGTCCACCACCTCCTACGAGCCCGGCCCCCGTGCCGTCCGCACCCATGCGACACGTCCTCTCCGCCACGGTCCAGAATGTTCCGGGCGTGCTGGCACACGTGGCGGGCATGCTTGCCTCCCGTGGCTACAACATCGACAGCCTGGCCGTCGGTGAGACCGAAGACCGCGGATTTTCGCGGATGACGTTCGTGCTGCGGGGCGACGACCGGGTGCTCGACCAGGTCTGCCGGCAGCTGGAGAAGATCGTCACGGTGGTCCGCGTTGATGACATCAGCTCCCGCAACTACGTCGAACGCGACCTGATGCTCATGAAAGTGGCCGCCCCGGTTGGTCCGGCGCGGTCGCAGGTGAAGGAACTCGCCGAAATCTTCCGTGGCCGGATCGTCGACGTGGCTGCTGACAGCGTGATCGTTGAGATCTCTGGCACGGAAAAAAAGATCGAGGGCTTCATCGAACTGATGCGGCCGCTGGGCATCCTGGAACTGGTCCGCACCGGCCGGATTGCAATGGTGCGGGGAAGCTCGCCGACCCGTGAACTCACTGAAGCGGCCGACGGGGCCCGACCGGTCGACGCGGTTTCGGAAGGCGAATCGCTCGCGTGATGGAAGACTTCTGCCAACGCACGACCCGCAACCATCCAACGCATCCAGCCTTCACATTCAGCAGTCAATCGTTTTCGCAACTCATCCTCATCCCGAATCATCCCGAACTGGAGTGACCTGTGGCCGCCACGATCTACTACGACGCCGATGCTGACCTGAAGGCCCTCGCCGGCAAGACCATCGCCATCATCGGCTACGGCAGCCAAGGCCATGCCCAGGCCCAAAACCTGAAGGACAGCGGCCTCAAGGTCGTGGTGGCCCAGCGACCGGGCGGCCCCAATTACGATCTCGCCAAGAGCCACGGCTTCGAGCCGATGAGCGTGGAAGATGCCGTCAAGCAGGCCGACCTTGTCAACATTCTCCTGCCCGACGAACTGCAGGGAGATGTCTACAAGACTTCGATCAAGCCGAACCTGAAGAAGGGCGCCATCTTGATGGCCAGCCACGGCTTCAACTTCCACTTCGGCCAGGTCGAGCCGCCGCCGGGCCACGACATCATGCTCGTCGCCCCCAAGGGCCCGGGCCATCTCGTCCGCAGCGAATACGTGAAGGGGGGCGGTGTGCCCTGCCTGATCGCCCTGGGCCCCAACGCCAGTCCTGAGACCAAGAAGATCGGTCTCGCCTATGCCAAGGGCATCGGCGGCACGCGGGGCGGCGTGATCGAGACGACGATCGCGGAAGAGACCGAGACCGACCTCTTCGGCGAGCAGGCTGTGCTCTGCGGCGGCGTCTCGGAGCTGATCAAGGCCGGCTTCGACACGCTCGTCGAGGCGGGCTACCAGCCGGAGATGGCCTACTTCGAGTGCCTGCACGAGATGAAACTGATCGTCGATCTCTTCTATCAGGGCGGCCTCGAATACATGCGGTACAGCGTGTCGAACACGGCTGAATACGGCGACTACACGCGTGGCAAGCGGATCATCACGGAAGAGACCCGCAAGGAGATGAAGAAGATTCTCGAAGAGATTCGCTCGGGCGAATTTGCCCGCGACTGGATCCTCGAAAACCGTGGCGGCGCGGCGATGTTCAAGAGCACGCGTCGGCGTGAGCGTGAGCACAAACTCACGGAGACGGGCCGGGGCCTCCGCAAGATGATGAAGTGGATCGACAGCAAGGAAGTGTGATCGCATGACGCCCGAGGAAACCCAGTCGCGCAGTCTCTACGAATCGCGGGTGTTGTATGAGCAACTCCAACCCGGCGACCGGGTGGAGGTGGTGCATGGAGTCACGGTGGGTTCGACCGCCAAGTGGAGCACGACCACAGTGGGCCAGGTGCTGCGTCGGGAGCGGCGTCGGCATGGGCTGCACTTCCGCCGGAATCCTGACGACAAGGTTTTCAGCGATGTGCTGATCCTGTCCCGCGACGACGGCGAACTGACCACCGTGACAATGGACGAGTACACGCGGCTGCGGAAGCTGTAAGCCACGGCGCAGGGCCGGAGGCCCGGATAAGCACCAGCGGGCGGAGTCCCGCCAAGGAAAAACGGACACGATGTCCGTGTTTTCCGTGAAACTCCCGAGTACACGCGGCTGCGGAAGCTGTAAGCCACGGCGCAGGGCCGGAGGCCCGGATAAGCACCAGCGGGCGGAGTCCCGCCAAGGAAAAACGGACACGATGTCCGTGTTTTCCGTGAAACTCCCGAG
>Ga0247836_1003249_pt1 | contig 22079 bp, 18 predicted proteins | sample LaCruzMarch2015__4_FD_187116 | JGI IMG/M metagenome (GOLD analysis project Ga0247836, IMG submission 187116) | Freshwater microbial communities from meromictic Lake La Cruz, Castile-La Mancha, Spain - LaCruzMarch2015_14m | ecosystem: Environmental > Aquatic > Freshwater > Lake | place: Spain... | reverse complement strand
TCAGATCATATATAGATGATTTCCGTGATTTAGTTATGGTACTCGCTTGTGCCTTATCTAATTTCAAAATAAAATATCAATAACAAACTAACTTATATAATCTCTAATGTCTAGTCCCCAATTAAGATTTCCAACGTTTCAATAAATTCTATTGCTTGAGGGTATAAACTTTCAAGGAGCTCAATATCATAAAAAGCAAAATCATCATAATCGCTACTGTGCCTTTTTTCAAACAATGTAGCATAAATACTGCTGATTTTCGGGGATAATTTTCCATTAACAACAAAGTGCAAACCCAGCATTTGTTTTGTGCCAGCATGTGTTTGTGCTGATATTCCATTTTTGATTAGCAGTGCAATAACAATATAATAACAAGCATAATACAATCTATTAATAGCTCCGTTAAGATAACCTTCATTTATCATTAATCGTGCTTCCAACATGGTTTCTTTAGACCGCTGAATTCTATAAGAAACTAATCCATTTATACTTTCTTCATCCAACGTTCGTTTCATAATTCCACTCCCTCATTCATTACATTGATATAAAATGGTGTTTTAAATGGGCGGTTTTCCCACGTTTTTTTTGGAACTATCATAGGACTGATAAGTACTCCTGTTTTTAATTCCAAAAGATAAATTGGAAAAGTAATTTTTTCTTCATCTTCCAGCGTTACTTTATCTTTATTCACTAATATCAATAAATCAATATCACTGCCTGCATGAGCATCGCCTCGCGCTTCTGAACCATAAAGTATCACCTTAGCATCGGGTGCTTCACGGTAAATAATATCACGAAGACTATTTACAATTTCAATTCGTTTCATCCTGTTTTTTTTCTAATACTTGCAGAGAAGTTAATGCTCTATTCATTAATATTCTTTTATTGAAATACAAAGATACATACAACTCTCAAAATTGATACATATTAAATGAAAAATATCGAAAGTTTAGTAGAATTTATATAAGCTAGAATTTTTTGACCCTGCCTGCCGTCAGGCAGGGTCTCATTCAAAACATATCATTTAATATTATTTACTTCTTACTTGCATTTGTTTCCCAATTTTTTACAGTTAAAGTAACAAAATATAATTTTCAATATTCAAAGCCTCCGAATAATTATGTTCGGCGTTTTTTTTTTGTAAAATTAGTCCGGTTGTTCAAATCAGTAAGTGAGTTTTGTATTTTAGTCAAAAAATCCAACTTTCTAGTCAGATAATGCACATCAAAAATCAAAAAGTGTCCTACTTTTGTAGCATTGAAAATCTATTGTCTAAAACAATTAAAAAAATCAACATGATGAAATTTAAAAAGTGTGCTCTAAATCGAAATTGGAAAATGAGTTTAATATTCATTTTCTCGTTTGGTCTCAGCTTTGTAGTTGTAGGTCAAAACAAAACGATTTCGGGAGTAGTAAAAGACGCCTCGGGCGAAACAATTATTTCCGCTTCGGTAATTGTTAAAGGAACAGATATTGGAACTGTTACTAATTTCGATGGTGAGTTTAAATTGGATGTGCCTGCTACAGCTAAAACACTTATTGTGACCTATGTGGGTATGCAGCCCAAAGAAGTGACTATAAATGCAACAGTTTTTAAAATTACGCTCGTTGAGGACATAAAATTGCTCGACGATGTGGTGGTTATTGGGTATGGCACACAACGTAAACGCGATTTGACAGGTTCGGTTTCGTCGGTTAGCGAAAAAGCTTTGAGAGACATTCCTGTTTCTACAGTGTCTGAAGCTCTAACGGGTAAACTCACCGGAGTACAAGTTACAACTTCGGAAGGTTCGCCCGATGCCGAAATTAAGATTCGGGTGCGTGGTGGTGGTTCCATTACGCAAAGTAATTCGCCACTTTACATTGTAGATGGTTTTGCTCGCGAACATATAAAAGATATTGCCCCAAGCGAAATTCAATCCATCGATGTATTAAAAGATGCTTCTTCCACTGCAATTTATGGTTCGCGTGGAGCGAATGGAGTTATAATAATTACCACCAAAACAGCCGAAAAAGGAAAAATATCGGTTTCGTACAATGGCTATGCCGGTTTTAAAAAGATATCCAAACTACTATCGGTACAATCTCCTTATCAGTTTGCACAAAAACAATTTGAACGTGCAATATGGGGATTTACTGTGACCAGCGATTACGAAAAGTATTTTGGAAGCTACGGCGATATCGATTTATACAACTATATTAAGCCTACCAATTGGCAGGAAGAAACTTTTGGACGTACCGGTGTTACACAAAATCATTCGGTGAGTTTGTCGGGCGGTAACGATAAGCTTAAATTTAATGCCAGTTACAGCCGTATCGACGATAAAGCCATTATGGCAATGTCATCGTACAAACGCGATAATTTTAGTTTGAAACTCAATTATCAGCCTCTGAAATGGTTAAAACTTGATTTGTCAGGCCGATTGGCAACTACAAGCATTTATGGTTCAGGAGCGAACGATGTAAGTGGAAGCGAAAAATCAACCTCCGATTCACGTGTTAAAAATGCAGTAATTTTCACTCCAATTACACTCAAAAATTTAATACTGCAAGATGATGATATTGAAGCAAGCGCCAGTTTATACTCGCCCTTGAAAACTACTGCCGACAATGACCGCCGTCAGAAAAACATCGATTCGAATATAAACGGAGGATTAACATTTAATATAACCAAAGACTTATCATTCAGGACTACGGTAGGAATTTCGCAAACCGACAAGGATGATAAACGCTTTTATGGTTTAACAACTTACTATGTGCGCGAAGGTGGTTCGCTAAAACGTACTGTGGATAACTTAGCTGTACAGGCGCCTGCTGTATTATTGACAAACAGTGCCATAACAACGTTCCAGAATACGAATGTACTGAATTACAAAAAAGATAATATTTTTGACAATCACAATTTATCGGTAGTTTTAGGACAGGAAACATACAACCGGTCGAATGGCAACGAAATTGTCAATATTGAAGCTTTACCACTTGAATACAACTCGGTAGAAGCATGGGAAAATACCGAAAACGGAATAAATCGTTTCGGAACAATTGCTTTCAAAGATATGGACGATAGAATGATTTCATTTTTTGGAAGGATGAACTACTCAATTAAGGATAAGTATTTGTTAGCTTTAACAATGCGTGCCGATGGTTCGAGTAAATTCTCAGGCAAAAATAAATGGGGATATTTCCCTTCTGTTTCGGCAGGTTGGCGTATTTCCGATGAGGGATTTCTCGAAAATGCAACTAATTGGTTGTCGAACTTAAAGTTAAGAGCAAGTTATGGCGAGTCGGGCAATAACCGCATCGACAATGCTGCATTTGTACGCACCTACAAGGCCGGAAATTCGAACTATTTGCCATCGAGCATGTTAACCCGAATTTATACTGTTGGCGAAACCCTGGCAAACCCCGATTTGCGCTGGGAAACAACTGTAACGAGAGGCGTGGGGCTTGATTTTGGTATTTTCAAGGACAGAATTAACGGTTCTGTAGAAGCCTATTCGAATAGAACCAACGATGTATTGATACGTATGCCTATTAGTGGTGTGGGTTATGCTTATCAGTGGCAAAATGCGGCTACAACCTCCAACGATGGCTTGGAATTAACCCTTAATACAGCTATTATTCAAACAAAAAAACTCAATGTAAATTTTTCGTTTAATATTAGTGCCAACAAAAATAAAGTATTGGATTTAGGAGGTTTGTCAAGCTATACTTTCAACGAAAGCTGGACAAGTACATCCGAAGCATCAAATAGCTTTAGAGTGTCGCCAAACAACCCAATCGGAATTGTATATGGCTATGTCAACAAAGGATTTTATACTGCTGATGATTTTATGTGGAGTGGATCGAAATGGGTTCGAAATAGTGCTAAATATTCTATTGAAGAGCTACTTGTTGATGGCGTTACCAAGATATTCAAAGATGCCAATGGTAATATTTTTGTTGATAATAGCACCATTACAGGTTTGAGTTGGGGACCTGGAGCCATGAAACTTGCCGACTTAAACGGGGATGGTAAAATAACCGAAGTCGACCGCGCCGAAGTGGCAAACACTAATCCCAAACATTTTGGTGCTTTCTCGTTTACTGCCGATTATGCCGGATTTGATGCTGCAGTTAACTTCAATTGGGTATTTGGGAATCAGATATACAATGCAAGTAAAATTGAAATGACAACGCTTTTTTATAAACATCGAAACATGTTAAACCTGAACGAAACGTCGTACACTCAAATAGATTGGGCTACCGGGCTTCGCATTACAAATGCCGATCAACTTACAAGCATGAATTCAAATGCAAGCATCTGGTCTGCTCCTACAGGACGGTCAGTAACTACAGCATGGGCCATGGAAGATGGTTCGTTTTTACGATTAAACAACATTACGTTGGGTTACACGCTTCCATCCAAAATGACAAAGAAATTTTATGTGCAGAAATTAAGATTGTATGCTACAGCTTATAATATTTATACTTGGACAAAATACAGCGGATATGACCCCGAAGTAGACACACGTAGGTCAACTCCTGCAACTCCGGGTGTCGATTATTCAGCTTATCCAAAGAGTCGTTCGTTTAATTTTGGTATTAACTTAACCTTCTAATTCAACAAAGTCATGAACAAATTAAATAAAATAAAAGCCTTACTGGCAACGATACTACTTTCGCTCACATTTTCGGCTTGCGATAGTTTGCTCGAAGTTCCAAGCAACTCATTGTTGAGCGACGATGTGGTTTTTAGTCATCCCGATTCTGCAAACTTAGCCATAGGTGCAATTTACGATATTATCGGGCAAAACAATTCGTACCGCAATCGCTTGTGGCTTCAAATGGCAATAAACAACGATATTGAATACCGAAGTGGTTGGTCGGCCGGAACAACATTGAACTCAACAAAGTCCGATGATTTATTTGCCTTATACAATCCAAATTCAACTATTGGCGATGGATATAATAATGTGGATGGAGCTAATCCCTGGAGTCGTATTTATCAGGGTATCGAACGTGCTAATTTAGCCATAGCAGGCATCCGTAAATACGGTAACCCTGCTTCGGGCAACGAAATGGGACACTTGTTGGGCGAAGCGCTTACAATGCGTGCATTTTTTTATTACGACCTAATTAAGTGGTGGGGCGATGTGCCCGCGCGTTTTGAACCAGTAAGCGAAGCAAGTATTTATTTAGCTAAGTCAGATAGAGACGTGATTTACAATAAGATAATTACTGATTTGCAAGAAGCGGCTACTATCATGTATGGTCCGGGACAAAAATACACATTGTCGACCAAACGATTGAGCAAGGATGCAGCTCGTGGCTTGTTGGCTCGTATCTGTTTGTCGGCTGCTGGTTATTCTATGCGCCCTGCAGGAACAGCAATTGCCGAAATAAAAATTACGGTAACCGAACAACGCAAAGCTGAATTGTATACCATTGCTCGTCAGGCATGTAGAGATATTATTACGAGTGGAAGTTATGCATTAGCTCCAACGTTTAAATCCATTTTTTACGATCAATGTCAGGATGTGGAAACACATGGCCGCGAAGCCATCTGGCAATTGCCTTACAACTACGGTATACGCGGACGTATGGTATATAACTTCGGACTTCCACGCGATGCCGACGGGAAATACAATACAGTGACAATTGGCGGTCAGTTCAAAATTTTACCTTACTTTTTTTACGATTATAATGTGAATGATACCCGTAGGGATATTACCGTTGTGCCTTATAAAGTAGCCAAAAATGCAACATTGGGCGTAATGGAGCAATCCATATCGAGTGGAATTACCGGATTTAATATTGGTAAATGGCGTGCCGAATGGATGAAAACACCAATTACAGGAACCGATGATGGCGTTTCGCCCATTGTAATACGATATGCCGATGTGCTGCTAATGTTTGCCGAAGCCGATTTGTTTTTGAATGGAACCGAAGGCCAGGACTACTTCAATCAAGTTCGTCGTAGAGCTTTTGGACAAGCTTTAAATGTCGCTTCGACTTACGATTTGCCTTTGACATTGGAAAATATTAAAAAAGAAAGAGCGTATGAATTTACTGGCGAAAATATCCGAAAATATGATTTAATTCGTTGGGGTGAACTTAAAATGGCCATGGATGTAGCCAAGCAAAAACTAACCAAGCTCCGCGATGCACAAGGCGAATATGCCGATGTTCCACAACTAATCTACACAAAATATGAGGTCGATAATAGCATTTCTACGGGCGAACGTGTATTGGTGATTTATGGATTGCAACGTGGCGAAACCGAAGATAAAACGGTTACTGACCCCACAGTTGGTTGGACTAAAAAAACGTGGACACAAGCTATGACTTCAACAAATCCTGAATATTACCTAAGCGATGGTTTTATAAATGCTTTGTATCACGGAAATCCTGATCAAAAGCAGTTGTTGCCTATTATGCATCAGATAATCATTGTTAGCAATGGTACGTTGAAAAACGATTATGGATACGATAATTAATGGAAAAGCTACTACTAAAAATCAATTCAAAAATGAAGAATAAAATGAATAATACAATCAAAGTGCTGATTTTATCACTTGCAATAGTCAGCGCATTTACAGCTTGTAAAGATGAGGTTGATTTGGAACTTCCTTATATGTTTCGACCTATCAATTTTGCGGCTGAGCTAAATAAAACTGAAGCCACTTTTTCGTGGGCGCCCGTTGATAGTGCAATTTCATATACTTTAAAAGTGAGCAAGGATAGTTTAAATTTTGATGCACCCGTGTTGGATACAACCATAACTGAGCTTACTTACAAACAGGAATTTGCAGGCAAAACTACCTTTTATGCACGCATAAGAGCCAATGCAACAGATACATTGAAAAATTCGAAATTCAACCAAATACGATTTGTAACGCCTGCCGAAAATTTATTCGAAGGTTTTGCATCTTCTATGGTTGGTTGGAAAAGTGCCGCCATTAAATGGCGACCTGCGGCCAATGTTACAGCGTTGAAACTGATTGCCGATGATTTGTCGTCGCAATTAATAAACCTCTCCTCGACTCAAATAGCTGCAGGCGAAGTTCAATTGGATGCTTTGGCAAATTCTAATTATAAGGTGGAGATTTATAGAGGTGATATTTTGCGTGGTTCAGTTAAAGTATTGATTGAAGGCGATGTATATGTGGAGGCTGGCCAGGATGTAGTTGCTGCCATTACAAATGCTGCCGATGGTCAAGTAATTGTATTGGCTCCCGGAGCAGTATTTCCAACCGGTGGCGGAACCTATAGGTTTACTAAAAGTGTGAAACTAAAAGGAGCCAATCCAAATTCGCTTTCGGTAGTTTGTATGACTTCGGGAACTCCAACAACTACGAGTAATCTCTTTGGCTTTGCCGATTTATCAACCATAAGTTTTGTGAAATTTGAGAATCTCGACTTTACAGGTTATTGCGATAATAATCCAGCAGCTACCAAAGTGGGCTATTTGTTTAACAATAACTTAATGACTACAGTATCCAATCTGGGCTTCAGCAATTGTAAAATGCGCAATTTTGGGAATACACCTATGCGTTTGCAAGCCAATAAATTACAAGTGATCGATACGCTGCGTATGACAAAATGTACGGTGAACGATATTGGTTTTTCGAGCACTTATGCCATTATTAATAGCAACTCGTCGGACTTTATCAATAATATTTATTTGAATAATTGCACATTCTACAATTTCAAAGGCTCTCTTATTTTACGCACCATTACAACTCCGGCTACAGTTACTATGGGAACAATAAGTATTTCGAATTGTACGGTAAACAAAGGTATGATGGATCCAGGTTCAGCCAGGTATATGCTCGATTTAAATAATGTGACGATAAATGGCGGTGTCGCTATTCGAAATTCAATTTTTGGAGCAACTGGCGATGCAAAAGGAGCAAATGGTTTCCGGAAATTGCCCGAAGTAAATCTTTCGGTTTCGGGAACTTACTTTACAACCGACTACGTGGATGATCCTATTCCGTTAGGCCTAACCAGTACATCGCTAAAATCGCTTATGACTGCCTATACAGGTGCATCTACTGCGCTTTGGAACGACCCTGTAAATGGTGATTTTAAACTTAAAGCTTCTGTTTTTGCAGGAAAAGGTACAGCTGGAGATTTGCGTTGGTATTAATCATAAATATTTAAACATAAAAAGATATGTTGTTTAAAAATAAAATAGGTATTGCAGTTTTTTCGCTATCACTGTTTATGTTTGTAACAGTACAAGCCAAAAACAATTATTCTGTGTACTATCAAAATCTTCCTTTTGAGATGCAGAAAATTAAACCACCTGTGTTCAAGAGCAATACTATTTCGGTGGCTGAATCAGGAGGTGTAGGCGATGGCTTAACCCTTAATACGAAGGCGTTTGAATCGGCTATTGCGAAATTGAGTTCAAAAGGTGGCGGTAAATTACTGGTGCCCGCTGGAGTTTGGTTTACGGGCCCCATTGTACTAAAGTCGAATATCAATTTGCATTTGGAAAAAGGTGCTTTGATACTTTTTTCGCCCGATATGAGTCTTTATCCTTTGGTAAATACAAGTTTCGAAGGCTTGGAAACAAAGCGCTGTCAATCGCCAATTTCAGGTCGGAATCTGGTAAACGTAGCCATTACCGGTCAAGGTTCCATCAATGGCTCGGGCGAAGCTTGGCGACCACTCAAAAGAGATAAAGTTACTGACAGATATTGGAAAAAGGTTATCAAATCGGGAGGCGTTCTCAAAACACCCGATTATTGGTTTCCATCGGCTGGGTCGCTCAAAGGTGAGTCGATAAGTGATATGAATGTGCCAAGAGCCAATTTAACTGATGCAGAATGGTTCGAGATTAAGGATTTTCTGCGTCCGGTTATGGTAAGTTTAGTGGAATGCAAAAACGTATTTTTACAAGGTGTTTTGTTCGAAAATTCGCCTAGTTGGAATATTCATCCTTTGATGTGCGAAAACCTGATAGTTGATAATGTGTTTGTGCGCAATCCGGGTTTTGCTCAAAATGGTGATGGTATAGATGTGGAGTCGTGCAAAAATTCGATTATTGTAAATAGTACTTTTGATGTGGGCGACGATGCTATTTGCATTAAATCGGGCAAAGATAAAGAAGGCCGAATCCGAGCGCGTCCTACCGAAAACCTGATTGTAGATAACTGTAAAGTGTTTCAGGGACATGGAGGGTTTGTGGTAGGTAGCGAAATGTCGGGCGGTGTACGCAATGTGTCGGTGCGTAACTGTCAGTTTTTAGGTACAGATGTAGGCTTACGCTTCAAAAGTAATCGCGGACGAGGTGGAGTGGTCGAAAATATCTATATTAGCGATATTTATATGTTTAATATTGTTACCGATTCGTTTTTGTTCGATTTGTATTATGGCGGAAAATCGGCATCGGAAGCTGCTGATGATGGCGACGTAAATCCAACCGAAACAACTATTCCGTTAGTAACAGAAGAAACACCTGTTTTTAGAAATATATTTGTGAAAAATATAGTTTCGCGAAATGCCAATAGAGCTATGTATTTCAATGGCTTACCGGAGATGAATATATCCAATATTAATGTGGAGAATGCATCGATTAGTGCCAAAACAGGGGTTGTTTTAAGTGAGTCGAATGGCATAAATTTTAAAAATATTCAAATTTTCCCACAATCGGGTCCAGCTGTATCGCTCAATAATGTGAAGAATTTTGAATTAACCGATTTCTTCTCGCCTCCATCTTCAACCGAAACGGTTAAAATTGAAGGTAAATCGGAGAATATCAAGCTTCCTGCAAGCATTGATAAAAGCAAAATTGTGGGAATAAAGTAAGAATTTACCATTTAACTATTTACCATTTACAACTTAATAAAAAGCGGCTATTCAATGTGTTTTTAAATTATTAATTTTGAAATGAATAAAAATATTATTTTTGTTTTACTCCTAATTTCTTCGCAGTTATTTGCTACGCAAAAAAACTACATCCGAATGGCTGATTCGGAAATGAAGCGTAACCCGCAGAGTTGGATGCTCGATTTTGCAACCAAGCTGAAATGGGATTATTGTAACGGTCTTGAATTACAAGCGTTTTATAAAGTTTGGACTGTAACGCAGGATAAACGCTATTTGAATTATATGAAAAGTTATACCGATACCATTATTGATAAAAATGGAAATATAACTACTTATAAAAAAAGCGATTACAATATCGACAAAGTAAATCCTGGTAAATTTTTGTTTTTGTTACACGATGTTACCAACGAAAAAAAACTTCGGATAGCCATCGACACTTTATACGCACAAATGCAAACGCATCCGCGCACGGCAGATGGTGGTTTTTGGCACAAAAAAATTTATCCACACCAAATGTGGCTCGACGGTTTGTACATGGCTTCACCATTTTTGGCTGAATATGCGCATCGGAATAATTTGCCGAAAGTGTTCGATGATGTGACTCACCAAATTCTGACTATGGCCAAACACAGTTACGATTCCAAAACTGGTTTGTATTATCACGGGTGGGACGAAAGCAAGCAACAGCGATGGTCAAACCCAACAACCGGAACTTCGCCCAACATTTGGAGCCGTAGCATGGGTTGGTATATGATGGCTATGGTTGATGCGCTTGATTTCATTCCGGCTAATCATCCGCAACGAGCCGAAGTGATTAAAATATTGAATGACTTAACGGTTTCATTATTAAATTTTAGAGATTCAAAAACAGGTATGTGGTATCAGGTAACTGATAAAGTGGGCGAACCCGGAAATTACATCGAATCATCGGGTTCAGCTATGTTTATTTACAGCATAGTAAAAGGTGCTCAAAAAGGATATTTACCAAAAACCTATCTCAAAACGGGTAAAATATTATACAATCAGTTTGTAAAGCGATTTGTAAAGCAAAATGCCGATGGAACCATTTCTGTTACCGATTGTTGCGCAGTAGCTGGTTTGGGTGGCGATAAAAATTACCGCGATGGCAGCTATAAGTATTATCTTTCGGAACCAATACGTGATAACGACCCAAAAACTGTAGGCCCATTTATGATGGTGAGTGTGATGTTGAATAAATGAATTTGATTGACGACAGACGACAGATAGTAGACAACAGACAACAGACGACAGACAACTGACAGCAGACAACTGACGACGGACAAAACGAAAAGCGAAAAACAATCAACCATGTCAAAATACATTCTTATATTTTTCATTTTATTAATCTCCTTTTTCCATTTTTCTTTTGCCCAAACTCCGGCTTTCCCGGGTGCTGCAGGTGGTGGAAAATTTGTAACGGGTGGTCGTGGCGGTAAAGTGCTGTATGTTACCTCGCTCGCCGACGATGGTTCGGCTGGTACCTTGCGTTGGGCTATTGCTCAAAGTGGCGCTCGTACAATTGTTTTTAAAGTGTCGGGACTTATTACCCTGAAAAGTGCTTTAAAAATTACGATTGGAAACGTTACCATTGCTGGTCAAACTGCTCCGGGCGATGGTATTTGTCTGAAAAACTACGAAATGAATGTAGATGCCGATAATGTGATTATCAGGTACATGCGTTTCAGACTTGGTAACGAAATTACAACCAACGAAAGCGATGCAATATGGGGTCGAAACCGTAAAAACATTATTATCGATCATTGCTCTATGAGTTGGAGTATCGACGAATGCGCTTCGTTTTACAGTAACGAAAACTTTACGCTACAGTGGTGCGTGATTGCCGAATCGCTTAACAATGCCGGTCATGTAAAAGGTGCTCATGGTTATGGAGGTATTTGGGGAGGCAAAAATGCTTCGTATCATCACAATTTGATAGCACATCACAATAGTCGCAATCCACGTTTTAATGGTTGGAAACGTTCGGGATTGGATTATTCGAATCCACTGGACGAAGAGCGACTTGATTTTAGAAATAATGTGGTTTATAATTTTGGCGATAATGGCTCTTATGGTGGCGAGACTGCCGGAAAATACAATATTGTTGGCAATTATATTAAATATGGCCCTGCCACAAAGTCATCAATCAAATACAAAGTTACCCAAGTCGATATCGACCCATCTTCAGCTTACGGACAACGGTTTGGTACGTATTTTATCAAAGATAATTTTGTGTTTGGAAGTACTGCCAACACACAAGATAACTGGCTTGGCGTAACTTACGCTTCGGGTGTGAATACTACCAGTTGTAAAGCAACAGTTCCGTTTTTGAACGAAGCAATTCCGTTACATACTGCCGAAACAGCTTTTACACGCGTACTCGATTTTGCAGGTGCTTCGTTGGTGCGCGATGCTGTGGATGTGCGTGTAGTAAACGAAACTCGCAATGGCACAGCTACTTATAATGGTTCCGTAACCTTGCGTCCGGGGATAATTGATAAGTCTTCGGATGTAGGAGGTTGGCCTGTTTACAATTCAACAAGTGCACCAATCGATACCGATGCGGATGGAATTCCAGATGGTTGGTTAGCTGCCAATTATCCTGGCAAAACTACCAACGAACTAACTGCCGAAGGATATACTTACTTGGAGTTGTATTTGAATAGTTTGGTGCAAAATATCACTGTAAATCAATATCAGGATGCATTGATTTCCGGGCTTAATGTTCCAATTTCAAAATCTAATTTTAATACAAAATATTTGTATCTGTCGGATAAACAGGAAATTAGAATTTCATCGGACATCCAAATTGAGAATATTGTAGTTAGTGATTTGTCGGGACGAATTATTGCTATTTTGTTGGTAAATGAAAATAATGCTACTTTTGATGTTTCAACTCTTAAATCATCAGTTTATCTGGTTAAAGTAGTAGGCAAAAACTCATTTACTGAAACTTTTAAAGTAATAAAATAAATATGTCGAAATACATTCTTACATTCTTTATTCTTACATTTTTACAATTTTCATTTTCCCAAACTCCTGCTTTTCCATCGGCTCAAGGTGGTGGTATGTATGCAAGCGGTGGGCGAGGAGGGAAGGTATTTTATGTTACCTCGCTTGTCGATGATAAAACTCCTGGTACCCTTCGCTGGGCCATAGGTAAATCGGGACCACGCACTATTTTATTCAAAGTGAGTGGAATTATTGATTTAAAAGCTGAACTCAAAATTAATAAAGGTGATGTAACCATTGCTGGACAAACTGCTCCGGGCGATGGTATTTGCATCAAAGGATTTCCGGTAATTGTGGATGCCGATAATGTGATAATTCGGTTCGTCCGCTTCCGTATGGGCGACGAAAACGCAGTACAGGACGATGCTTTTAAAGGAAATAATTGCAAAAATTTGATTATCGATCATTGCTCCATGAGCTGGAGTACCGACGAATGTGCTTCGTTTTACGGCAACGAAAATTTTACGATGCAATACTGTATTATTTCCGAAAGTCTTAGGAATTCAGTTCATAAAAAAGGCACTCATGGCTACGGTGGTATTTGGGGAGGTAAGGATGCAACGTTTCATCACAATTTAATTGCCCACCACGATAGCCGTAATCCGCGTTTCAATGGTTTGCGTCGCTCAGGATTAAGTTACAATAGTTCTGTTGATGAGGATCGGGTCGATTTCCGCAATAATGTGATTTACAACTGGGGAACACACACCTCGTATGGAGGCGAAAGTGGCAAATACAATCTGGTAGCAAACTATTTCAGAGCGGGACCGGCCACTAAAAAAAATGTTAGAAACCGCATTACTAATGTGGATATGGATATTAATCCGGATAGTTGCCCGCCTGGACATGGAAAGTATTTTATCGAAAAAAATTATGTATTTGGTTTTAAGGATGTAACTTCGGATAACTGGAAAGGAGTTGTTATTGATAAAACTGTAAATCAGGATAGTTGCAAAGTTGATATCCCATTTTTGTGTTCGGTTGTAAATACACAATCGGCTACAAAAGCATATAAAACAGTATTAGCCACAGCGGGAGCTTCGTTGGTACGCGATGTAATTGACAACAGAGTAGTGAATGAAGTAAAAACCGGCACAGCTACTTACAAAGGTTCCATTTCCGGAATTTCAGGCTTAATTGATTCACAAAAAGATGCTGGTGGTTGGCCTGTGTACAAAACTGCAGCTGCTCCTGCCGATAGTAACGAAGATGGCATTCCGGATGGTTGGCTCGAAAAAAGATTCCCCGGAAAAGCAGCTACCGATTTGGATAAAAGTGGCTATACATTACTCGAAATGTATTTGAATAGCATTGTACAACCTATTATTGACAAGCAAAAATGAAACGAAATGCCTTACTCCTGTTTTTCATAGCTCTATTTGTATGTGCATCAGCTCAAAATGCGCCTAATACCATAGTTGTGGACCGCAATGGTTCTGGTCATTTTCGGACGGTGCAGCAGGCCATCGATTCGGTACGTGCTTTTAATCCGGCAGGTAGGGTGACAATTTTTATCAAAAAAGGATTTTACAAAGAAAAATTGATACTACACACACATGTATGTAATGTGCATATTGTGGGTGAAGACCGCGACAAAACCATTTTGAATTACGACGACCATGCCAAAATTAACAAAATGGGTACGTTCAAAACATTTACGATGAAAATTTCGGGCAATGATATTGTGATGGAAAACCTGACGGTTGAAAATTCGGCTGCCGAACTAGGTCAAGCGGTGGCGTTGTTTGTTGAAGGCGATCGAATTACCTTCCGTAATTGTAGGTTCTTGGGCAATCAGGATACTATTTATGCCGGACGCGAAAATGCACGGCAATTGTTTGTGAATTGCTATATCGAAGGCACTACCGATTTTATTTTCGGGCCTGCCACAGCATGGTTCGAAGCTTGCACCATTCATTGCAAACGTAACTCGTACATTACTGCTGCCAACACACCACAAACCATCGAATACGGTTTTGTGTTCAATAACTGCACAATAACTTTAGCCGACAGTGTAAATGCTATGTATTTGGGCAGGCCTTGGCGCGCTTATTCTATGACGGTGTTTATGAATTGTACTTTGCCCAAAGGTATAAAGCCAGCAGGCTGGGACAATTGGCGAAATCCCGATAACGAAAAAACTGTTCGCTATGCCGAGTATAACAACAGCGGCGAAGGAGCAATAACTGACAATCGTGTAAAATGGGCTAAAATTCTAACCCGCCACCAAGCTTCGAGCATTACCATCGACGAAGTTTTTAAGCGAAATGATGTGTGGAAACCCGAATTAAAATAACTTCTTGTCCTGTTTTTTCTATAAGTAACGCTATATTTAATGATATTCCTTATCTTAGCACCCCGCTCTCAGTAGCGTAAATCTCGCGCCTGACGCTGGTCGTATGTCTCCAGACAACGGCCGGTGGGAATTAAAGCTCAAGCTTTAAATATTATATTTTTAAAATTTACAAGGCAGGAGCCTTGTTTTCCGCAGGACGTAGGCTGAGCCAACGCCCAGCCCAGCGCGAGTTTTACGCTACGACGAGCGGGGTTGTAAGGTCGTTTATTTTGCTCTTCATCCATAGGTTTCACCTATGGTTAATCACATTCAACCCTTTCAGGGTTTTTCTTATTCACAAACTTACACATAGTTTTATTTTTTTTCAAGCCAACTGCGAAGCAGTTAAACCTGCCTGCCGAAGGCAGGTGTGAATAACCATGTGTGAAACGCATGGATGTACAAAACTCACCCCAACTATCCGAACCCCGAAGGGGTTCAATACACATAAAGTCTGGTTATAAACTTGTCCGTCCACTGACGGATTAAAGCTCAGGCTTTTAATATTATATTTGATATAATTTGCAAAGCAGAGCTTTGCTTTTAGCCGGACGTAGGCGGAGCCAACGCCCAGCCCGGCGCGAGTTTTTACGCTACGGGCAGCAAGGTGCGATAGAATCTACTTTTGTTTCTGTTTTTTTCTTTTTAATAAAATAATTATACAAACAAATATTTGCAAATGTATTAAAAACGAGACTAATATAAAATATTCATTTTTCATATCTTCATATTTATCACTATCTATAAATTTTGAGATATTCTCATCAGCTATATATTTATCTAAATCAATTTTTTGAAACCAATTTAATAAAATTGTTCCAGTTTTATAGCCATCTACTTCTTTAGAATCATCAGAAAGAGATTGGAGAGCAACAATTTTATAAGTTGTTCCATAAAAAACTACAGTTCCTCCATCTCTATAAATTATTAATGGAAATGAAAAAAATGGATAACTATTTTTTTGTAATAAATTATAATCTATTATCCTTCCAACTATACTTATAAATAATATCTCAGAAATGACAATAAGCATTAGTGTTTTTTTCATATCTTCAAAACATAATAATAATTTTTTACCATCGCTCACTGTTGTGTAAACTTCGCGCTGGACGCTGAGCGTATGGCTCTTGCCTACGCTCATTTAAAATATAAGCTCCAGCTTTTAATAATCTATTCTAATTTGCAAGGCAGGAGCCTTGCTTTTACCGCGACATAGCGAAAGACGCTATGCCGAGCTAAACAGCCTACGTTCAGCGATGCTGTTTATTCATAAATAGTTAGCTTTCTCTCATATTCAACTGTCGGCTCGCTTGCCAAAAACATTTCGAGTTGACTTTTATCGTCAAATCCGCCAAGCTTCTTTTTGTAAGTCCCGAAAATTTGAGGATTTTCAATTTCTAATTTTCTGTTTTTAGATATTGTCAGAAATTCTTCTTCTCTGTCTATGCCGAGAAATCTTCTGTTAACAAGATTTGCTGCTATTCCAGTTGTACTACTTCCTGTAAATGGGTCTAAAACCCAAGAGTTTTTCTGTGTTGAAGCAAGAATAATTCGTGTAAGTAATGCTAAAGGCTTTTGTGTTGGGTGTTTTCCGCATGATTTTTCCCAAGGAGCAATAGCAGGTAAATTCCAAACGTCTTTCATTTGAGTTCCGCCATTAATTTCCTTCATTAAGTCATAATTGTAATAATGTGAGGATTTTTTTGATTTTCGAGCCCAAATAATAAATTCTGTTGAATGTGTGAAGTATCTGCACGAAAGATTTGGCGGAGGGTTAGTTTTTGCCCAAGTAATGCAGTTTAAAATTTTAAATCCTAATTCTGTTAGCATTTGAGCAACAGAAAAAATGTTGTGAAAAGTACCACTTATCCAAATTGTACCATTATCGGTAAGGTGGCTTTGACAAGCTTTAAGCCAATTGTAGTTAAATTCGTTGTCTTTTTCAAATCCTTGCGATTTGTCCCAATCTCCTTTGTTTACACTCACCATTTTTCCGCTCTGCACAGAAATTCCATCGTTTGAAAGAAAATATGGAGGATCGGCAAAAATCATATCGAACTTAAAATCAAATTGATTTAAGAGTTCGATACAATCACCTTTCAAAAGAGTGAAGGCTTTGTCTGTAGATTTATAAAATGGAGTTTCCACATTATTTATTTTTCTCTATAGTATTGATTTACACCGTCAAGGTAGCCTTTTGCATAAGCTGCGTGAGGGCTTTTGTGTCTTTGGGCTTGAGCCTGACTTTCTTCTAATGATTCTAATAAATCACCTAGATTTATTTTTTCATCAAAATTATATCCGGCTGTAAATCCATGTTCATAAGCACAGGCTGCACATTTATGTCTGCCTTTGCCACCTTGATCCGTTGGAAGTGTGTTCATTATTTCTTGAACTGCTGAATGATCTTTACTACATGCCATATATTTGTAATTTAAAAGGTTATTATCACTTCTACTTTAATTTTCTCTATAAAATTTTCTAATGTTGTCAAGTTGTAAACACTTGGAATAATTGAGAATGCTTGTTCTAACTTGTTTTTTGCTGATTTCCAACCTTGACCATCTGTTATCCAAACAAATTCATAATTTGGATATTTGTTTATTTTAGGTGCAACTTCTGAATATGCACGAGCTACTTCATTAAGTTTTGAACCTCCACCATTGTAAAAATTTGTTTCAATTAGATATGTTTTGGTTCGTGTTTTAATGACAAAATCAAATCTCTTTAGATCAGCACCTAAACTTGTGATATCAATAAATTCTGAACTATTGACTTCCTTTTTGTAGAATATATTTGCATTGTCAAACAGAAGTGAAACTGCTTTTGACATATTTTCACCACCTCGATTTTTTCTTGCATTTGTGTCTAAACCAACTTCAACCCCAAATACATAGTCTACAAGATTTGTAATGTTTTTGTTTCTGAAGATATCACCTAAACCTGTTTCTTCAATAAATTCAAATAATTTCTCTGGTGAAGTAAAATAGGAGTCAAGCAAAACAATTTCACCATCGCGATTAAATGTTTTAGCATTTTTGTTTTTTCTAACTGCAATAAGTATGTCTAAAACTTCAAAAACTTTTGAGTTCTCATTAAACAACTCTTTAATAGCTGCTTTTAAATCATCTTTCCCAATTAAGTAATTGAGCTGGTTTAGCTTAATTGAAATTTTTGCGACATTATTTTTTATTTTCTCAAAGTCCGTAAAATAGTCAAGTGTAGCATTTGTTTCACTTAACTGCGACATAAATGTATTAAATTGCTCTGACATACTCGATTTTTTCTGTTTGTTGGTTTGTGATTAACAATTCTGTAAGTTTACCTCTCTTTTCCGCATTTGCATTAACCATTCTGGTTGCGAAAACACGTTTTATCTCAAACTGATTGTATAAATCGTCAAAAAAATTGTCATTAGGATTTTTTCCTTTTACATCAGAATTACTTAATACAAAGTTATGTCCCATCAAATCAATTCGTTGGCAAAAGTTTCCAAGTCTAATTTGCTCTTTATCGTTAAATTCTTCTTTTGCATAAGAATTGAAACTGGAAGTTTCGCTTAAAGGTTTGTAAGGAGGGTCAAAATAAAAGAAACTGTTTTCTCCTACAAATTTTAATGTTGCTTCAAAGTCACCTGTCAAAATTTCAACCTTCTGAAGTAATTCGCTGTCAGCCAATATTGTTTGTTCGTCACATATTTTGGGATTTGCATATTTGCCAAATGGTACATTAAATAAACCTTTGCTGTTTACACGATAAAGTCCGTTAAAACAAGTCCGATTCAAATAAATAAATAAGGCTGAATTTTCAACTGGTTCGAGTGATTTCGTGTTGAATCTGTCTCGTTTTGCCAAATAATATTCTTTTCTTTTTTCTTCTGATAACGGCAAATATTCATTAGCAATGGAACGAAGCTCCATTATTAATTCTTTTGGATTTGTTTTAATTGTCTTATAAACAGTCGTTAAATCAGGGTTAATATCGTTTATCACTGCTTTTTTTATATTTGGATATTTTTGTAAAATCCAAAAAAGAACAGCTCCTCCTCCAACAAAAGGTTCAATGTATGTCAAATCACTCTGATTTCCAAAGTATTTCGGTAATGAATTTTCAATAGTTTCTATAAGTTGTGTCTTGCCACCAACCCACTTAATAAATGGTTTTGCTTTATTTGTCATGATAATTGTTCGTTTGCACAAAAATACGATTTTTTTCGCATTTCTCATCTTTTTTTTTCCTCAGCTTGCCCATAACGACTGAGGCTATGGGCATTTGGCGGTTTGCGGGAGCATTCGCTGTCGTGAAACGACAAAGTGAATGCGGGAGCAAAACTGCCGGAATGCACGTCAGCCAGCCAATGTCCCATAGGCGTGTGTTAGGGGGTCGTTCATTTTCTTTGTTATATTGTCGCTTCCTTTTTGCGGTTGTCTCATATAATTTTGCGGGTGGCTTAAAGTGTTTTTACGTTTACTGTTTCTATTGACAATAACGTTGAATTTTTTCGTAAGCAGATTTATTCCCTAATTGTCCAGCTTTGCTAAAATCCATACAAGCGTCATCTTTTTTTCCTATTTTCATTTTAATTAATCCTCTCGTCATATATGCTTCGGATGATTTTGGATTAATCTTTATTGATTTATCAAAGTCGTAAATTGCACCTGAAAAATTTAAAAGATAGTATTTTACCATTCCTCTTTTTAAATATAATTGATCGTTCTTATCATCTAACTCAATGGCTTTTTCGTAATCTTTTAAAGCCCCTTTAAAATCTTGTGTTAAATTTTTCAAATCACCTTTTAAACGATAAACGACCTTATTCCGAGGTTCGATTTTAACAACTGCATCATAATCAGCCAAAGCTCCTCTATAATCCTTAAGGGTCTCCTTTTCAAAAGCACGACATAAATAAGCTCCTATACTATTTGAATCAATTTGGATTTTTCTAGTATAATCTAAAATTGCACCAACATTATCATTTATTCTACTCTTCGCAACAGCTCTTTGAAAAAAAACAGAACCATTAATATAAAAGATAGATCTACCTGAAATTGAATCTTTGGAAACTTTTTTTGAATTTATATCAATAAACACATTAAAATCCTCAATTGCACCATTATTTTTATCAACTAAAGATTTTGCATAACCACGGTAATAATAAGTATCTAATACCTTTGGATCTAGCTCAATTACTTTACTAAAGTCTTCTATTGCACTATTATAATTCTTTATTTCTAATTTACAAATTCCTCTTTGAAAATACGAATCACTTAGAGTATTGACATCATTTTTGTTATTCAATTCAATGACTTTTGTAAAATCAGGTATTGCACTTTTATAGTATTTTAAATTTTTATTACTATATCCTCTCATATAATATGCAAGAGTGTACTTTGAATCGTACTTTATTGCTATATTATAATTTTCTATGGCAACTTTGTCATTATTGCTTTCTAGACCCTTTACATAGTATTCTTCGGCTTTATAATGGCAACTATTGCAAAGAAATAATATCGAAATAATTGACAGCACAGTTGTAGCTTTTTTTCTCATATTAAATATTAGTTTTTTTAAGTACTTTCAATTAATCATTATCGTTAATTTACTTATCAGTTAACTCTTTAATCCTTTTCTCAAGTTCTATTATAACTTGATTTAAACGAATATTATCTTTATATAATTCAATCGCTTCCCAAGCTTTAAATGTTCCGAATTCTTTCATAAAGATAATCATTTTAAGAATATTTTCTTGTCTCGAGTTATTGTGTTGACTTATAACACTCTTATTCTTATAATAGTCGTATATTAAAAATTCAGTTGTTACACCACTTGTCATGTTTTCATAGGTGTCATACAAAGCCTCGCAAGTCAAATGCATTTCTGATATTTGACCTACTTCTAGGTACTCATTATAAATTTCATAATCATAATGTTCAAATGTGTTATTTGCGCTAGTTGTGTTCGTACGCCCACTTAAAACACCCTTTATCCAGTATTTGGTTGTTTTTGATAGTGATAAGTCTGGTTTCTCCAATTCTTCTATTTTGAGGTCTTTGGTTATCCTATACCATACATCAAGATTTTTTCTCATTGTTTGTGACATTTCGATTAATGTTTACCCAATCAATTTTCGATTTGAATTTGTGTCATAATATTTTATTTTTTCTAGTAAAGAACCTATTCTAAAAATAACGTCATTTAGTTTTCGCAATTTTTTTTTTGAATGCCCCCTAACGACTAAGGCTAAGCGCATTTGGCGGTTAGCGGGCGTATTCACTGTCGCTAAGCGACAAAGTGAATGCGGGCGCAACACCTGCTAAATGCTCGTCAGCCAGCCAATGTGCTTAGGCGCGTGTTAGCAGTAGTTTTTTCTTCAAAATCTTATGTCAAACTTCATTACCAAACACATCAATGACAAATTTTCGTTTATTAAATTCTACAAACGCTTTACCTTCCTTAAATGAAGAAGCCTGCTGGTAACGAATTGGAATAATTATGTCTCCAATACAATTGATATAACCAAAAAGTCTATTTAATCTCACCATTGATAATCCATTTGAAAAACTTTCGGCATACTCATAAATATAGTCAATAATTAACTCTCCTTCTTCGTTTATAAAACCATAAAAATCTTTACCATTCTTATTTAAATAAACTGGTGCATAACCTTCTGAAAAATCATCAGCCCCGTCAAAAATAAAATCAATGACAGTATTTCCTAATGAATCGACAAAACCTACTTTATCTTTTTCATTTCTTAATCTATTAAGTTTGTTTTTTTTAGTACATGACAAAAATTATATAGCGATATAATTGTTTGATTATCAATAAAATAAGTTATATTTTATTTGGTAAAGACCTTGAAATTTCGTATCTTTATAGCTGACTACCAATC
>Ga0247836_1003242_pt1 | contig 22098 bp, 17 predicted proteins | sample LaCruzMarch2015__4_FD_187116 | JGI IMG/M metagenome (GOLD analysis project Ga0247836, IMG submission 187116) | Freshwater microbial communities from meromictic Lake La Cruz, Castile-La Mancha, Spain - LaCruzMarch2015_14m | ecosystem: Environmental > Aquatic > Freshwater > Lake | place: Spain... | reverse complement strand
CCTCAAAAGACCGTTAAAAGCTTTGAAATATAAAACGCCTTATGATATAATCATCGAGCAGTTCGATCAAAATCCGACTGCTTTTAATTTAAATCCAAACCATAAAATTATGGGACTAAACAATTATTAACTTTAATATGTTAAAATTTGATGATGGAAAATAATTTGCATATAGCAAAAAGCAAAAGAGGATTCTCGCTTATTCAAGTGAGCATAATTCTAGCCGTTGCATCAATCGTTATGGTGAGTAATTTACCGACTTCAAAATCAAAATCTCAATCCACACAGACTACTTCAGACAAAACCACCGTTATAATGAATGCTTTCCGCAGTTATATGGCAAATAACGGCACTCTGCCCTGCCCGGCTGATCCTAGATTAGCAGTAGGAAGTGATAATTACGGAGTAAAAGCAGCAAATAACGGTGCTACAAATAATTGCATGGGAGCAAGCCCTGCAGTACCATATAAGCTGACAAACACCGTAAACGGAGTTACCGCAAATGTAGCAATCGGAATGATTCCGGTAAAAAGCTTGGGGCTTTCAAAAGATTATGCCCTAGATGCATACGGACGCAACATCACCTATATGGTTGACACTCGAGCTACCGAAACTTGCTGGAATGCACAAAATATTAACGGAATAATCACTATCAATGACAATGGGAATACTGCCAATAGTGTTATGGCACTGGTAAACCACGGAGCAAACGGTAATGGAGCATGGTTACCGCTTTCAGGTAGCGGAGCAGGACAAAACGTTACCAGATTTAACAACGGATCAACCGATAGTTACGAAATAAGCAATGCACAGCTTATAATGCCTAATGGAGTCTTCTATACACCTAGTGCATTTTCCACACTCTATAACAAACCTGCAACTTCTACTTTTGACGATGTAGTAATCTATAAAAGTCCGGTTTGGGCTATCAATCAAATTCCAAGCTCTGCATTAAAAAATTCAGGTGATATTACTGTCCCTACGGGAAATTTTGTTCCAGGAGAAGATTTGATTTTTAGCGTTAATTTCCAAAATAGCATTAAATTGGATACTTCCGGTGGGACAAAGCTACCTTACCTTGAACTACAAATAGGAAATAATTCTTCCGCTAAAGCTATCTGCTACGATGCATACACTATTGCAGGTGCAAATAAAGGCAACTGTAATATTGGAGCAGAAGACGGCCCTTACAACAAATTGATGTTTAAATATACTTTAATATCCGGAGATTCGACACTTCTTACCCCGATCATAGAAAAATCTTTTAACTTAAACGGTGCAAAACTTACCGGAGTCGGCTCAAACACATGCCCAAATATATTTAATAAAACAGTGCCGGCAAAGATCGCTTCTTAACCTTTTATTAACCTTTTTATGTTACAGTTTGATGATGGAAAATAATTTGCATATAGCGAAACGTAAAAGAGGATTCTCGCTTATTCAAGTGAGCATAATTCTTACCGTTGCCTCAATCGTTATGGTAAATGCTTTACCGGCTTCCAAATCAACATCTAAATCCACAAAAGAAACTTCCGACAAAACTGCAGTAGTTATGAATGCTTTCCGCAGTTACATGGCAAATAACGGTACTCTGCCCTGCCCAGCTGATCCTAGGTTAGCAGTAGGAAGTGATAATTACGGAGTAAAAGCAGCAAATAACGGTGCTACAAATAATTGCATGGGAGCAAGCCCTGCAGTACCATATAAGCTGACAAACACCGTAAACGGAGTTACCGCAAATGTAGCAATCGGAATGATTCCGGTAAAAAGCTTGGGGCTTTCAAAAGATTATGCCCTAGATTCATACGGACGCAACATCACCTATATGGTGGACACTCGAGCTACCGAAACTTGCTGGAATGCACAAAATATTAACGGAGCAATCAACATAAATGAAAATGGTAACACTGCCAATAGTGTTATGGCACTTGTAAACCACGGAGCAAACGGTCAAGCTGCATGGATGCCGCTTTCAGGTAGCGGAGCAGGACAAACAGTTTCCAGATTTAACAACGGATCAAGCGATAGTTATGAGATGAGCAATGCACAGGCTACAATCACTAACAGTGTATTAACTCCGCTGACGACATTTGCCACACTCTATAATAAACCTGCAACTCCTACTTTTGACGATGTAGTAATCTATAAAAGTCCGCTTTGGGCTATCAATCAAATTCCAAACTCAGTATTAAAAAATTCCGCTGATATTACAATGCCTACAGGAAATTTTGTTCCCGGAGAAGATTTGATTTTTAGTATAAATTTCCCAAATGATGTTAAGTTAGAAACAAATTCAGGTGCTAATATACCATATATAGAATTGCAAATCGCAAATCTTGCAGCAAGAGATTCTTCATCTCCGCCACCTATTGCCCAAGCGATGTGCTATAATGCATGCAGGTCGGACGGCACATGCAAAGGAAACTGCAATACTGCAGCCGGAGATGGTTTATACAGAAAACTAATGTTTAAATATACTATTATCGGCGGCGATACTACTTACTCAAATCCGGTATTTGAAAAATCAGTTAAATTAGACGGCTCTACACTTACCGTAAACGGAAAAAATACCTGCCCAAATATATTTAATAAAACTGCACCAGCAACTATCGGCTCAATGTCTGGGGTTACGATAGATGGAACAAAATTGGTAATTTCCAATACCAAGAAAAATGAAAATGTTATATGCTCTCCTCTTCCCAATATAACGAGCTGTTCTACCCCGGCACAAATCGGCGGCAATACTTACCGTGTATCAAGTTCTGCGGTATCTTCTGCTCTTCCTCCGAATACAAGAAGAATTCAGGTTTCTTACGATGCTTCCGGAGCGGCTAATCCAAGCTATAATGTTATGTCAAGTTGCGATTCAACATGGGAGAATTGCGGTTTTTATCACGACGAAAACAACAATCAACCGACTGGAGTTTCAAAATACTATTCGAGCGGAATTGCAATCGGTAATAGCGGGTGCAGTTATAATGCTTCACCAACCGAATGTATTTGGATAACTAATACTGCAGAAAATCAACTCCAATATTTCTCAATGGGTAGCTCAAGCTATACCAAAATAGATAATACATATTTAACATCAGCTTCTGGTATTAAGTCCTTTAAAAGCCCGACCGGAGTCACAACCGACAAAAATGCCAACGCATATATTACCGACACTGGAAACAACCGTATAATTAAATTTAATAAAAGTAGAGTTTATCAATGGGAAATTAACCCGACAACTCCGGTAAACCTAAACGGTGTTCCAGGTGTTACGGGAATATTTAACGCTCCGACCGGAATTACATCATCAAGCAAGGTCAGCGGAAATGGATTCGATCTTTGGATTGCCGATTCACAAAATAATCGAGTAATAAAATGTCCGATGCCAGCAAGCGGTTTGCTACCATCGCCAATCACTTGCACTTCTTACGACGGAAGCTTGGGTTCAACCGCAAGCCCGCTTACTTTTAACAACCCGACCGGAATAGCATATGATATAGACAATGATCAAGTTTATGTAGTCGACGGTAATAATAAAAGGGTAATAAGATTAAACGGTAATACAGGTGCTTTTTCCGCCTCAATCTGTGAATCTTACCCTAAATGCACTTATACTTATTCGAGCGGATTCTCTTTCTAAAATAGATGTAAATAATGCAGAAAATATTTATTTTTTTAATCTCGACTTTATTATCCTTGCAAGCTCATGCCGAGCAACAAGGTCAAACCTATAAAATTCAATCCGGCACCGGTTTTTTTGTAAACCGTCAACATATCATTACCAATGCCCATGTGGTGCAAGGCTGCAAAGAAGTTATGGTCAAGGGAGCAATTCCCGAGCATAAAGCAATAGTTCGAGCGACAAACTCGGAAAAAGACTTGGCGTTACTGGAAACCAATATTCAGCCCAACCAATTTGCCCCTTTGCGTTTTAACATCGATTCTTTAAAAACCGGTGATAAAGTTTTTGTCATCGGCTATCCGGGTGAAGCAGGCACTAAAGGCGAGGTCAAAATCGCAATTGCCAATGTTTTAGACATCAAGCTAGAATCTTCCGACAATAGCAAATCGCTTTACATCAGCGATGTCGTCGAACACGGAAATTCAGGCGGGCCGGTCTTTGACACCGGTGGCAACGTAATCGGAGTTGTGGTTGCAAAAGCTTTATTTACGAGTTACCGTAAGGATACCAAAGAAAAAGTCTCCGAACAAGGAGCAGGCGTAGCCATAACCCTTAATACATTAAAACAATTTCTCCTCGATAACGGAGTATTCAGCGAATGGAGCGGATCCGGAGTTAGCTTCGCCGATAATTACGTTGAAGAACGAGCCAAAGATTATATAGTTAACATTCAATGCCGACTTTCTGGCGAATAGACTTCTTTTAAAACTCTACTATATTTAACGTCTATGTCGTTATTTTGTCGCGGGGATACTCACGTACAATCCGTACGCTGCGTTTTTCGCTCCAAAATGCCTAATATCCGCCTAAATCTAGCGAGTTTTAAAAGAAGTCTAATGAGTTATTTTAGGTTGCAATTGCCATATCGGCAATATATTCTCCGATTTCAAAATATTTCAGTCAATTTGGAGAGAATAAAATGTCGGTAGAAGCAAAAATTTCATCACTCGGTTTAACCCTTCCTGCAGTTAGCATGCCGGCTGCCAATTATGTGCCTTACGTAATTGCCGGCGGTTTGGTTTATTTTTCGGGAACTTTGCCGATGCTTGAAGGCAAACCCCAATTTGTCGGTAAAGTCGGCGGTGAATTTACAATCGAACAAGGGCAAGAATGTGCAAGAATTTGCGTTCTTAACATCATCTCCCACCTCAAAAATGCACTCGGCGGCGATTTATCCAAAGTTAAACGTTTGATCCGCCTCGGGGTTTTCGTTAATTCCGCAGCAGGTTTCACCGATCAACCAAAAGTTGCCAACGGTGCTTCCGATCTTATGGTCGAACTCTTCGGCGATGCCGGCAAACATGCACGTTTTGCAGTCGGCGTAAGCGAACTTCCTTTCGGAGTTGCGGTAGAAGTAGACGCAACTTTTGAGATTTAATTTCAAGAATTCGACTTATGATTAAGATAAAAAACGCCAAACGCTTAGTCGTAAAAGTCGGATCTTCAATATTGATCAATGCAAAATCGCAAGTCAACGGGGAATGGCTTGCGGCTTTTGCTCAAGATGTTTCTGCTTTAATTGCCGGCGGCACTCAAGTTATTATCGTAACTTCGGGAGCGGTGGCTTTGGGCAAACAGGCTCTGGCAATAAAATCGCAACGCTTAAAACTTGAGGAAAAACAAGCTGCAGCCGCTTGCGGTCAGATCATGTTGATGCAGGCTTGGCGTGAGAGTTTACTCGGACATAACATAGCCGCAGCCCAAATTTTACTCACTATCGACGATAGCGAAGATCGCAGGCGTTACCTCAATGCTCGCAGCACACTCGAGACTTTACTTAGCAATAACGTAATCCCGATTATCAACGAAAACGATACCGTAGCCACCGCAGAATTACGTTTCGGCGATAATGACCGACTGGCAGCACGGGTTGCCCAAATGGCAAGTGCGGATATATTGGTTTTGCTTTCCGATATTGACGGGCTTTACACCGCTAATCCAAATCTCGACAAAACCGCAAAATTGGTCGAAATTGTCAAAGAAGTCACCCCTGATATTGAAGCCATGGCAGGCAAAGCGACTTCGCAGGTCGGCACCGGCGGAATGATCACCAAGCTCGAAGCGGCAAAAATTGCCCTCGCCGCAGGTTGTCACATGATAATTGCCAAGGGTAAAAAATTGCATGCTTTGGGTGAAATCGACAAATCGCCACGCACTTGTTTTGTTGCATCTTCCAATCCGCATAATGCTCGAAAAAGCTGGATTAGCGGTGCAATTCTTGCCGGCGGTTCAATAACGATCGACGACGGAGCATTACAAGCCGTCAAAAAAGGCAAAAGCCTGCTTCCTGCCGGCGTAAAAATAATCGAAGGTTTTTTTGAACGTGGCGATGCAGTTAATATCAAAGATATTTCCGGAAATATCGTGGGCAAAGGCTTAATTGCTTATTCGGCGGAAGATAGCACTAAAATCATCGGCAATAATAGCAGCGAGATCGAGGCAATCCTAGGCTTCAAAGGACGCACTGCAATTATGCACCGTGACGATTTGGTCTTGAAAGAGTAGCACCGTCACAAAAGATTCATAATAAATTGATTTATGCGATCCCTTTTTTGTATTATTATGTGAGCGTTACATGGAGGTTTCTTTGCAGATTATTTTTGCAAAGCCCTTTTACCGAGCGGGGGAATTTTTCGCTTGGCACTATATAGGAGGCATTATGCCTTTTTTTATAGAGCTTGTCATTGTTGCCCTATTTGTCTTTGGACAAACATGGGCAATTTGGATAATACCGTTGAAATGGTGTTACCAGCTATACAGATGGTATAAAAACCAATCTGCCGAGTCCCCATACTAAGGGGTTTTTTATATACCGTCGTTCCTTTTTAAGTCTTAACAACTTCAATCGGAACGACAACTTTTTTCAAATCACTTAGTCAAAATCTCGGCTTGCAACGCACCTGAGGTTTTAATCGTCTGTAAAATACTGATTAAATCACGAGGGCCAACTCCGAGTGCGTTAAGCCCTGCGACCAATTCCCGCAAAGTCGTGCCTTTTTGCAACATCGCAATTTTTGCCTTGCCTTCGTCGGCAGTGACTTTGGTAGTCGTGGTAGTTACGGTCTCTGCACCCGGCGGAGCAAATGCTCCAGGCTGAGAAACTTGTTGGGTTTCTTCAACTTTTACGATTAGATTACCCTGGGCAACCGCCACGGTATCGATCTTGACGTTCTCGCCCATTACCACCGTACCCGATGCTTCGTCGATAACCACTTTGGCAACTTGGTCGGTCTGCACGGATAAACGCTCAATTTCCGCCAAAAGTTTGGAAGTATTATCTTTATAATCAATCGGCACTTGCAAACGCACGGTTCCAGGATCAACCATTTTTGCAGCATCAACCCCTAAATGTTTATTGATTGCATCACTAACATATTTTGCGGTTGAAATATCGGGGTTACGCAAACTGATATTAAGCGATGCCATTTTATTAAGTGCAAACGGAACTTCTTTTTCTATAATACCGCCCGATGCGATGAATGCATTGGTAGGTACGCCTTTGGTAATTGTGGTTCCGCCGCCGCCGGCTTCAAACCCTGCAATACTTAGCTGCCCCTGGGCAACTGCATAAACCTCACCGTCGGCACCGTAAAGAGCGGTAGCAAGCAAAGTACCGCCTTGTAACGATTTGGCATCACCCATTGCACTAACCGAAATATTGATTCTACTACCCGAACGTGAAAACGGCGGCAAAGTTGCAGTGACCGTAACCGCTGCAATATTCTTGCTTTTTAACTCGGTACCCCGTGTATTGACACCTTGGCGTTCCAAAAATGCAATCAAACTTTGTGAGGTAAATTCGTTGTTTTTGAGTTTATCGCCGGTGCCGTTTAAGCCGACCACCAAACCGTAACCCATCAGCAAGTTGTCCCTAACCCCTTCAAATTCAACAATGTCTTTAAGCCTTGCTTCGGCACGCACGGGTTGCGAGAAGCTAAATATCGCCGCCAAAGTTGCCAAAGTCATAAATAAAACAAATAATACGCCTTTTTTCTCAACGCCTTGCATAGAATCGGCTTGACGTTGCGAAACTTCTTCCTGCAATTCAAAACGCTTAGGCATAACATAACTAACTCCGTGAATAAAATCTTCGGCGTCCCTTAATTCGTAATTCACCTCAAGCGTTTTTGGAGATGTATGCTCTATCGATAAAACTTGTGCCATGTTAAAACTCCTAATAATTACCGATATAAGAAGCAATTATCATACCGGATAACAATCAATATTTATCAATGACTTATACGCAGGAAAGACATGTAATAGGAATTTATTTCCTACATAAACATAATTATCTAATGGCTATATTTATCCAAGCCAGTTTTATCGCCTACCACTGCTGCGACTGCATCTTTGTCTTTATCGTCATCGGGCTTGGTAATTCCACTACCGGGATCACCAAAATTCTTTAGAGTCAAGACAACCGAATAGGTGGTCGTAGGTTTAACGTCACCTCTTGAAATATAGCTACGTCCTGCATTGGTAGTTATATTAACGCATTCGTTATGAAATATAATTCCCGTCCCCAAGCCGACTGTGCCGGAAGAAGTATTATCAAACAAATTGATATTTTGTGCAGCCGAAGAATTAGAAGTCGAAACGCTTGCACTACTATTGCTTAAATCTTTACGCCCGTTGAGGTTCCAAGTCCAATTTTCGTTTAAATCTACCCCCACACTTCCGAAAACCTCTTTGCGTTCTCCGAATAAAGGCTGATCTTTCAAAGATATAAATGATGCATCAATCCGAAACGGATTGATGGTTAAATAGGCATTCACCTCATTACTGGTCGGTTCAAATGTTTGGCGATCGATTCTAAAGCGATAATATAAATCGAACTTATTATATTTTAATCCGATATCACCGACATAATCGGAAAAACTAACATTTTGCGTATGTGCCAAAGGAAATGAACTCGATTCATTTTCTTGGTAAGCTTGTCCGAACAACCATTCAATATATTTTTCATCTTCTAATTGAAAATGCCCACGCATACCGTAAGTTGTACGCAGTCCCGATTCAATTTGGTCAAGCCCGGCAAAACGATTTGAGGAAAATAGATTTATATTACTAAACTCGGAAATTTGACTGTCGTTATTGGGAATATTGGAAAAATTCCGCAAATTCGGGCTTAACGAAGACTCAACCACCGGTGACAACATCAAGCTTTTACCTTCGCCTAAATTATTGGCAAAAGGATAACGCCAATTAAGATCCAACTGAGGAATAACCCGACCGGTTTCACCGCTAAAATTTTCACCGTTTGTCAAAGCAAGGTCGTTAACTGCATAAGCATCGCCGCGAATGCTAGCCTTGGCTTCAATAATCTGACCGTCTTTGCTAATATAGGGTAATTTCCAGGCAACCGTATTTGAAAGCCTTTGGCTGCTATCGCCTAAGCGACGCTCAATCACTAAAAGATTGCTATCATTTTCCACCCGAGATCCGGCAAAAAGAGTATCACTCTCTAAATGAACATCAACTTGCGGTAGGGCATAAGGCGATTTGGCACGAATATCCTTAGGTTGCAAACCTTGAAATGCAACACTTTCAAGCAAGACATAATCACGGTCTTCTATTCTTTCGGCATAAATTTTTGAAGTCAGCATTTCTTTCCAACCGAGCGAATAAAAGGCAAGAAAAGTATCGTCGCTTACTACTTCAAAATCGGTACCGCCTTTCCAATGATCACTGATATTAAGTGTGCCGTGTCCTTCGATATAATCACGTGTGCGTTCACTGCCGGGAATTATTTTACCGTTATAATCTCTAGATGCAGTGTCGGTAATTGCCCCCCGTAACGTCAAAGTTCCGTCTTCAAACAAATGCCTAAATTCACCTTTGAGCAACGGGTCGTAATTTCCCATATACCAAGGCGTAAGCGTCATATCCGTATTGGAGGCAAAAGAAACAAAAACCGGCACTTCAACTACGTTACCGAGAATCTCCGAATAGGAATATTTGGGAATCAAAAAGCCACTCTCGCTTGGAGCATCAGGGGTTGGGTGCGAGAAATATGGCGTATAAAATACCGGAACACCGTAAACTTCCATAAAGGCGTGTTTATATCGCACTCTTTTTGCCTCATCGTCAACCTTAACCCTTGAAGCTTCCATCTGCCAAAGCGGAGCAGATGCCGCCTCGCCTTCCTTGGGTTTACAAACTTTGCATGGCGAATAAACCGCTTGATGCAGAATCGTAACATTTTTATCAACTTTTTGAGCCTCGTTGGCGGCAAAAAGCGAGTTATCCTTCAATCTAGCTTTGAATTGTGCAACTACTCCGGTTTGTAAAGTCTTTTGCAGTTTAACGTCATCGGCAAAAACCACGTCGCCGCTCGGCTCTAATATGCTAACATTACCGATAGCATGAACTTCGTCGGTTTTTTGGTTATAAGTAACCCTATCGGCAAGTATAATAGTGTCTTCCTGCACCATTTCCACGTTGCCGACTGCAATTGCAATTGAACCCTGCTGATCGTAACCGACTTCTTTTGCACTAAGTAATACCGGCTTGTTATTTGAGCCAACTTTTCCCGAATAATCAATAGCATAGACGGAATTAGCCGACAAAAATAATCCGAGTCCAAAACTAAGTATTTTTCTATTCATTAAAGCAAGCTATATCAAATTTTTATATTACCGATTTGATATTTGATAATGACAAAAATAGCAATAAAAAGACTGAAAAATTTAAATATCATTCAAACTCCCTCTCCCTCCGGGAGAGGGTCTGGGTGAGGGAAATTAAAATTACAATCTAAACATTGCCCTCACCTAGCCTCTCCCAAAGGGAGAGGAATCAAACGCTTTAATAACTCGCTTTTACCCCTGCATAAGCTGCAAGTCCCGAAGTTCCGTAACCGTAAACACTTTCATATCGACGATCGAGCAGATTATCGATACGTCCGAATACTTGCAAATTATCGTTGAATTTCCAGGAACTTGTAAGATTCAGAACTAAATTACTCGGCATCGTGGTGCGGTCATAGCTAAAATTGATATCATCACGGCTACCGTTATAAAGCGTATTAAGTCCGACTTTGCCTTTTTCCAGGAAGCTATAATCGGCATTAAAAGCAGCTTTATGCTTTGCCCGGCGTAATAAATCCTTATGCGTATTAACGCTATAAGCATCGCTGTAAGTATATTGCAGCTTCAAATCGAGCGATTTAGTCGGCGACCATTTAATAAAATTCTCCAATCCGTTGATTTTGGCTTTGCCGACATTGAAATATTTGCTGGTTGCAAAATCATAATCGATCAAATCACCGAGCAAAGTATGAAAGAATGTCGAACCGAAACGAACTTTATCTTTGAGCAACGGTTGTTCAAAACCAAAATCGTAACCGGTTGAATTTTCAGGAGATAAATTTGGGTTGCCGTAAGATGAATAGAGCTGAAACAACGAAGGGGTTTTAAAGCCGGTTCCGTAGCTTGCCTTGAGTTCGGTATCGGTTTGCTCGGTCGTATAAACCTGAGCAATCCGGTAAGTATCCTTAGTTCCGAATGCACTATTATCGTCGATTCTTACTCCAAGAGTCGTAAATAATCTCGGTGCAAATTTGATTTGATCTTGGACAAAATATCCGTTTGTGCGTTGATCTTGTTTGTCGGTTAAATAAGTATTGCGAGCAGTTTCGTATTTAGTCTCTGCCCCAAAAGTTGCATAATTGCGTTCATCAACTTTTACATTATTAACCCAGTCAATCCCGAATCTATCGCCACGGTAAAACTGATCGGCAGTATAAATATCAGTAGTATCACGATCAAGTTTATAATAGGAAACACCGAGTTCCTGCTTCCATCTCCCGTTAAATAAATCGGCTTTACCTGCTCCACGCCAGGAAAGTTCTTTAGCATGGGTTGCATCTTCGGCTTCTGCACCGAATTCATCAAACTCGGCACGGGAATTATTATAACGCATGGTAGTATAAGCCGCAAAAATGTCGTTAATTGCAGCGTCTAAACGAGTGTCAAAATTGCTATAATCGCTGCCGTCATGTCCGCTGCCGCCTTTGTTTTTATTAAAGCTCGAAAAACCTGCAGTGGTAAAACGGCTCGCATCGATGTTAAAACCGATATTATCAACCCTCCCGGAAACTCCGCTTGCCGCTTTGTAGGTTTTGTATGATCCACCTTGCAAACTAGTCCATATATGGGGTTTTGCAGTGCCTTTTTTGCTGATTATATTGATAACTCCGCCGATTGCATTACTGCCGTAAAGCGTACTTTGATTGCCTCGCAAGATTTCGATTCTTTCAATATTATCGGTAGAAATTCTTGAAAAATCATAATTTCCTGCAGTTGAAGTAGGGTCGTTAACCGCAACCCCGTCAAGCAAAACAAGAGTATGCTCTGGATTGGTCGAACGGGTAAATAATGTGGTGGTTTGTCCGACTGCTCCGGTTTTGGCAACGTCGATTCCCGGCACCTCGGCAAGCAAGTCGGCGATATTTTCTTTTTGCCTGTTTTTGATTTCTTCTCCGGAAATGACCGTAACCGAACTGCCGATTTGCTCAAGCGAAGTTTCCGAACGGGTCGGCGTTATTACGATGTTGGGCGACTCCGCAAAGACAGAGCTAGAACATAAAATAGTGGTAATAAATAAAAGGCGACGCATATAAAGAACTCCCGTGTTTAAACTATTTGAACGTGCAAAAGCACGCTATGTCACTACGAGAGTATTCTATACCTATATGAGTTTTCCCGCTCAAATCGGCTGCGTGACACGTAAAACGGCAGGTCTCCCGACTTGCAGGTCAATGCTAGGTTCTGTTGAGATTTTGTTAGAGCTTGCTGCAAACGCCGATTTTCTCCGCTTCGCTACTCACGTACTTAAGTGTACGCTGCGGTGCGATGCTCGAAAATTCGACGTTTTCGCCGACGCTCTAGCGAAATCTCAACAGAACCTAATATCCGCCTTCCCAGTTTCCCAGTGGCATATTGGATATTAACTCTCTGCTTACGGTTGCGGGCACAGTCGGGGATTTAAACCCCGTTCCCTATTATTTTCTCTTTCAAGAAAACCGTTCGGCGAGAATAATATTTATAAATTTGTTATTGGCAAGGAGTTTGTTATTTTATATAGCAGTATCAACTATAAATTTGATACTGCTATAAAAATCATCTCCCGAAAGGAGCGATTTTACGCTGCGTTAGCAAGCGGCACTAACTTCAAGAGTATAACTCTTGAAGTAAAATGAATAACCGGTGCAAACTCAAGGAAACCCGATGGCAGTCTATACCAAACTATCAAATACGGAAATCGCAGATTTTTTATCTCTCTACGATTTGCCGCAACTTGCAAAAGCCTCGGGTATTTTGTCGGGCATCAGCAACACCAATTATTTGCTTGAACTGACAGACGACACCAAACTTATCCTCACTTTGTTTGAACAAAATATCGACGAGCAAGAACTCCCGTTTTTTATCGAACTTATCGACCACCTGGCGGCAAGGCAAATCCCCTGCCCTAAACCGATTCGCAGTAAAAAAGGTGCTGCAATTGCCACGCTGGGAGGCAAATCCGCAACTATGGTGAGTTTTTTGCAAGGCGGCGGAATAGATAAAATCGAGAATCAACATATAGCCGAATTAGGTACGGCAATTGCCAAAATGCACCTTGCCGGGCAGCAATATACTGGCAAATTAGAAAATCGTTTTGCCCTTGATTTTTGCAAAGATTTAATCGGCAAAATCGGCACCAGATCCGATATAATCAGCACGAGTTTAAGCCAAGAATTGGCACAAGAGATCGAGTTTTTGCAAAATAATCCGGTTCAAGATTTACCGAGCGGAATTATCCACGCCGATTTATTTCCCGATAACGTATTGTTTGATGACTCCGGTAAACTCACGGGAATTATCGATTTTTATTTCGCCTGCAACGGCTTTTTTGCTTACGATCTCGCAATTATTATCAATGCCTGGTGCTTTGACGAGTTAGTTTTTAACAATCAAAAAGCCGAGATTTTAATAAATTCCTATTGCGAGGTTCGCCAATTGTCCAAGCAAGAATTGCAAGCCATGCCGACTTTGCTTCGAGCAGCAAGTTTGCGTTTTTTATCTTCTCGCTTATATGATAATTTATTTCCGGTTGCCGACGCAACCCTCACTCCCAAAGATCCGCTTGAATATCTTGCCAAGTTAAGGTTTCATCGCAACAACTACCATTTGTAACGCACCTTATAAGTAACTACCGCTTCTTTTTCAGGATCTACACTAACCAAATAGCTAGTTTGGTGGGCATTTTCTTTTTTATATTGAAGATTTGAGTTAAGAATTTCCCAGCCGGTTGCACGATACATATTTTCGATCACCTTAACCTTAACCGATTGCTTCTTTTGGTTACGGATTTTGACTTCGATTTCTTCTTCGGCTATCCGGTTTCTCGTATCAAGCGTATAATTGACCTGTTTACTTTCGCCGACCACGTCAAAAGCATCGCCGAGTTTGATCGAAATATCTTCATTACGTGGGGTATGGTCGATATTATTCTCGCCGATGAATTCTAAACTTCCGTCGCTATCACGCTGATTAACCCGCATTCTTCCCGCCGGCAATGCAACGCCCAAGCCGTTTTCTTGTTTATTTTTTAATTTAAGCAAAACCCGAACTTTTTTATTGCTGCCGTCGATTCCGTCGTCTTTGCCGATATAATAACTATCCCAATTCCAATATTCTTGTTGCAGACCGACGTAAACCAACTCTTTTTCAACCGGAACATCTTTAACCGCAGGAATCAATTCCAACTGTTTGGTCGAGTTTTGCGGCAAAGTTACGGGACGATTTAGAGTATATAAATGATACTCAAAAAACGATTTTTCATCAAATTTGGGAGCTTCTGGGACTGCAGAGTCCGACATCTCCATTTTTCTTAGAGCCTTGATTCCGCCAAGCATATTTGCACTTTGCGGCGACACTTTTTCAACATTTCCTGCAACCAATTTCAACTTTGCATCGTTATAAGTCGCACCGCTTTGATTGATGATCGAAACCCAGGAAGAAAAATCCACCGTCCCCGAATTGGCATCTTTGCCTTCTTTATAGGTCAAATTATAATCCGCCCACCAGGTTACTCCAGCTGTTTCATAGCTTAATTCAGCCTTATGCTCACCTATTTTACTCGTGATAATATCCCAAACCAAAGTCGGCTTGGTGATCAAACCGCCGGGAAGTTCAGAAAAGTTAATGCCGGTGTAAGAATTGATTGCCTTAATTCCGTCGCCGGTTTTAAGGGTTAACCCACCTTGCGTACTCAGCAGAGTTCCCTCAATAATTTCGTTTTTGGTGCCGTTATATTTTTCTACGCTCACTTTTTTATCGATATATTTATCAAGCAACTTTGCTTGGCTGACTAAATCGAATTGATAATCCTGCTCGACTACTTTTGTGCCTTTGGGGTCGGTGAGTGACTTAAATTGCACGGTTGTGGGGTCGATCAAAGCCGCCACGTCGGATATTTTAACCGTATCTTCACTGTTTTTTAGGTTGATTTTTTCAACCTGCTTGACGATTGCATAACCCGGAACATTGGCACCATTATAAGCACTATAACCGCTTGAAGAAGTTGTCGGGCGGTATGAATTAGGGTCAATCGCTCCCACGCCTGCTTTGCTGTAAATAGTAATTGCGGTTTCACTAGTAGTGTCATCGCTAGCATAAATCGGAGTAGATAATATCGTAGTAATCAACAAAAGACCGCAAAAACTTTTCTTCATAAATACCCCGATATTATTGGCTTGAGAATCATACTAACAATCGCAAATAACAAAGCAAACAAAATATCGGGGCAAAATATTCTTGCTATCGCAAACGGCTTAAAATATAGCATAACTCATTAGAAATATTTAAAGAGACGGTAATGAGAAATAAAATCGTAACCATAATCGGCGGAACCGGCTTTGTCGGAAGATATGTAGTCAAATTGCTTGCCGAGCAAGGCTATAGCATCAGAGTAATCGCACGTGACCCCGAAGCTGCATCTTACCTTAAAACCGCAGGCGATGTCGGACAAATCAGCCTAGTTTCGGGTAATCTTGCCAAACCGGAATCTCTAATCGGCAAACTCGACAATTCTTGGGCGGTTATAAATCTCGTAGGCGTTTTATTTGAAAGCGGAAAACAGAATTTCTCTTCATTGCATGCCCAAGGTGCGGAAAAATTGGCACAACTTGCCAAACAGGCAGGTGCAGAGCGTTTTGTTCAGATCTCGGCAATCGGAGCCGATAAAATCGTCAAATCCAAATATGCCAATACCAAATTGACCGGTGAAAAAGCCGTAAAAGCAGCATTCCCCGAAGCAACGATTATCCGCCCGAGCATTATTTTCGGAGTTGAAGATCAGTTCTTCAATCTATTCGCCGGCATGTCGAGATTCTCACCGATTTTACCGCTGATCGGCGGCGGAGTTTCTAAATTCCAACCTATTTATGTCGTAGATGTTGCAAAAGCGATATTGGCAGTGTTACAAAACAAAGATAGTCTCGGAGAAATTTACGAAATCGGCGGTGCAAAAATCTATAGTTTCAAAGAGATACTCGAGTTTATTTGCAAAATTACGGGCAGAAAAAGATGCTTACTCAATATCAGCTTTACTCTTGCCGGAGTCATCGGATATTTTGGCGAACTCCTCCCCAAACCACCACTCACCAGAGATCAACTCGCCATGCTCGAATATGACAATGTTGTAAGTATCGGTGCAAAAAATTTGAGCGATTTGGGAATAACACCGCAAGCTGTTGAAGCAATAGTGCCGAATTATTTAAGGTAGATAAATCAAATGAACATAGCATTATTTCGTCAATTCGGCATTTTGTTTGACCGTTATTATTGGCAAACTGCGATTTTGATTGCCAGAAACGGTCTCGCCCGTATGTACCGTAATTCCTTCCTCGGCATGCTCTGGACTTTGTTTCAGCCGATTACCATGGTTTTGGTTTATACGACGATTATGCCTTTACTCATGAAATCGCCCCGTTCGGATTATGCTTTATATGTCGTGGTGTCGCTACCGGTATGGAGCTTTTTTGCCGCCTGCTTGGTCGGTTCAAGCCGTTCAATTATTGATAATCGAGAAACCTTAAAACGCTGCATGATATCATCTAGCGTATTTCCGATTGCCGATGTTTTACGCAATAGCTATATTTTCTTTATATCGTTTTTTACTATATATTTCATGGCATTACTTATGGGATTCGCCAAGCTTGATTGGTTTATACTATTGGTTCCGCTTTATTTCATTCCGATATTGATAATTATCGGAGCAGTTTCAATTGCAATTTCTTTCATCGCTCCTTACATACGTGACATCGGCGAGTTTACAAGCATCTCAATGACAATGTTATTTTGGCTCACCCCGATAATTTATCCGATTACGGTGCTACCGCACGAGGTGCAGAATATAATGCATTTTAATCCGTTTTTTATTATGATTCACCCGATTCAAGAATTGGCATATAATCACACTTTACCAAACCTTTCCGACAATCTGGCTTTGGCAGCAATGTCATTGCTTGCAGTTGGTATAAGTGCTGTAATTTTTAGAATTTGCCGACGCAATTACGTTTATTATTTATGATTAAATCACTCATTAAAACTTCGATCGAGAATACCCGCAACACCATAGATGCCGCTCTTGGTGATCGAGATTTGCTTGCCGCAATCGAAAATGCCGGCAAAACTTGCATCGAAGCATTGCGGGCAGGTAAAAAGATTTTAATCGCCGGTAACGGAGGCAGTGCTGCCGATGCCCAGCATATCGCAGCAGAATTAGTCAGCCGCTTGAATTATGATCGCCCGGGGCTTGCAGCGGTGGCTCTTACAACCGACACTTCGGCATTAACCGCAATCGGCAATGATTACGGGTTTGACTATATATTCGCCCGCCAGGTTGAGGCAATCGGAACCCCCGGTGACGTTTTAATCGCAATTTCTACTTCGGGAAATTCGGCAAATATTCTTGCAAGTATCAAAGCTGCACAAGCAAAGAATATTGCAACAATCGGCATGAGCGGAAAAAGTGGCGGAAAAATGAATGAAGTCTGTGACTTGATTATCAAAGCTCCGTCTTCTCATACCCCTAATATCCAAGAATGCCACATCATGATCGGACATATCATTTGCCAAATTATCGAAGATACGATGTTTGGTAAAGCAGCCTCCTAAGCCTTGATTTGTCACAAAAAATTCACAAAAAACCTTTAGCCTTAGTTTGAGTAATATTATATTATTAGCTCAATGACTTAAATGTTTTATGCGGAGTTTGTATGGCGATATACCCTCAATCTATCGAAAAAAATCCAACCGATAGATGTGTTGTTGATGATGAAAGACTTAAAAAAGCACTGACTAGTTATCTTGAGAACAAAACCGGTGACAAATTACTCGATGATATTGCTCTTGATCGCTTAGAGCGTCAACTTATACAAGACGGAATCATAACAGCTGCACCCGACGTTGAAAAAATCTTAAAAAACAATCCCTGTTTTCACGATATGACCGGCGTTAAGCTGTATGACGATCAAGGAAAAATTTTCGCAGTTATCGGTGACGATAATACCTTGGATAATAGTTATTCGGCAAACAATGATATGCTGACGGTTAGGGTCAACGGTCGCACTTACGTCGGCAGAAGTGATAGTGATGTTAAAAATGCTGCTATTGAAGCAAAATTTGATACCTACGGCATTTCATGTCCGCCACTGGGAATGGTAACCGACAAAGAGCATGCCGAAGCTTTATCGATAATTTATTCGGGAACACCCGACTACGCTGAAAGACTGACTTTACAGATCTCTAAAGCAGAAGAATCGCCGATTGCAGGAATAGTAAATCCCGCAGCAAGTAGATTTGGGAATGTCGGAAATATAAAATTGGCTGCCGCCAATGAAGAAATATATGAAATTGCAGAAACAATTAACGCAAGCGTAACGGCAAGTAACGTCTTGGCAGCACCGATTGCAACCCCAAAAGTTGCAAGTTTTGCAGCAGGAAAAGCTCGGTTGGGGAAATAATAATTACCCCAACCGAACACCTGCCAAGCAATTAAGCTTGTTTTTTCTCACGTTTTTCGGCAGCGATACGATCACTCATATCTTCACCGGTTTGTTGGTCGACGACTTTCATTGAAAGGCGAACTTTGCCTTTTTCAATATCAACCGCTTTAACTTTAACAGTATCGCCTTCATTGACGATGTCGGTAACTTTATTAACCCGGTGGTCGGCAAGTTCACTGATATGAACAAGACCGTCTTTACCGGGCAGCAAATTAACGAAAGCTCCGAAATCAACGATACGAACGACTTTACCGGTATAGATTTTTCCGACTTCGACTTCGGCAATGATTGAATTGATCCACTCAAGAGCCGCTTTGCCTTGATCGCCGTTGACTGCGGCAATTCTTACGGTGCCGTCGTCTTCGATGTCGATTTTCGCACCGGTTTTTTCAACGATCTCACGAATTACTTTACCGCCGCTACCGATAATCTCACGGATTTTATCTTTAGGAACGGTAATAGTAGTAATGCGTGGAGCATTAAGATTGACACTCCCACGTGCTTCGGTCAAAGCTTTTGCCATTTCACCGAGGATATGTTCACGACCTGCTTTAGCTTGTGACAAAGCAACTTTCATGATTTCTTCGGTAATTCCGTCGATTTTGATATCCATTTGCAAAGCAGTGATACCTCTTTCGGTACCTGCAACTTTGAAATCCATATCACCCAAATGATCTTCATCACCCATGATGTCGGAAAGAACGATACAACCGTCTTTTTCCTTGATCAAGCCCATTGCAATACCTGCGACGGGACGGGCAAGAGGAACGCCTGCGTCCATCAATGCGAGTGAAGTACCGCAAACGGTTGCCATTGAAGAAGAGCCGTTAGATTCGGTGATTTCCGAAACCAAACGCACGGTGTAAGGGAATGATTCTTTGTTCGGCATTAGCGGACGAATTGCACGCCAAGCCAATTTTCCATGTCCGATTTCACGTCTTCCCGGTGATCCCATACGACCGACTTCGCCGACCGAGTAAGGAGGGAAATTATAATGCAACATGAATGATTCTTTGTATTCTCCGTCCAAAGCATCGATGATTTGTTCGTCGGTGCTGGTGCCGAGAGTCGCAACTACCAAAGCTTGGGTTTCGCCTCTGGTGAACAAAGAAGAACCGTGAACTTTAGGAAGAACTCCGACTTCCGCCAAGATTTGACGAATTTGCACCGGTGTACGTCCGTCGATACGTTTTTGCGTCGCAACCATATCACGGCGAACAACGTCGCTTTCCAAGGCTTTGAAGAAACGTTTAACTTGAACGCCTGAAACTCCTGCTTCAACCAAAGGAGCACAAATTTCTTGTTTGATTTCGGCAAGTTTGCTTGAGCGTTCTTGTTTTGCAGTGATTTTGAAAGCTTCACGCAATTTATCTTCACCTGCTGCTTTAAGCGAGGCTTTGATTTCTTCTTCTTGCGGATTGACTTCAAGTTCCCAAGGATCTTTTGCAGCTTCTTCGGCAAGCGAAATAATCGCATCGATCACCGGTTGGAAGTTTTTATGTCCGAACATTACTGCACCGAGCATAATTTCTTCAGAAAGTTCAGAAGCTTCTGATTCAACCATCAAAACCGAACTTTGCGTACCGGCAACGATCAAATCTAAATTGCTGCTTTTAAGCTGGGTTTTGGTCGGGTTAACGACATATTCACCGTTAATATAACCGACTCGACCGCCTGCAACAGGCCCCATAAACGGAACGCCGGAAAGGGTCAAAGCGGCAGATGCACCGACAAGTGCGACTACGTCGGGGTCATTTTCCAAATCATGCGACAACAAAGTACAAACAACTTGAACTTCGTTAAAGAAACCATCTGGGAAAAGCGGACGGATCGGACGATCGATCAAGCGTGAAGTAAGAACTTCCTTCTCCGAAGGGCGACCTTCACGTTTGAAGAAACCGCCGGGAATTTTGCCGGCAGCAAAAGTTTTTTCTTGATAATTAACCGTAAGAGGGAAAAAATCCGTATCGGGTTTGGCTTTTTTCTGCCCGACTACCGTACAAAGTACGACGGTTTCACCGTAAGTAGCAAGCACTGCACCGTCGGCTTGACGGGCGATTTTGCCGGTTTCGAGGGTAAGCGTACTTCCGCCCCATTGAATTTCTCTTTTTGTAACCTTAAACATCATTTTTCCTTAATTTTATAGAAACCGACCTATTCGATTTCCTGCATACTTATTGGTATTATTTACGCAAGCCGAGTCTTTTGATCAACGCAGCGTAACGAGATACGTCGGTATTTTTCAAATATTCAAGCAAACGTTTGCGACGACCGACCATAATGATCAAACCGCGGCGTGAATGGTGGTCTTTTTTATGTGTTGCAAAATGCGACGATAATTGGTTGATCCGCTCGGTCAACAATGCAACTTGCACTTCCGGGGAGCCTGTATCTTCACCTGAAGTAGCGAAATTCTTAATAACTTCTTGTTTTCTCTCTGGGTTTAACGACATCGTTCTTTCCTTTCAAATAATTGTTTTAATCTCGCAAATTTAAAAAATATGTTCAAGTTTTGACTGCCGGGATGTCGTCCAGCGAGCATTCAAACCTCAAAACAAAAATTTTGCGATGACGGATTATGCACGATTTTGCCAATTTGTCCGGTAAAATCGCATAAAACCAAGGTTTTTCCACACTTCTGCTTATATAATATTGTTTTATATATGTTTTTCAATAAAAAACTATTTTGTGGAAATATATATCGGGTGGAACTATAAGGTTTAAATGCATAATATTCAACTAATATCACCGGGTAATCTCGAATTTGCCGGTAAGATTTACCGATGTGCAATCGGCAAAAACGGCTTGAGCGATGCTCATATCGAGGGCGACAAAAAAACTCCGATCGGCAGCTTCGCACTTAGGCAATGTTTTTACCGCAGCGACCGCATTGCAGCACCGCAAACTTGCCTAAAAACCTCAGCACTCCAAGAAAATGACGGCTGGTGTGACGATGTAACGGCACAAGAATATAATAAATACATCAAATTACCGCTTACCTGCTCGCATGAAAAATTATGGCGGGAGGATAATATTTACGATATTGTAGTGCCGCTCGGCTATAATGACGAGAACATAATCAAAGGCAATGGCAGTGCGATATTTTTCCATATTGCCAAGCCTGATTATTCACCGACCCTCGGCTGCGTTGCGGTTGCACTGCCTGATATGCTGGAAATTTTGGGAAAAATTACGTCTGATAGTTTGATGATTACGGAAATATAATATAGTCGTCATTCCCGGCATAATAGAAAAAGTGTGGTGCTATTTAGGAGTTAATTAAGATAAATTTGGCTGCTTTTTTCTTGCGATTTTTGCTCATTCCTCGGTGGATTCTGATTTTTTCTTTGAGATGTGAAAAAGCCCC
>Ga0247836_1003241_pt1 | contig 22107 bp, 16 predicted proteins | sample LaCruzMarch2015__4_FD_187116 | JGI IMG/M metagenome (GOLD analysis project Ga0247836, IMG submission 187116) | Freshwater microbial communities from meromictic Lake La Cruz, Castile-La Mancha, Spain - LaCruzMarch2015_14m | ecosystem: Environmental > Aquatic > Freshwater > Lake | place: Spain... | reverse complement strand
CATTTGTATATGCGTGAATGGTTGTCATCAAACCCTTAACGATGCCCCAGTTATCCTGAAGAACCTTTGCCATTGGAGCAAGGCAGTTAGTGGTACATGATGCATTCGAAATTACGTGGTGGTTAGCAGGATCGTACTTCTCATGATTAACACCCATGACAATGGTGATGTCTTCATCGCTGGCAGGTGCGGAAATGATTACCTTCTTGGCACCAGCTGTAATGTGCTTCTTGGCATCTGCTGCCTTGGTGAAGTGTCCCGTTGATTCAATAACGATATCGGCACCAACTGCGCCCCATGGAAGGTTCGCTGGATCGCGATCTGCGAAAACCTTGATCGTCTTTCCGCCAACAGTAAGAGTGTCATCTGTATGAGTAACTTCAAGGCCTAGGCGACCCAGGATTGAGTCGTACTTAAGGAGATGAGCCAGTGTTGCGTTATCGGTGAGATCGTTGATCGCAACGATATTGATATTTGGGTTGGTGAGAGCGGCGCGAAAGAAGTTGCGACCAATACGTCCAAAACCATTAATTCCAACATTAATCATGAGTAAACCTTTTTCTAGAGTAACCCTACAAAGGGAGTCGGCACACTATCTGCCACAACATTGGGGTCTGGGAGAACCTTATCAGGGGTCAACCCTATTTTTTCGGCTACTCAGAGGTACCGCGCATCACAGTGATTAACTACGCGTGAATATTGTATTTCCTACAGGATTTCTACTTAGAAATTCTTATTCACTAAGCAGGTCGGGAGAAAGTCCAGCTTCTGTATCCGGAATGCCAAGTTCACCAGCACGCTTATCTGCCATCGCCAACAATCTACGAATCCGTCCTGCTATCGCATCCTTTGTCATCGGCGGAGTTGCAAGTGAACCTAACTCTTCAAGACTTGCTTGACCATGGCTGATGCGAAGTTCGCCCGCCTCCTTCAAATGGTCCGGGATTTCTTCTCCAAGGATTTCCATCGCACGTTGTACACGAGCGGCTGCGGCAACTGCAGCACGTGCAGAGCGACGAAGATTTGCATCATCGAAGTTTGCGAGTCGATTGGCAGTCGCCCTCACTTCCCGACGCATACGACGTTCTTCCCAAGCAAGAACACTTTCGTGTGCACCCAATCTTGTGAGTAGAACCCCGATCGCATCTCCATCGCGGATGACTACGCGATCTACTCCGCGGACTTCACGAGCTTTAGCGGCAATGCCTAAACGACGTGCTGCACCAACAAGAGCAAGTGCCGCCTCTGGACCGGGGCAGGTAATTTCGAGAGAAGAAGAACGTCCTGGCTCGGTAAGTGAACCGTGTGCGATGAAAGCACCACGCCAGGCAGCCTCAGCATCACAAATATTCGCTGAAACTACTTGTGGAGGCAGACCACGAATTGGACGACCGTTTCCATCAATGAGACCAGTCTGACGAGCTAGCGCATCGCCTGATTCAATGACGCGCACAACATAACGAGAACCCTTGCGCAGACCGCTCGAAGAGAGAACAGCGAGATCACTATCGTGGCCGTAGATATCTGCAATATCTTTCTTCAGTCGTCTAGCGCTCTGAGAAGTATCTAGTTCAACCTCAATAACTACCTTCCCCGCCGCAATGTGAAGTCCACCGGCAAAGCGAAGTAGAGATGAAACCTCAGCTTTGCGACAGCATGGACGAGTAACTGAGAGACGGCTTAATTCATCTTTTACCGCTGCTGTCATAGCCATGGGGCTATCCAACCAAAGTTTTACCCGCAATGTGTGCGAAAAGGGAGGCTAATTTTTTCGTATCATGATGGTTTGCACTGGATTCAAGGCGAAGATCCTGCACTATCAACTCTCCACCTTGGGTTGAAACTTTATCTTCCAGCAGTGTGGCCGCTTGCGGGTCACTGACCAGGGAAGAATCGGCAACAATAAAATCAAATCTGAGTTGTGGCGCTAACTTCTGCACCGCTGCAATGTGATCGAGTGCGCTGCGACCAGAGAACTCGCCACTTTCAACGTCATCAAGGTTGAGCAGCAGGATTTTCTTAGCCCGAGAATTAACTAGGGCAGTCACTTGTTCGGGAACGAGTAGATGCGGGAGAACGCTAGAGATCCATGATCCTGGTCCCATTGTGATCCAATCCGCGTGCGCAATTGCAGTAAGCGCTTCTGGTCTAGCTTTCGGATTCTCTGGAATCAGCTGCAGAGATTCAAAACGTCCGATTGTTGTGGCAACTTCTTTCTGCCCCCGAACGGTTTTCTTCTCTCCGTTATCGAGAAAAGTCGCTTGGATATCTAACGGCTCACCGGCCATCGGAAGAACTCGACCGATAACTTTGAGAAGTGCTCCAACTCGATCTAAACCTTCGACCGGGTCCTCATCGCGATCCCAGAGAGCGGCTAAGAGAAGATTGCCAACTGCATGTCCATTGAGCGCTCCATCACTTGTAAACCGATATTGCATGATCTCTGCCCAACTTCTCCCCCATTCGTCATCAGAACAGAGTGCTGCCAACGCCATGCGTAGATCACCCGGTGGAAATATTGGAAACTCTTCTCGCAATCTGCCGCTTGATCCACCATTATCAGCAACGGTGACGATCGCGGTAATTTCTGACGTTAAGGAACGTAAAGAAGTGAGTGTTGCGAAGAGACCGTGCCCTCCACCAAGGGCGACAACGTGAGGAGCTGACATTGCTTACTCGCGACCAACATCTCTATGTGTGGCATGGGCGGAGATCTCAACAGTTGCTGAGTGGCCATTGAGTTGTCGGGCAATCTCACGTGCGATTGATACGCTGCGATGCTTACCACCTGTGCAACCGATGGCAATAGTCACAAACCTTTTTCCTTCACGTAGATAGCCCGGAATCATCTGCATGACCACGGATACATAGGTCTTAATAAATTCTTCTACGCCATCACTGGCAAGTACTGTTGAAAAGACTTTTTCATCGAGTCCCGTCAGCGGGCGCAGCTCGGGTACCCAATGCGGATTCGGAATGAATCGTGCATCGAGCATCAAATCTGCATCGACAGGAATACCGTACTTAAAACCAAAGGAGAGAACATTGATTCGGATCGCGCTCAAGGATCCCGGTGAGAAAATCTCAGCGATTCGCTTCTCCAACTGGTGCACATTCAGGTTACTTGAATCTATAACAATGTCTGCCTGAGATCGGAGTTCATCAAGTTTGGATCGCTCTCGAGCAATTCCATCGACGATGCGATCACTGGCCTGCAACGGATGTGGACGTCGAGTGGATTCAAAGCGAGCCACCAATACTTGATCGCTGGCATCGAGAAAGAGGGTTCTGAATGGAATCTTCTTCTCACGCAACGTGTTCAGAGATGCACTCAGATCATCAAAGAATTTACCTCCCCGTACATCCACAACAACTGCCACCGATGCGAAATCTGATCCACCGGTCTGTGAAGCAAGTTCGGGCAGAATTGCAGGTGGGAGATTGTCTACGACATACCAACCTAGATCTTCAAGTGCGTGCGCTACCGTCGATCTACCGGCACCTGACATTCCGGTAAGAATCAAGAGTTCACGTGTACTCATGGGAACAGTCTGCCATCAACGTCAACTACCTAACACCCTTAATTGTCGAGAATCTCACCCGTCTGCATATCTACCCCGCCAATAACCGCACCCTCCCCCATATGTGAGAGGTGGTTCCAAATGATCGAAGCAATTTTCTCGCCGATTCCTGGCGTTGCCGCAATCTCTGCCACAGAAGCCTTGCGAATAGCACCAACAGAACCGAAACGATCCAGGAGGGCAGCCCGCCTAATATGACCTAGCTGTTCGATCTCATCTAGAACAGATTCCAACATCACCTTTGAGCGACGTGATCGGTGGAAGGTAATTGCGAAGCGATGTGCTTCATCGCGTATGCGTTGCAGCAGATACATTCCCTCACTTGTGCGAGGAAGGATAAGTGGATCTTGGCTATGTGGGAGCCATACTTCTTCAAGACGTTTAGCTAAACCACAGAGAGCAATATCGGTGACACCGAGCTCTTCTAGTGCACGCGCTGCAGCTGCGACTTGTGGCGCACCGCCATCAACGACAATGAGTTGCGGTGGATAGGAGAATTTGCCTAATCGCCCACCAGATTCATTAACCTCGCTTTGATCAACCTTTCGATCTGCCAGCAATCTCTTAAGTCGTCGCGTGATTACCTGATGCATAGCGCGAGTGTCATCTGTCGCTTCGGTAGTATCAATAATAAATCGGCGATACTCGCTCTTCTTTGCAATGCCGTCTTCAAAGACAACCATCGAGGCAACAACAGTTGTGCCTGAAACATTTGAGATATCAAAACACTCAATGCGTAGCGGAGTACGTGGGAGTTCTAGGATTTCCTCTAATTCGATGAGCGCTTTACCAGAGACGGCCGCATCGTTGGCTCGCTTACTCAGGAATTGGATCAACGCATAATGTGCGTTTCTATCGACGGTATCAAGGAGTTCTACCTTTTCACCGCGCTGTGGAACTTTGATCGTGACCTTATGTCCGGCAAGTGAACTCAGCCATAATGTGAGAGCTTGGCTATCTGTAGGTTCATGATTCATATGAATAATTGGTGGAATCTCCGTCGCGCCATCTCCATAGATCGAGAAGAGAAGTGATGCCCATTGATCTTCCCCTTCGAGCGTTCTCTCTTGATCAACAATCCATGAACGTGAACCCTTGATCGATCCTCTGCGCACCATGAATATTGAACCAGCAGCATGGAAGCCCTCTTCATGGATGGCAATGAAATCCCCATCCAAATCGTCAGAGAGATTTCCCTGCGTTGATTTCTGTGCCTTTTCAAAAGATTCAATCTGGTCACGAAGGCGAGCTGCTCGTTCAAACTCTTCTCGTGATGCTGCCAACTCCATTTCGTGGCGCATTGTTGGGAGCAGATCTTCCATTCCGGATTCCATGAAATCGTTGAGCTTCACGGCGATCTCTTTATGGTCCTCTGGGCTTACCCAACCGACACACGGCGCCGCGCACTTTCCAATATCCCCCAAAAGACATTGTCGTTTCGACCGCTGCGCTCTCTGAAAGTTTCCAACGCTGCACGATCTCACTGGAAAGACTTTAAGTAGAACTTCATAGGTATTACGAAGGGCCCATGCATTTGTATACGGGCCAAAATACTTAAGACCTGGACGCTTCTCCTTGCGGGTAATGAAAATACGTGGGTACTCATCTTCAACTGAAATCGCCAGATAGGGATATGACTTATCGTCTTTGAATTGCACGTTATAGGTCGGGTGGTACTGCTTAATCCATGAGAACTCTAAAGCCAGCGCTTCTAATTCGGTCTTAACAATCGTCCAATCGACCCGAACCGCCTCGTGAACCATCCGATATGTTTTCTGAGCAAGGTTTGAACCAAAGTAAGAACTCAAGCGATTCTTAAGGTTCTTAGCCTTTCCAACATAGATCACCTTGTCGCTCTTATTGTAGAAACGGTAAACACCTGGATCTTCAGGGATCTCCGGTGGGCGATACGAGGCTGGATCTGCCATCGCTATTTCTTCTTCGCTGCGAGTTTCTTAACCGAACGGTTGTTCTCAAGAATTTCACGTAAGAACTGACCCGTGTAGCTCTCCTTAACGGATGCAACATGTTCTGGAGTTCCCTCAGCGACAACCATGCCGCCTCTAAATCCACCTTCTGGTCCCATATCAATTACCCAGTCAGCGCACTTAATGACATCCAAGTTATGTTCGATAACAATCACAGTATTTCCTGAATCGACAAGGCGGCTGAGGACACCTAAAAGTTTATTGACATCTTCAAAGTGCAGGCCAGTTGTTGGCTCATCGAGAACATAAATAGTTCGCCCGGTTGAGCGACGTTGCAGTTCTGTAGCAAGTTTTACGCGTTGCGCCTCTCCACCTGAGAGCGTTGGAGCAGATTGTCCAAGACGTACATAGCCCAAGCCAACATCGCAGAGCGTCTTTAGAAAACGTGCAATGGTTGGGACAGATTCGAAGAATTCATGTGCGATCTCAATCGGCATATCGAGAACTTCGGCGATCGTCTTGCCCTTGTAATGAACTTCTAGGGTCTCTCGGTTGTAACGCGCACCATGGCAGACTTCACAAGGAACGTAAACGTCAGGCAAGAAGTTCATCTCAATGGTGATAGTTCCATCGCCGGTGCAATTCTCGCAGCGCCCGCCCTTTACGTTAAAGCTAAAGCGACCTTGCTGATAACCACGAATCTTCGCCTCGGTAGTTTCAGAGAAAAGTGCACGGATCTTGTCGAAAACTCCCGTATAGGTTGCAGGGTTAGATCGCGGTGTGCGACCAATCGGAGATTGATCAACATGAACAACCTTGTCGAGCTGATCTATTCCAGTAATTGTCTTATGTCGCCCCGGCACGATTCGGGCACCGTTGAGTTTGTTGGCAAGAGTTGAGTACAAGATGTCATTGACCAGTGTCGATTTACCCGAACCACTCACACCGGTGACTGCTACAAAAGTTCCAAGCGGTATTGAAACCTCAACATCTTTGAGGTTGTTCTCCTTCGCACCCTTAATAACGATCTGGCGCTTTGGATCTATCTTCCTGCGGCTCTTTGGAATCTCAATGGCGCGACGTCCGGAGAGATAAGCACCCGTAATCGACTCTTGTGAAGCGATGAGATCTTCATAGGAACCAGAGACCACAACTTTGCCACCATGCTCGCCAGCACCAGGTCCGATATCAACGACCCAGTCTGCGGTACGGATTGTCTCTTCATCATGTTCAACAACGATGAGTGTATTTCCGAGATCGCGTAACCGCGTGAGAGTCTCAATCAATCGTCGATTGTCGCGCTGGTGCAGTCCGATACTTGGCTCATCAAGAACATAGAGCACTCCGACAAGTCCAGAACCGATCTGTGTCGCTAAACGAATTCTCTGTGCCTCTCCACCAGAGAGCGTGCCAGCGGGGCGATCCAGCGAGAGGTAATCGAGTCCAACATCAAGGAGAAAGCCAAGTCGCGCATGAACTTCCTTCATCACGCGTTCTGCAATCTGTGCCTCTCGCTTCGAAAGTTTGACTTGTTTTAGGAAGGCGGCACAATCATCGATAGATAGTTCACAGACCTGAGCGATACTCTTATCTCCGATAGTGACTGCAAGAACTTCAGGCTTTAGGCGCGCCCCGTTACAAGCCCCACAAGGAATCTGACGCATGTACGCCTCGTACTTATCACGGCTGTAATCACTTTCGGTTTCACTATGTTTGCGATGAATAAATGGGATAACTCCCTCAAAACCTGTTGTGTAATTACGAGTGCCATAACGACCTTTGTAACGCATCTTGATCTCGTACTCGTATCCATTGAGAATGGCATCTTGCGCCTTTGCTGAGATCTTCTTCCACGGGACATCGAGCGAGAATTTAACATCCTTCGAAAGTGCCTCAACTAAACGCATGAAGTATCCATCTGATTGGCTGCCCGCCCAAGGTGCGATTGCTCCTTCAGAAATACTCAAGCCATCATCTGGAATCACGAGATCTTGATCAATTTCAAGTTTTGTACCGATACCCGAACACTCAGGACATGCTCCAAAAGGTGAGTTAAATGAGAAGGAACGTGGCTCTAACTCCTCAAATGAGAGATTGCAATCATGACAGGCAAGGTGCTCGCTATATGTGTGTATCTTCTCTTGACCGGCTTTAGCGTCAACAAAGTCAAGAAGAACGATTCCGCTTGAAAGTCTCAGCGCTGTCTCAATAGAGTCAGTGAGTCGGGATTTAGATTCCGCCTTTGCAGTCAGACGATCAATGACAACTTCGATCGTGTGCTTCTCTTGCTTCTTTAGCTTAGGAGGCTCGGAGAGTGAAATTGCCTCTCCATCAACGATGGCTCTTGAGTAACCCTGCTTCACAAGATCGGTAAAGAGATCGACGAACTCACCTTTACGTTCACGGACAACGGGTGCTAGAACTTGAAACTTTGTAGTTGGCGGGAGCTCGAGGATTTGATCAACGATTTGCTGAGGACTCTGTCGCGAAACTGGCTTCGTGCACTGCGGACAGTGCGGTCTTCCGGCACGAGCAAAGAGCAAGCGCAAGTAGTCATAGACCTCTGTAATAGTTCCAACCGTCGAACGCGGATTGCGGTTGGTAGATTTTTGGTCAATCGAAACAGCCGGTGAAAGTCCTTCAATGAAGTCAACATCTGGTTTATCCATCTGGCCTAGGAATTGTCGGGCGTACGCCGAGAGAGATTCCACATAACGACGTTGGCCTTCAGCAAAGATTGTGTCGAAGGCAAGACTTGATTTTCCGGAGCCCGAAAGGCCGGTGAAGACAATGAGAGCATCGCGAGGTAGGTCGAGAGAAACATCTTTAAGATTATGTTCGCGAGCACCACGGACTACAAGTTTCTCAATAGTCACCTACACACCCGCTTCTTCCATTGATCTCAGTTCCTTCTTCAAAATGCGAATCTCATCACGAAGTTTTCCAGCAACTTCAAATTGAAGATCAGCTGCAGCACTTCTCATCTGATCGGTGAGCGAGCCTATCAAGGCGACTAGGTCTTTGCGCGGTAGAGAGATAACCCCTTTCGCGTTAAGTCCCACAGAAAGTGCTCCAGCACTACCTTTTCCAGAACCCTTCTCGCCAGCAAGGAGATCCGAGGTGTCTTCGCTTTCACGGTTAATCAGATCGGTAATATCAGCAATCTTTTTACGAAGTGGTTGAGGGTCCACACCTCGTTCAAGGTTATAGGCAACCTGCTTGGCACGGCGACGATTAGTCTCATCAATAGCTAGAGCCATGGAGCGCGTGATGTTATCTGCATACATGTGCACCTCGCCTGAAACATTTCGCGCAGCACGGCCTATTGTTTGAATCAACGATGTTGCAGATCGCAGGAAACCTTCTTTATCTGCATCGAGAATTGCAACAAGTGATACTTCGGGGAGGTCGAGTCCTTCGCGGAGTAGGTTGATACCGATCAAAACATCATATTCACCGCTACGTAACTCTCTTAGAAGTTCAACCCGTCGCAGAGTATCTACTTCAGAGTGGAGATAACGCACGCGGACACCGCGCTCTTGGAGATAGTCAGTGAGATCTTCAGACATCTTCTTCGTAAGAGTTGTAACTAGAACTCGTTCATTCTTTGCGGCACGGATATTAATTTCTTCAAGCAAGTCATCAATCTGACCCTTAATTGGCTTAATAATTATTGCTGGATCCACAAGGCCTGTTGGTCGAATTACTTGCTCAACGACATCTTCGCCAACCTTTGCCATCTCATATTTACCAGGCGTTGCAGAGAGGTAGAGAGTCTGTCCTACGCGCTCAAGGAATTCTGGCCATTTAAGCGGACGGTTATCCAATGCGCTAGGCAATCTAAATCCATGTTCCACAAGGGTGCGCTTTCGCGATGCATCGCCTTCATACATCGCTCCGATTTGGGGAACGGTTACGTGACTTTCATCAATGACGACGAGAAAGTCATCAGGGAAATAATCGAGCAGGCAGTGTGGAGCAGAGCCAGGGCTACGGTCATCGAGATGGCGTGAGTAGTTTTCAATTCCTGAGCAGAAACCTAACTGCTCCATCATCTCGATATCAAAGGTTGTGCGCATACGAAGACGCTGTGCCTCCAAGAGTTTGCCTTGCTTTTCAAAGGCGGTGAGTTGAATCTGAAGCTCATCTTGAATATCACCGATAGCGCGCTTCATCGTCTCTGGGCTAGCGGCGTAATGCGTCGCAGGGAAGATATGGACTTGATCCTCATCACGAAGGATCTCCCCAGTCAACGGGTGAAGCGTCATGATCTTCTCGATCTCGTCGCCAAACATCTCGATCCGGATTGCGAGCTCCTCATACATCGGAATAATCTCGATTGTGTCTCCGCGGACACGGAAAGTACCTCGCTCAAAGGCGATGTCATTTCGTTTATATTGAACGTCGACAAACTTGCGAAGCAGGGTGTTACGTTCGATCTCATCCCCCACCTTGATATGAATCATTCTGTCGATATATTCCTGAGGTGTTCCAAGGCCATAAATACAGGAAACTGTTGCGACGACGATTACATCTCGACGTGTAAGAAGAGCGTTTGTCGCAGAATGTCGAAGTCGTTCTACCTCATCGTTGACGCTTGAATCCTTCTCGATGAAGGTATCGGTCTGAGGTACATATGCCTCTGGCTGGTAATAGTCGTAATAGGAGACGAAGTACTCGACTGCATTGTTAGGAAGTAGTTCTCGAAATTCGTTTGCAAGCTGGGCAGCTAAAGTTTTATTCGGCGCTAAAACCAACGTGGGACGTTGCAATCGTTCTACCAACCATGCCGTGGTCGCAGACTTTCCTGTTCCGGTTGCGCCGAGAAGTACAACATCCTTTTCGCCAGCATTGAGTCGTCGTGCGATCTCTTCGATCGCTTGAGGCTGATCACCGGCCGGCACATAATCAGAGATCACCTGAAACGGAGAATCGTTGCGAGTTAGATCGCCAGTATTGGACACGCAGTTAGCCTACTAGCGGGATCGCTCTGATGAGAGGTCAGCAATTGGACCCTCCCAGAGATTTTCCACCTGACGCAAGAGATGATCTTCATCTCCATCATTGACGATGACTGCGTCAGCGATATCTATACGAGATTGGAATGGCACTTGGTTAGCCAAGCGAGCCTTGATATCGGTAATGAACATTCCTCGCGAGAGCAGGCGCTCGATCCGCAACTCCTCTTCGGCTTCGACGGTCACAATAAAATCAAATTTAGCTGCCGAATTAGTTTCAACTAGAAGAGGTATCTCATAGATTAAATCTGTTGCAGGGTCATTATCGAGGAGCGCTTGGGCGAATAGTTTCTGCACGCGAGGATGAATGATTCCTTCAAGATCTCTCTTTGCTGCAGCGTCTGAGAAGACTATCTCTGCCAGTGCTTTGCGGTTGATATCTCCGTTTGAGAGAATCTTTTCTCCGAAGCGCGCGATAACTTCGTCAAAGCCTTCGCTGCCGCGCTCGATCGCGATACGAGCAAGTTGGTCGGCATCGATCACGTTTGCGCCAAGTTCACTAAAGAGCTGCGCAACAGTCGATTTACCTGCACCAATTCCGCCGGTGAGCGCGATTACCTTCATAAGTGGAGCCTACCTCTGACGTTATGGAATGAAGAAAGCCCCACACGATTAACGTGTAGGGCCTTCTTCATTAAGTTAATTACTCAGCAGATGCTTCCGCTGGAGTTTCAGAAGTTGCTCCTGCAGCATCGGCTGCCTTTGCTTCTGCCTTCTGCTTCTTGTGAGCCAGGAATCGAACCTGTGCTTCCTGGTACTGACGCTCCCACTCTTCGCGTTGAGCATCATGTCCTGGCTTCCATTCCTGAGTCTCAGGATCGAAACCTTCTGGATAGATGAAGTTTCCTTCAGCATCGTAACGAGCAGCCATTCCGTACTGTGTTGGATCAAATGCTTCTATCTCAACTTCAGTTCCTTCATTAGCCTGCTTCAATGAGAGTGAGATGCGACGACGCTCAAGATCAATATCAATGATCTTTACGAATAGTTCGTCATCAACAGCGACAACCTGCTCAGGAATTTCTACGTGGCGTTCTGCCAACTCAGAAATGTGAACAAGTCCTTCAATTCCTTCGTGGACACGGATGAATGCACCGAATGGAACAAGCTTTGTCACAACACCTGGAACAACCTGATTGATTGTATGTGTGCGAGCAAATGCCTGCCATGGATCTTCTTGTGTCGCCTTAAGTGAAAGTGATACGCGCTCACGCTCGAAATCAACTTCCAAAACTTCAACAGTGACTTCATCGCCCACTTCAACAACTTCGCCTGGGTGATCGATGTGCTTCCATGAAAGCTCTGATACGTGGACAAGACCATCTACGCCACCAAGGTCAACGAATGCACCGAAGTTAACGATTGATGAGACAACACCTGAACGAACCTGACCCTTTTGGAGTTGGTTGAGGAATGTTGTACGTGATTCAGATTGTGTCTGCTCAAGGAATGCGCGACGTGAAAGAACAACGTTGTTACGGTTCTTATCGAGTTCGATGATGCGTGCTTCAACCTGCTTGCCAATGTATGGAGTCAGATCGCGGACGCGACGCATTTCAACCAAAGATGCTGGCAAGAAGCCACGCAATCCGATATCAACAATGAGTCCACCCTTAACAACTTCAATAACAGTTCCGACGACGACTTCGTCGCGCTCTTTCTTGCCTTCGATCTCTCCCCATGCACGCTCGTACTGAGCACGCTTCTTTGAGAGGATGAGGCGTCCTTCTTTATCTTCCTTCTGAAGAACAAGTGCTTCTACCTTGTCGCCAACCTTAACTATGTCATTTGGATCTGCATCGTGGCGGATTGAGAGTTCGCGTGAAGGAATAACACCTTCGGTCTTGTACCCAATATCAAGAAGTACTTCTTCGCGATCTACCTGAACGACTGTGCCTTCGACGAGGTCTCCGTCGTTGAAATTTCTGATTGTGCCTTCGATTGCTGCTAGAAAATCTTCAGCTGATCCGATGTCATTTACTGCAATTACTGGTGATGTAGACAAGTGAGCTCCGTAGGGATAGAAAGTAATAGGACTCAAGCGCTTTGCCTGAAGAACAGGTGAAGGGTACGGGGGTGAGGTCACACGGGGCAAATCCCCGCATAGAATTACGCCTTATGAAGCGCTATCGGGAACTCTTTAACTTCCCTCAGGTTATTAGATTAGGGATCAGCGCTTTTCCTGCCCGTTTAGCGTACGGAATGATTGGTCTCGGAATTTTCTTCAAAGCTGAACAGGAAACAGGTTCGGTTGCCATCGCCGGTTTTGCTATCGGTTTAAATTCTCTCGCTGGATCGTTGACGGCTGGAATCCGTGGTTCTGTGATGGATCGATGGGGTCAAAAATGGATAATTAGAATCTTAGTTCCTGCCTATTCAGCACTGATTTTAACTCTGAACACCATGGAGACTTCGCGTTCAATTCTCATCACAGCATTTATTCTCGGCATTACCGCGCCACCAATTAATTTATCAGTACGTCCGTTATGGAAAGATCTCGTTCCTGACTCATATCTGCGTACCGCGTACGCATTCGACTCTGCCATGATGAGTTCGACAAGCGTCATTGGACCCGTGGTCGTGACTTCGCTCGCGCTCTCAAGTCGTTCTCATTTGGCGCTCGATACCGTTGCATTCCTTATGTTTACCGGAGGACTTGCACTTGCTTTCACGCCCGTTTCTCGAAATTGGATCCCTGAGAAAAAGAAGAAGGGTCAAGGCAATCTCCTCTCGAATCGAGCGATGCAATTACTTATGTTTGAAGGTTGCTTCATCGGCTTCGGATGGGGAGTCTTTGATGTCGCAGTGCCAGCCTTTGCAACACAAGAGGATGTTCAGCATCGAGTTGCCTGGATCTTCGCAGCATTTGGAATTGCAACCGTCATCGGGGGCTTACTTGGTGGATTAGTGTCAAAGAAGTTAGCGCCACTACCTGCGCTACGTCGGGCTTATTTCTTCTGGCTTCTTACCTGCATACCCGTAGTCTTCACATATCCAGATTGGACAATGGCGTTGGTGGGTGCGTCCATCGGTTTTGTCGGTGGAGCGGTTCAAGTATTTTACTTTGAAGTCTTAGAAGCGGTTCGACCTAAAGGTTCGCAAACATCTTCTCTCGGTTGGATTTGGAGCGTCGAAGGTTCTTTCATGGCGGTAGGTGCAGCCGTTGGTGGCGTTGTCTCCGAATATGCCTCACCACAGATCGGTTTAGCGATGCTTCCGCTGATGCTATTTTTTGGTTTCATCATTCTCAGCGTTGGCAAAGGCAGACTCTCTGCCGCCAATGACCTACCAACTGATGAAGAAGACCTTGCTGCGATGGAAGATAACTCTAACCTGAATAACTAGGAGCTAATGAGCAGCTTCGTTCCAACTCTTTCCAACACCCACGTTGACATCTAGCGGTGCTTTAAGTGGATAAGCATTTCCCATCTCACGGCGAAGAATTTCTGTCGCAATATCAATCTCTTCAGTAACGCTTTCAAGGATTAACTCGTCATGAACCTGCAGGAGTAAGCGCGAACGCAACCCTTCGGCGACTAAAGCTTTCTGTACATTGAGCATCGCTAACTTAATAATGTCGGCGGCTGAGCCTTGGATGGGCGCGTTCAGCGCCATTCGTTCTGCAATTTCTCGACGAGCACGGTTATCTTGCATGAGATCTGGTAAGTATCGACGTCGACCTAAGACTGTTTCTGTGTAGCCCACCTTGCGAGCTTCTTCGACGACGTTCTTTAAGTAATCTCGTATCCCACCGAAGCGAAGGAAATAGCGATCCATAAGATCTTGAGCCGCAGGCGGTGAGAGATCTAACTGTGCGGCAAGTCCGTAAGAACTAAGGCCGTAGGCAAGACCATATGACATCGCTTTGATCTGACGACGCATCTCAGGATCTACATCAGTTGGAGCAACGCCAAAGACTTCCGCTGCAACTGTTGCATGCAGATCCTCTCCCGACGAGAAGGCCTCAAGAAGATGAGCATCATTTGATAAGTGAGCCATAATGCGCATTTCAATCTGACTGTAATCAGCTGTGATCAGTTGATCAAAGCCTTTGCCGGCGATAAAGCAATCACGGATCTTGCGCCCCTCTTCGGTACGAACTGGAATGTTCTGCAAGTTAGGACCGATAGATGAGAGTCGACCTGTAGCAGTCACAGTCTGTGCAAAGTGAGTATGGATGCGCTGATCGGATGCAATCTCTGCAATCAAGCCCTCGATTGTCGTCGCTAGTTTCTTTGTCTCACGAATGCGAAGCAGAGCCGCCAGAACTGGGTGCTTAGATTTTGCATAGAGACTGGCGAGGGCATCGGCATCGGTGGTAAATCCTGTCTTTATCTTCTTGGTCTTAGGCAGTTTTAACTCATCGAAGAGAACTACCTGCAACTGCTTGGGTGATGCGACATTAAATTCATGTCCCACTGCGTCATGAGCTTTTTTTGTTTCTGCCGCAACTTCGGAATCAAAAAAACTCAAAAGTTCCATGAGCTTCTTGCGATCAACAGCCACTCCCCTGCGTTCCATGACTGCAAGAAGATGTGCGATAGGAAGTTCGAGATCATAGAGAAGTCCACCTACTCCTCGGGATTTCAGCTCTTTATCTAATGAGGTCCTTAGAGTGAAGAGTTGTGAAGCAGCAGATGCCACCAAGCTTTCAGGGGAAGTCAGATCTAAAGTCGAACCATCACCATAACGTTCGAGCAGGTCGGAAATTTCATGGGTACGCACGCCTGGATTAAGAACATAGGCGGCAAGACTGGTGTCAAAGACTATGCCCTCGATTTCGTGCATCCGCGAAAGTGTCTTGCCATCATGAACTATTTTGGGAATCTTTGAATCGGCACCCCATGACCCAATTTCGCCAGCGTGCACCACGTAGATCTCTGTAGGTGACAACGCAACGGCGTATCGGTGCAATATCTCATCAGTGATCTCGTAGGAAAGTGAAATTTCACCGTTATGTTTTGCAATCTTTGCACTCATCTCTACGGGGGTCAGAATCTTTTGATCCACTTCGCGCGCGAAGAGTGATGTAACTATTGGAGTTTCAACCTGCGATCCCGAAATTGCAATGACAGAGAGTCGTTCTTTGAGAGTTCTGAATTCAAGAGTTTCAAGAAGCGGTGACAGCGCTGAAAGTTCGACTCCAGACCATGCAAGAGCGGCAGGATCTGTTTCGATATCGACAGAGTGAATCAATTGAGTGAGTTCCCGATTGCGCTTTACGCTCTCAATATTTTCGCGTAAGGCAATTCCAACTTTGCCACCCACTTCATCAGCCTTTTCGAGCAACTTCTCTAGAGACCCGTACTCAATAATCCACTTCGCAGCCGTCTTCTCACCAACGCCCGGAATAGATGGCAAGTTATCGCTGGGATCCCCACGAAGTGCTGCAAAATCTGGATACTGAAGTGGTGTCATCTGATACTTATCGACAACTGCCTGTGGTGTCATGCGAGCCATCTCGCTCACCCCGCGCTTAGGGTATAGAACAGTGATCGATTCTGTGACGAGCTGGAAGCTATCTCGATCGCCAGTACAGATCAGAACTTCGTAACCGTCGGTTGCTGCTCGTGTTGCCAAGGTCGCAATAATGTCATCTGCTTCGAATCCTTCGACAGAAAACGGAGTTATCCCAAAACCTTTGACCAACTCATTGAGATAAGACATTTGCGAACGAAATTCGTCCGGGGTCTTGGCACGATTTGCTTTGTACTCAGGAAAAATCTCTGTACGAAAAGTTTTGCGAGATACATCGAAGGCCACTGCTGCGTGAGTCGGTTTCTCATCCTTGAGAAGGGAGATCAGCATTGTTGCAAAACCGTAGATGGCATTGGTGTGCTGCCCAGATGCGGTCGTGAAGTTCTCTGCAGGAAGAGCAAAGAAAGCTCGGTAGGCCATCGAGTGTCCATCAATGAGAAGGAGTCTCTTCTCGTTCTTAGCCATGGCGCACATCTTAGGTATAAACTCCTCAACTATGACGCAACCAAATTTCCTTGACATTGTTCGTGAGCGCGGCAGCGGAGCCCTCGATAAGAAGATGGGGATCGAAATTCTTGAAGCATCCCCCGAACGTCTTGTGGGACGGATGCCGGTAGAAGGGAATACTCAGCCAATTGGCCTTCTTCACGGCGGTGCAAATGTTGTCCTAGCTGAATCACTCGGCTCAATTGGAACTCAGATACATGCTGGACCGGACCGAAAAATTGTTGGAGTAGATATCAACGCCACGCATCACAAATCTGCGACATCGGGATTTGTGACAGGAGTTGCAACAGCGGTATCACTCGGCAAAACGCTCTGTGTCTATGAAATTGTAATCACAAACGATCAGGGGCAGCGCACATGTAGCGCGCGTATCACCTGCATGATCTTGGCCGAGCGAGCTTAAAGAGAGAGCTTTAAGCGCCAGTTCCGAGATATGCCTCGCGTACAGCAGGATCATTGAGGAGATCTGAAGCTTTCGCTTCTTTCACAATACTTCCAGTCTCAAGAATGTAGGCACGGTCTGCTCTCTGAAGAGCTTGCTGTGCATTCTGTTCGACAAGCAAGATTGTGACCCCAGTTTTATTGATCTCAGTGATAATGCGGAAGATATTTGCAATCATCTGTGGAGCAAGACCCATGGAAGGCTCATCAAGAAGAAGCACTTTTGGCTTGGCCATAAGTGCTCGACCAATTGCGAGCATTTGTTGCTCTCCGCCAGAAAGCGTTCCAGCTGCTTGTGAAATTCTCTCCTTAAGTCGAGGAAATAGTTCAAAGATTCTCACGAGATCTTCATCGATATCGACTTTTCTCATCTTCAAGTGATACTTACCCAGTTCGAGGTTCTCCAAAACTGTCATACCCGGGAAGATTCCTCTGCCCTCAGGTGCTTGAGAGATACCGAGAGATACTCGCTCATGCGCCTTGTACTTAAGAATGTTCTTGCCGTCGTATTCAATTGATCCAGAGGTCGGATTCAATAATCCTGAGATTGTCTTAAGTAGCGTTGTCTTACCCGCTCCATTTGCACCGATCAAGGAGACGATCTCCCCTTGCTCGACAACAATCGAGATACCTTTAATCGCTTCGATTTTTCCGTAGGAAACACGGAGATCTTTAATTTCAAGACGCATTTTCAGGCACTCCTAAATAGGCTTCAATCACTCGTGGATCTTCTTGAATTGCTTTTGGCAGATCATCAGCAATCTTCTGTCCGAAATCAAGAACAACAACTCGATCTGAAACTTTCATGACCAGAGACATGTCATGTTCGATGAGTAGAACTGTGTAGCCAGCATCACGGATACGACGAATCGTGTCAGCGAGCTCTACTTTCTCTGCAGGATTAAAACCAGCTGCAGGCTCATCTAGAAGTAGAAGTTTTGGCTCAGTACCTAGAGCGCGAGCGATCTCTAAACGACGCTGCACACCGTAAGGAAGGTTTTTTGCCAAACGATCTGAAAACTCGCCGATGCCAATAAAGTCTAATAACTCCTGGGCTCGTGCTTTATCTCGCTTCTCTTCCCGACGCGAAATAGGCATTCCAAATAGTCCAGATAACAATCCTGACTTTTTGTGAGTGTCAGTTGCTGTCATCACATTCTCTAGGGAAGTCATATCTCCCCAGAGGCGAATATTTTGGAAAGTTCTCGCAATGCCAGAACGCGTGATCTTGTATCGCTTCTTTCCAGCTAAAGACTCACCTTCAAAGGAGATTACTCCAGATGTAAGCGCGTAGACGCCGGTGATCACGTTGAAGATTGTCGTCTTTCCTGCGCCATTTGGACCAATAAGTCCAAGGATTTCTTGTGGCTTAACATCGAATGAAACATCATTGAGGGCTGTTACGCCGCCAAATTTCATAGTTACATTCTTTAAGCTTAGAAGTGGCTCTGTCATGATTTCTCCTTGGTTACGATCGCTTTTTCGCGCTTCTTACGTGGGAGCAATCCATCTGGTCGCAAGTTCATCATGATTACAAGAACTAAGCCGAAAACGAGGAGTCGAGCTTCAGATAAGAATCTGATTCGATCTGGAAGGTAAGCCAAAACTACTGCTCCCAGAATGACGCCCCAGATATTTCCCATTCCACCGAAGACGACGCAGGCAAGAATGAGAATGGAGATCTGCAACGTGAAGTTATCCGGTGCAATGTAGAGAGTCTTGGAAGCATAAAGAACACCAGCTGCTCCGCCAACAGAAGCTCCAAGCACAAACGCCCAGATCTTATATTTGAAGGTAGGGACACCTAAGAGTTCTGCAACATCCTCATCCTGACGGATCGATTCCCATGCTCGCCCAGCTCTGCGCGCTGAGAGGCGGCGAACCATCCAGATGGCAAGGAGGATAAATACCAGCAGTGTCCAGAAGTAAATTCGGTGACTATCGAATGCGTACTCGAATCCAAATATTGGTGGAGGTGTCGGAATATTCTGAATTCCTTCAGAGCGACCTAACGGCCCGAGGTTGAGCGCGATAATTCTTACAATCTCTCCAAAACCTAAGGTAATGATCGCAAGATAATCTCCGCGAAGTTTGAGTGCGGGAACGCCCAGAATCAAACCTGCAAACATCGACATAGCAATACCAATAGGGAGAATTTCCCAGGTATTTAGGTCTGTCTTGGTACCGAGAAGTCCCATTGTGTAGGCACCAATTGCAAAGAATGCAACGTAACCCAGATCTAGTAGACCACTCTTTCCAATAACAATATTGAGGCCAATCGCCATTAAGACGTACATGGCAACAGGATTTACTAAGACTGATTCGTAACTTGCAACTGGTGTATTGAGAATAGTTCCACCCATGAATGGAAGGGCGGCCACAGCAGCAATCGATGCAAGAACGATCGCTACTCGTGCTGGCCTACCTGACTTTTCCCAAACCTCGGCGCCTTTATCGCGTAAATTAATCATCACACCCTCGATTGCGTCATAGATTCACCAAAGATACCGTTCGGTCTGGTGTAAAGAACAAGCACTAGAACAATAAATACTGTTACGGCCTTCCACTGTGTACCGAGGAAGAATGAGGCGTACGTCTCCAGGAGTCCTAAAGCTAGCCCTCCGAAGAAAGCACCCTTGATATTGCCGATGCCACCGAGAATCGCCGCGGTAAAAGCTGCGATTCCAAGTTCAAAGCCAATACTCGATGCAGTGTTCTCATATTTTAGAACATAGAAGAATCCTGCTGCACCTGTCATCAAGCCACCAATTAAAAAGGTCGCAGAGATGACTCCATCAATATTAATTCCCATCAGTCGAGCAGCATTTGGATTCATTGAAACCGCTCGGATTGCCTTGCCCATGCGAGTTTTGTTAATAAAGGTAGTAAGAGCAATAAAGAGCGCTAGCGCTGCAATAACAATAATTGTGTTATCAAGTCGAATACCTGCATCAAAGAACTGACCGATGAATGCCTTGTCCATCGCTCGAGGAGCAGCAACTGGACGTGAGTCGGTCATGATGCGCACTGACTCCGCGAGAACCATTGAGACACCAATTGCAGAGATGAGCGGAGCCAGAATTCCAGAGTTTCTCCTGCGCAAGCGACGATACGCAACAAGCTCGACAACTAATGAGAGTAAACCTGAAACAAGCATTGAAATTACGAGAGCAGTCGCCAAGATAAACCAGAGGCGAAGCCCGGTTGCATACTCGGAGCTTTGAGTGAACTTGAAGACATCGCGGATAACAATCACGGTAGCAAATGTGCCGACCATAAAAATTTCAGAGTTAGCGAAGTTGATCATGCGAAGAACGCCATAAACGAGGGTGTAGCCAAGAGCGATGAGGATGTAGATGAATCCAAGGCTCAGCCCACCGAAGGTGAGTGACCAGAACTGATCGAAGAAATTACCTATCAAGATCTATGATTCCCATCTCTTTTTCATCATTGAGTACTTCAAGTCAAATCCAGCAGGCCCGAGAAATTGGGCCTGCTGGATTTGATTACTTAATTGATCCTATTACTTGATTGGGCCTGTGAACTTGATGACTCCGTCTTTAACCTCGAAGCCGTTCATTACTCCACCAGCAACGTCACCGTTCTTATCGAACTTGATTGTTGTTCCGGTGAGTGACTTGCCACTAGTAGCCTTGACGCACTTCAACATTGCATCGCGAGTAGAAACTCCCTTTGCAATACAGTTAAGAAGTACGTTTGCAGCATCAATTGACTCTGCAGCATAGACTCCTGAGGCCTTACCCATCTTCTTCTTGAAATCTGCTTCTAGTGCTGCAGAAATTTCAGCAAGAGGGACAGTTCCAGCAGTTAGACGTACACCCTCAAGAACCGCCTTAGGTGCAAGAGTTGGGAAGCTTGGGCTAAGAACTCCGTCGCCACCTGCAAGGATGCCTGTGTATCCGCTGTCACGAAGCTGCTTGAAGAATGGTGCAGCCTGTGGGAAGTAACCTGTGTAGATCACTACGTTTGCGTTAGCTGTCTTGACCTTAGCAATTGTTGCAGACCAGTCAGTTGTCTTATCTGAAACGCTGTCGTATCCAACAGCTTGTCCTGCTGGAATTTTTGGCTTCATGTAATCAACAAGTCCAACACCGTATGCTGACTGATCGTCAACGATGAAGACCTTAGGAGTTGTTACGCCCTTTGTTGCTAGCTTGAACAGTGATGGTCCTTGGACCTTATCTGTCACAACGACGCGGTGGAATACTGGGAATCCAATAGCTCCATCTTTAGGATCAGTGATCGATACGCGTGTTGCTGATGGTGAAATCATTGGAAGGTTGCGCTGCTTGTAGAAAGGCAATGACGCAATTGTTGCTCCAGAGTATGCAGCGCCTACAAGACCGATGATCTTTGCATTCGATGCGATTCCTGGTGCAACCTTTGCTGCCTGATCAGGAGCTCCCTGGTCATCAGCCTTTACTAGTGAAACTTCAAACTTTCCCTTGTACTTTGCGTTGAAAAGTTTAATTGCGTATTCAACGCCAGCAACTTCATCCTGACCAACTTGAGCTTCTTCGCCTGTAAGTGGGCCCTGAAATGCGATTGTTACCTTCTTAGCGGCAGCCTGAGCTGTGGTTGCTGAAGTCACTCCAAATACGAGTGATGCAACTGAACCAACGGCAAGGGCTTGCATCAATTTTTTATTCATTGTTGCCTTTCCAGTTCTTGTGTCCCGGGACAGGGAGACGGAAAGGTTAATGGCAGGGGTGAGGTCAGGGCAAGATATAAATAGGATTGTATGGTCTCAGTTTCGTTATAAATGGGATTCCAGTATCACTTATTGAGACGGGTTAACTACTTATTTATCGGGGACGGCATCAGGGCTGATCACTGCCTGGGCCACTTCTTTCATTGTCAAACGACGATCCATAGCTGCCTTTTGAATCCATGAGAATGCCTGAGGCTCAGTCAGATTAAGGGCAGCCATCAAGATTCCCTTGGCTCGGTCGATGAGCTTTCGCGTCTCAAGCCGATCATGAAGATCGGCGACTTCTGCGGCCAGAGATTTCATTTGCAGATGCCTACTAATTGCAATCTCAATTGCTGGGACTAAGTCATTAATTGTAAATGGCTTGAGTACGTAGGCCATCACTCCAGCGTCACGGGCGCGATCAACAAGTTCGCGTTGAC